>TARA_B100001057_G_scaffold157463_2_pt1 | contig 13427 bp, 11 predicted proteins | sample TARA_B100001057 | Tara Oceans TARA_B100001057 (sample SAMEA2621839) | marine metagenome | biome: marine biome (ENVO:00000447); feature: surface water layer (ENVO:00002042); material: "saline water (ENVO:00002010), including plankton (ENVO:xxxxxxxx)" | depth 5 m
CAGCCAGAAATATCGAAGCGGGTAATACTATAGTGTATGATGATATTATGTGGATTCGACCCGGAAACGGCTTCCGTCCCGGCTTGGAACACCAAGTTTTGGGAAAAACATTAAAAAACTCAATCCAAATTGGTGAGCTCTTCTCCAATGAGCATTTCGCTTAGACTAGTTGATGAGAACATAAAAATATGTGTGGGATAGCAGGAGCAATTAGCCTCAAAGGACTTGATCAAAAGAAAATTAGACGCTGTCTGGACCTTATGAGAAAGAGAGGCCCCGATGGCGCGGCATTTAAACCGATTTCCTTTGGTAGGAAAATTGTAACTTTGCTTTTCTCCCGCCTAGAAATTGTAGATCCAACACCACAATCAATGCAGCCACTTACCAGAGGCAATTTAACAATCGTAACTAATGGTGAATTATATAATTATATTGAACTTAGAAGAACGCTGATATCTCTTGGGCATACATTCTCCACAAAATCTGATACCGAAGTAATGATAGCCGCCTGGCAACAGTGGGGAGAAGCCTCCCTTGATAAAATGGAAGGGATGTGGGCTTTCGCTCTAATCGATAAAGCCAGGGACCAATTGATATTATGTCGAGATAGATTTGGAGAAAAACCACTCTATACTTGGACTCACGACAACACACTGTACTTTGGTTCAGAACCGAAATTTTTAGCCACTTTAGCAGGGTGTAAACCACAAGTTAATGAGAGACAAATCAAACGGTATCTAGTGAACGGCTATAAATCGTTATACAAAAAACCTGCAACGTACTTTGAGCATATAAATGAAGTACCAGCAGCTCATTTTATTCGAATTACAGCAACTGAGAAGATACAAACAATATGTTATTGGTCATTAAATTATGATCCATCGCACATTACTGAGGTCGAGGCCATCCAAGGCGTTAAGGAACGCCTTATAAATTCTGTAAAGATAAGAATGCGTTCTGATATGCCCATAGCGTTCTGCCTTTCTGGCGGAATAGATTCCTCAACAATAACAGGTATAGCCGCAAAAGAATTTGACTCTGATATCAAGACTTTTTCAATAATAGATGATGATGAACGCTATAATGAACGTGCCAATATTGAATCCCAAATAAATTTCCTAGGGTGTTCTAATCATCGAACAGAGACTAGTACGAAAGGTTTTTTTGAGAGGTTAAAAGACCTTGTTGCATATCACGATATGCCAGTAGCAACGCTCACATACTATCTGCATTCTTTCATGTCTGAAGCCATATCCGAAGCAGGTTGCCGCGTAGCCATTTCAGGGAATGGCGCTGATGAATTATTCACTGGCTACTACGACCATTATTCCTTTTGGTTGGCTGAGATGAAAAATAAAAATTCTTTTACTGGTCTTCAATCAGATTGGCAAAAAAGTTACGGTGCTTACGTTCAAAACCCTGTACTTCAAGACCCTCTGGTTTTTTTTAAAAACCCACTTGAGAGAGGTCACATATTTCTAAATTCGGAAACATTCAATGCGTGGTTGCATGATCCGTTTGAGGAAACTTTTGAGGAATCCGAATATTCAAATAACCTACTAAGAAACCGAATGTTAAATGAGATCCGTCATGAAACTATACCCGTGATCTTACATGAGGACGATAGAAACTCTATGTACTATTCTGTAGAAAATCGTTCGCCATATCTCGATAGAGATTTAGCAGAATTCCTTTTCCAAATTCCCCCAGAACTTTTAATCAAAAATGGGTATGTAAAATATCTTTTACGCGCTGCTGGGACCGGTTTTGTTTCCGATAATGTACTATGGGATAAACGTAAAAGGGGTTTCAACGCCCCAATCGATCATTTGGTCGACAGGAAAGATAAAGTCACGCAGGAGCTCTTAATGGCAGATGGACCTATTTTTGATATAGTAAGAAAAGATAAAATAGAGTCGTATCTTAATTCTGACCTGACCGATAATAGCTTCTCTAAAAATCTATTTAGCTTTATATCAGCTAAATTATTTTTAGAACACTACCAGGACTGGAACCCATGAACTACTGTATCCAGTGTATTCTTCCAGAAACGCGGCCCGGGTTAGTAATAGATAAGCAGGGGGTATGTTCGGCTTGCCGTGGCCACGAAGATAAAGAGCGAAGCATTGATTGGAGCGCGCGTTCCAAAATGTTTGATAGTATAGTAAAGCGAGCAAAAGAAACGTCGCGTGACTACGATTGTATAATACCAGTGAGTGGCGGAAAAGACAGCTGGTATCAGGTTATAAAGAGCCAACTTCATGGTTTAAAAATTCTCTGCGTCAGTTGGCGCACACCCCAAAGGACGGCGGTTGGACAAAAAAATTTAGACCAACTGATTAAAAAGCTTGGAGTGGATCATATTGATTTTTCGATTAATCCAGACGTTGAAAAAAGATTTATGATGGCGAGTTTTGAGAAAAAGGGAGCAACAGGCATTCCCATGCATATGGCTATCTTTGCAATTCCATATAGGCTTGCCACACAATTACGCGTGCCTCTTATAATTTGGGGTGAAAATCCGCAATTAGAATTCGGAGGGCCAGAAGCAGATAGGTTGAGTACTGAATTAGATGTCAACTGGATTGAAAACTATGGTGTTACCAATCAAACAAAGAGAGAGGACTGGATTGGGATTAACGAACTAACTGATGCTGATCTATCCCCATATGCTCTCCCTACCCCGGCAGATTTGAAAATCTTCCATCCTAATTCTATTTTCCTAGGTTCCTTTTTCAGGTGGGACTCTTTTAAAAATTTTGAAGCCGCAACGGAGTACGGGTTTTCCAGTAATAGTTCAAATAAAAAAACAGGCAGCTGGGAATTTGCCGATATAGACTGTCATTTTATTTCACTGCACCATTTCCTAAAATGGCATAAGTTTGGATTTTTAAGAGTTTTTGATAATTTGTCAGTTGAAATTCGATATGGGAGGATCAGTCGAAAAAAGGCTATACAAAATTTAGAAGAAACGGGCCTCCAAAAACCGTGCGAAGATATTGAGCGGTTCTGTGATTTCATGGAAAAACCAGTTGATTGGTTCTGGAACACAACTGAGCGGTTTCGAAACAAGGAAATCTGGATTAAAGAGAAAAATACCTGGAAAATACCCGGTTTCATAACCCAAGAATGGGATTGGGAGAAGGCATGAACTTAGATGAAGAATTATGCCGGTTCTGTAAAAGTAATAAAGTATTAATTAAACAATTCATTCGGCCGCCAAAAGGCGAAACTAACTTTGGGTTTTTGCCCTACAATCGATCATTATGGCAGTGCACCGGATGTCAGCATATTACGAATAAACACAACTTCAATATCGATACAAACTTTTATAAAAAAACATACCAACGGACGACCTATAAAGAAAAAGCCCGTTCTCGTTTTACCGATTTGATGTCTTTGCCGAGGGAACAATCAGATAATCGGCAACGGGTGAATTTCATTGACAATTTCTGGAACGACACTCAACCAAATAAAGAAAAGTCATGTCTCGATGTAGGAAGTGGTTTAGGGGTATTCCCAGCTGTTCTAAAGGAATTAAACTGGGACTGCGTAGCCATTGAGCCGGATCCAGAGGCCTGCGAAATAATTCGCGAACAGATTGGTATTGAAGTTTTATCGGGTGACCTGATTGAGTGTCATAAAATTGGGGAATTTAATTTAATTAGTTTCAATAAAGTTCTAGAGCACATACGAAATCCAACGGAGATGCTCTTGCAATCGACCTTACATCTAAAACCTGGAGGACTTATATATATTGAACTACCTGACGGCGAGACAGCATTAGAAAAATCCGGACCAGACCGAGAAGAATTCTTTGTTGAACATTTTGACGCATATTCTCGGAAATCTCTGGAATTTTTATTGAAGTCCGTAAAATTTAAAATTCTTACAATCGATCAAGTTTATGAGCCCAGCGGAAAGTTCACACTCCGTGCTTTTGCGATGCCGCTATGAGTAGGCAATGATATGAATAGTATGAACATGACCTTACAAACGTTCGATACAGATCTTTTTGGTTTTTCCGTTTATAAGGCTAGCCCAGAAAAATACTCGGATATCGCCTCACTCCACAACTCCATACCAAAAGATACAGGGCTTGTTGCAATTCGTGTCCCACGGGAATGGGAGAATGCGATGCGGCATACTCAATTCCGTAAAATAGAAAATCTGATTTATTTTGAGCGCTCCTTTGAAGGAAAAGAAGAGCTGGAGTTACCTTTCAGCGTTCGCCTAGCCTCGAAATACGACGCAAACGCTTGCTCAAATATAGCCCAAAACTGTTTTACCCACGACCGGTATCATACCGATCAATATCTTGATAACAAAATCGCTGATCAAAGCAAATATACATGGGCTCAAAATAATATTTTGGGGCGCAGTGACGTAAATTTTGTCATCGAACTGGAAGATCAAATTGTCGGATTTATTTCATGCCTCCAAGAACGCAATTCAGCTACCATTGATTTAGTTGGGGTCTCAACTGAAGCTCAGGGGAAAGGAATAGGAACAATTTTGGTAAAGGCTGTTATTTCCCATTATTCCAACCGCGTTTCAGCAATAAGAGTAGGAACCCAATTAAATAATGAGGCCTCAATTAGGCTATACAATTCAACTGGGTTTAAAAAAGTAGATGAAGCAATCACTTTTCATTGGACCCCAAAAAATATAGAAGCCTTTGAATGAAGAAAAACCTGAATGTAGGCGTCGTTGGACTAGGAGTTGGGGAACAGCATGTCGCAGGTTATCAACAACTAGACGCCATCAGTGTAACCGATATATGCGATATTAATCCAAAGGTTCTAAAGGATGTAGGGGATAGGAATAAAATTTTTGGACGACACTCTGATTATCGAATGATAACAGAGAATCCTGAGATCGATATTGTCAGCATTGCAAGTTACGACGACCATCATGTTGAGCAAGCCATAAGCGCTTTTAATCATGGTAAACACGTAATGATAGAAAAACCAATAGCATTGAATAGAACAGATTCTGAGCGGCTTCTGAGGGCTCAACAAGATAGTGGCCGTTTAATAACTTCCAATCTAATTTTAAGGCAGTCTCCCCGGTTCAAAGAGCTCAAAGCCTGGATTGATGACGGCTATTTTGGAGACATAGTTGCTATAGAGGGCGATTACATCCACCAAATACTTTGGAAATTAACCGAAGGTTGGCGAGGTAAAATGGATTTTTATTGTGTAACTTATGGTGGTGGAATCCACATGATCGATCTTATGCGCTGGCTGATCGGCCAAGAAGTCATTGAAGTGAACGGAATGGGAAATAAACTGCTCACCAGAGATACATCATACAAGTTTGATGATATAATTATGAATTTACTGAGATTTGAAAATGGAACTTTAGGGAGATCAATGTCAAACTTTGGGCCACAACGTCCGCAAATTCATGCGTTGAATGTATATGGTACCAAACAAACCTTCATTAACGATATTCCACATGCCAGGTTATATAATGGAGATCAGTCGCATCAAGAAACCACTGTCACAACAGCGTATCCGGGAATTGAAAAATTTGACCTGATACCTGATTTTGTGTCCGCAATTAGGGAAGATAGGCAGCCTGCTATATCCGTAACCGATATTTTTCGAGTAATGGATATCTGTTTTGCATGTTACGATTCTTTAGAAGCTCAGAAAACAGTTCCGGTGACCTACCTTATTTGAAATTGATATAAGAGATAAATATGCAACCGCATAACATACCCTTTGGCCAACCAATGCTTGATCAAGACGAAATTGATGCAGTCACCAAAGTATTAAAAGGCCCAATTTTAGCCCACGGGCCGGTCTGCCTCGAGTTTGAAGAAGCTTTTGCAAAACATATAGGAGTTGATCACGCTATTTCGGTTTCTTCGGGTACATCCGGTCTTCATTTATCCTTATTTTCACGCCAAATTGGTCCGGGAGATGAAGTGATAGTGCCCGCAATGACGCACGTGGCGACAGCTCATGCGGTAGAATATTGTTCCGCAAAACCCGTATTTGTGGATGTTGATCCTAAAAATGGCAATATTACATCTGATGCAATCTCAAGCGAAATAACGGAGAATACTAAAAGTATAATGGTAGTACATTTTTTGGGGTTACCTTGTGACATGGATAAAATAAATGCCAATGCAGAAAAACATCAGCTATTCGTAATAGAAGATGCAGCGTTAGCTGTAGATGCATTATATGGGGAAACAAAAGCAGGCGCTCTTGGTAATGTGGGTTGTTTCTCATTTTACCCTATTAAACATATGACTACCATTGAGGGCGGAATGGTAACAACTAACGACCCCCAGCTTGCAGAATCGATAAGAAAGAGAAAAGCATTTGGTTACGATCACAGTCATCAAACGCGCAAAAAACCGGGTGTTTATGATGTCCCTATACTGGGATATAACTACCGAATGAATGAAGTTGAGGCAGCCGTCGGTCTCTGTCAGTTAGCGAAACTCAAACAAAAATTAAAGATCCGAGAAACAAATTATAATGCCCTCAAAAATACTCTATCGGAAATTGACGAGATAACCGTTTTTGATCCGGTACAAGGCAAAGCTCGTTCTTCTTGCTATTGTCTAAACGCGGTATTGCCTCAAGACGGCAGTTTAAATCGAGATGATATTGTAGCAGAGTTGAATGCCCAAAACATCGGCACTTCAGTCCATTATCCTGGCCCAGTTCCATTAATGACCTATTATCAAGAAAAATATGGTTATAAACCTGGACAATTCCCTGTTGCAGAATGGTTATCCGCTCAAACTATTTCGCTTCCAGTTGCACCACATGTACCAGACGGCTTTGAAATTAAAATTGCTGATGCAATTAAAAATGCTATTCATAAAATACGCAAAAAAAATTAGTGAGTTGGAATATCTATGACCTTGCAAATCCCATATGATACCTCAGTGCTTCCAGTTGGTGTGCGATCACGATTCATAGATAATACCAATGGACTTTTAATGCATGTGTTAGAGGCAGGATACGAGGGATCAAATAAACCTGTCATATTACTGCTTCACGGTTTTCCTGAATTAGCCTACAGCTGGCGGAAGATAATACCGACACTCGCCACAGCAGGTTTCCATGTCATAGCCCCTGATCTAAGAGGATACGGGCGAACACTAGGTTGGGGTCCAGTTGGTTATGACAGTGATCTTACTCCATTCAATTTGTTGAATACGGTTCGAGACGCCATAGGCTTGATCAATGCATTGGGGTACGAAAAAATTACAGGCGTTGTGGGGCATGATTATGGTGCATCGGTTGCAGCATGGTGTGCGCTTGTCCGTCCCGATATTTTTAATCGGTGCGTTCTAATGAGTGCACCTTTTGATGGACCACCCAAAATATCTACAGAAAAAGATACTGCAGTGCCTAGCTCAGAAAACAAAATTGACATCCATCAATCGATGCGAGCACTCGCCCGCCCCCGAAAACACTATCATTGGTATTATTCGACAGAACCGGCTAATTCTGACATGACGCAATGCCCACAGGGTATTCATAATTTTCTCAGGGCATACTATCACCAGAAAAGTGCCGACTGGGAGGCTAATAAACCACATAAACTCCAAGCTTGGATCGCCAGCGAATTGGAGAAGATGCCTACTTATTATATAATGGACCTTGACGATACGATGCCGCAAGCAGTTGGGAAGGAAATGCCAAGTCGTACTGAGATAGATGCGAACTCCTGGTTGACGGATAATGAACTAGCTATTTACGCAGAAGAGTATACGAGAAATGGTTTTCAAGGTGGGTTAAACTGGTATCGGCGTGGCACAACCGGTTTCGATACTAAAGAGCTTGAAATATTTTCGGGTAAAACAATAGATATACCATCTTGCTTTATCTCTGGCAGTAGCGACTGGGGAGTTTTTCAACGACCCGGTGCCGCGGAACGCATGCAAGATACGGTTTATACCAATATGAATGATTTTCATCTTATCCCAGGAGCAGGACATTGGGTACAGCAGGAACAACCTGATGAAACCTCCAAATTATTGCTTAGGTTTTTCGATAAGACCAACGCCAAATAAATCTATTATTTTAATATTACCTGCATTCACAAAGGAATGAGGATGCCTACTTCAATCATCGAAATTTTGAAACGCGAGATAAAGATTTTAACGTTCGATCAATATGGCACTATTGTTGATATGCAGACAGGACTGACTGAATTAGTGACGCCATTTCTTAAAGATAAAGGATGGGCCGGAAATCCTCATCAGTTTGTGACCTGGTGGCGGCGTACGCATTTCGAAGACTCTATGATTGATTCCCTCGTCGATAGGGGACATACTTCATACAGACAAATTGGGCACAGAGCAGTGAGCCAAGTTCTTACAAGAGCAAATATTCCTTACTCTCAATCCGAAGTAGAATGGCTTGTCTCAGGAATTGAAGAACTAAAACCATTTCCTGATGTCTTAAAAAGTCTGCACCAACTTCATAAACATTACCGGTTATCAATACTCTCAAACGGTGACAGAGACATGTTGCAACGGGCAAAACAATATATCGGTTTTAAATTTGATCTGACCATTTCGGTACAAGAGGCTGGAGCCTTCAAGCCTGATAAAAGAACGTACGCTAAAGCAGAGGAGATAATAGCAACCGAATTTGAAGATATAGAACGCTCTAACATACTTTTTGTAGCTAACCATGCCTTCGATTGCATAGGGGCAAAAGCATGGGGTTTCAGAACTGTTTTCATAGATAGGAGAAAGCGGCCATTTGGAGAAAATCCTCACCAACCAGACCTAATCGTGAGAGATTTTAGCGAGTTAGAAACTATACTTAGTTAATTAACTTTAAGGTTTATCTATTCTGAAAAGAGGAAATATAATAACCAAAATTAATTTCTATAATAAGTACTAACTTTTGGAAGGCATTAAATGAAACGAATTGCTGTAGGTTTTTCTGGCGGACCAAACGCTTCCCAAATAGTCGAATGCGTAAAACTGGCAGAAGAACTAGGTTATGAATCCGCATGGGTTGCCGAAGGGCATGGTGGAGATCAGTTCTCGATTCTATCAGGATGCGCTGTTACTACATCCAAAATAAAGTTAGGAACCGCTATCAGCAGTGTTTTTGTGAGATCGGCTCCAACAATCGCCATGGCAGCAGCGACCGTGGACCAGTTGTCGGGAGGTCGTTTTATACTTGGCTTAGGGTCCAGTCACCGCGTGCAGGTCATGCCTGAACATGGAATTGAATTTGGAAAACCGATGCTCCGTGTCAGAGAAACAGTACATGTGATAAGGGAATTACTGGAAAAAGGCTCTATTAATTTTAATGGGGAAACAATAAAAATTGAAAATTTTGATTTGTGGTTTGAACCTAACAGAAAGAGAGTACCAATTTATCTCGCTGGATTATTTCCAAAAATGACCGCAATATGTGGAGAAATTGCAGATGGTATTATTCTGACGCGAAGCACTTTAAAAACCGCTACGGATATTCGTGAAAACCTTGCCGTGGGCGCTGCTGTTGCAGGAAGGAACTCATCGGATGTTGAAATCACATCGCTATTACCGACAGCTGTTGCCGAGACGCGAGCCGAAGCAATGGATCTCATGCGTCCTGGGCTCGCAATGTATATTGGCTTTTTCCCACGTTATAATAAGTTGATAGCATCGCATGGTTTCGAACAAGAGGCGGCAGATATTGCAGCCGCCTTCAAAAAGGGAGATATGGAAGCAGCAAACAAAGGTGTCACGGACGCTATCGTCGATGCAACCGGGGTAGCTGGAACGCCATCACAATGTAGGGACAAAATAGAAGCCTACCGCGATTCCGGAATAGAACTACCCATTATAAGTCCATTTGCACGCGGCCCTGGGGCTCAAAAAGTATTTATGAATGCAATTAAAGCTTGCGCTGAAGATTGACAAATAATGGCGATCGATAAACGGATAGAAACTGCGAAAGAGGTAATATCTAAAATATTTGATGGTGCTGTCATTATGGTATCCGGATTTGGTGGCGCAGGTTTTCCAAATTTTTTATTAGAAATATTAAGAGACGCCGAACCAAAAGAGCTTACACTTGTTGCTAATTCTGCCACCCATCCGTACTCGCTTACTCATTCGTTGATTGAAGCCAAAATGGTAAGAAAAGTAATAGTCACGGCAGCAAGAGGCCGCGGAAAAGAATTATCACCTTTCGAAGAACAATGGAGAGACGGATCAATTGAACTTGAATGCGTGCCTCAGGGAAATTTCTCAGAGCGAATTCGCGCAGGCGGCGCCGGAATACCCGCTTTTTATTCACCAACCGGATATGGAACAGATTTAGCCAAAGGAAAAGAAACTCGAGAAATAAACGGCAAAAACTGCGTCCTCGAAGAGGCAATCACCGGTGATTTTGCTTTGATTCGTGGCGATCGAGCTGACAGATTTGGGAACATAAATTTCAATACCACACAAATGAATTTTGCGCCTGCTATGGCAACCGCTTGCGAAGTTACTATCGCCGAAGTTCGCGAAGCAATCGATGAAGCTCTTCCTACAACAGACGTGCACCTACCTAGCGTCTATGTGAATCATGTAGTAGCCACTGGAAAAGAAATTTGAAACCGCTTAATCGAAATCAAATAGCATGGAGAGCAGCACAAGATATTCCTGACGGTAATGTTGTAAATTTAGGGTTGGGAATGCCCGTGCTGGTTTCCAATTATATTCCTTCTGATCGAGATGTTTTTCTGCAATCTGAAAATGGAATCTTAGGTGTTGGACCAGAAGCCAATGAACTCAACATCAATCCAAACCTCGTGGACGCGGGAAGCCGAAAAGTTACTCTTAGAGGCGGCGCCAGTCTTTTTGATTCAGCAAATTCATTTGCAATGATACGTGGAGGTCATATTGATATCACAATATTAGGAGCCTTCGAGGTAAGCATCTCGGGTGATCTTGCCAATTGGGATTCTAGAATTCCAGATAAAGGACCATTGGTAGGCGGCGCCATGGATCTTGCAGTTGGAGCAAAATCAACATGGACGATGATGCAGCACAATACGAAAGATGGCAGCCCCCGATTGCTCAACTATTGCAATCTTCCGTTAACAGCACCGAAGTGTGTAAATCGTATCTATACCGATATAGCCGTGGTGGACGTCACTAATCAGGGGTTTATGGCAATAGAACTGCTCGAATCTATAACTGTGGAAGAGTTAAATGCTCGAACGGAGGCCGAAATTTCACTCGCTTCAGACTGTAAACCATTACAAGCTCCAGCGGATCTCATTTGATTTAGCAAGCCACCCGCTTAAAATGACGCTCTAACAAATGTCTTTATCGAGATAATATTTTTTTAATAACATCATTCATCCTGCTTAAACCCTCATGAACATATTCTTTGGGTAAAGCCGAGCTGATACGAAGATGGTGGTCAAAATCAAAGCAGTCCCCGGGTACAATCAGAATATTTTCTTCCTCTCTAAATTTATGGATTAACTCGGTGGAGTTTACTGGAAGGTTGTATCGAACAAATGAGAGAGCTGAGGCCCCAGGAGGAACAACTGAATAAACGTCCGGATATTCATCTAAAATTTGCTGCAGCACATCAAATCCTTGCCCAACTAATTTTCGGGTTCGATCTAGTAACTGTCTTCTAACATGAGGTCTTAGCGCCATTTCACCAAGCCTATTTCCAAGCATGGAGCTACTGACTGTGGTATACTCATGACGCTTCCACAATTCCTTTATCAAATTAACGTGCGCCACAATCCATCCGATCCTAAGCCCGGGAAGTCCATACGCTTTACTCAATCCGTTTACTGTAATGACCTTATTATATTTTCCATAAAATGAACTCGTCGGTTGAATTTTCTCTCTCTCAGCTCCGCCATAAACTTCGTCCGCAATCAGCCATGCATTTACCTTCTCGGCCGCAGCTATCAGGACATCCATTTCTTTTTCGGATAATATCTTACCAGTCGGATTATTTGGGTTTACCACTGCTATGACTTTCGTATTGGGAGTAACTGCTTCCTGCAATTCTTCAATGTCCAATGCCCAAGCTTTATTTTCGTTCAGGGAAAATGTTCTAACCTTGGCCCCTAAATTAGAAGCGGCACCGCTGAATTGCATATAAGTCGGCCTCATTACAGCTACTTCATCACCCTCCACGAGAAGCGTATTGGCGAGGATATAATTAGCTTCAGATGCGCCCACTGTTACGATGACGTTATCCAGTCCAGCACCATTATAAAGTGCTTGGATACGCTGTCTTAACTTAAGATCCCCATTCACCTCAGGATAGTTCAACGGTATATCTAGAAACTCATTCAGATCAGCATCCGCGAACTCTAGTAATTCCTTCAACGGTACTGGGTGAACACCACTCTCAGCAAAATTAAAATCTACAGTTTGCTCCCAATCAGAAAGTAATCTTTCAAGATCAAATGCTTTAAAAATCATTATCTTATTTCCAAAATATATTTTTCGATGATATTTTCTTTGCAATGCGCCTATTATCTAAACACACTACCAACATAATTTATAACATTATGAATTAAATATGCTGTCCAATATAGTTTGAGGAGATTAGTGTGGCCAAATATGACCTCTTATTAACTAACGGCCGTATACTAGATCCCTCTCAGAATATCGATGCCGTTGCAGATATAGCTTTCAGAAATGGCAAAGTGCTGGAAATCGCCGAAACATTAGATAAAAAGCAGGCAACCCATATTAGGGATGTGTCAGGGAACCTAGTGACACCCGGATTAATCGATCTACACACTCACATTTATTGGGGAGGAACCTCAATAGGAATAGATCCGACTGACTATGCGCAACGTTGTGGAACGACAACAATGGTTGATGCTGGAACAGCAGGTGCCGGAAACTTTGCCGGCTTTAGAGCACATATAATCGAACCATGTGAGCCGAGAATATTAGCATATTTAAATATATCATTTGCTGGAATCTTTGCTTTTAGTGATACAGTGATGGTTGGAGAATCAGAAGACCTAAGATTGCTCCACCCCCGCGCCTGCCTCAACGTTGCTAAACTTCATAAAGATTTTCTTGTTGGGATCAAAGTACGGGTTGGGGCTAAAGCAAGCGGTTCGATGGGACATGCCCCGTTAGATATTGCACTTGAAGTTGCTGAGGAAGCTGATTTACCCGTCATGTGCCACCTCGACTGGCCTCCTCCCAATACGCAAGATGTGGTAAATCGTCTTAGACCTGGCGATGTACTAACCCACTGCTTTAGACCTTTTCCTGGCGCTCCTACTCAAAGTAATGGAAAAATAAAAGAAGAAATAATGGAAGCACGCGAGCGCGGAGTTATATTTGATATTGGACATGGCGTGGGTTCTTTCGGTTTTGTGACAGCGGAAACAATGCTGGATGCTGGCTTTTTACCAGATGCAATTTCGAGTGATGTTCATTCTTTGAGCATAAAAGG
>TARA_B100001057_G_scaffold98545_1_pt1 | contig 13418 bp, 9 predicted proteins | sample TARA_B100001057 | Tara Oceans TARA_B100001057 (sample SAMEA2621839) | marine metagenome | biome: marine biome (ENVO:00000447); feature: surface water layer (ENVO:00002042); material: "saline water (ENVO:00002010), including plankton (ENVO:xxxxxxxx)" | depth 5 m
CTTGGAGGTGATAACTACAGAATTGGTATGGGTGGAGCATCAGTTTCCTCAACTGATATTGGGAGTTATGATAATACAATTGAACTAAACGCTGTACAAAGATCAAATCCTGAAATGCAGAAAAGAGTTACAAATACTATAAGGTCTTTGTTTGAAATGGATAAAAATCCAATTGTATCTATTCATGACCATGGAGCAGGAGGACATTTGAATTGTTTTTCAGAATTAGTTGAAGATATCGGTGGTGAAATATATTTAGATTCATTACCTGTTGGTGATCCCTCTCTTTCTTATAAAGAGTTAATTGGGAATGAGTCTCAAGAGAGAATCGGACTTATTATTAGAAAAGAGGATTATGGAATTGTTAAGAAGATTGCTGAAAGAGAAAGAGCACCAATTTATAAAGTTGGAAAAGTTACAGAAGATAATAGATTCAGGGTATTTGATACAAGAAACAATGTTGAAATTATCAATCTAGAAATTGATAATTTATTTGGAAATGCTCCAAAAAAAATTATTACTGATATTACAAAACAAACTCAATTTTCTGAATTAAAGTATGAATCTGAAAAAATCTATGATTATGTTAAGAGAGTTCTATCATTAGAGTCAGTAGCTTGTAAAGATTGGCTTACAAATAAAGTTGATCGATGTGTTACAGGGAGAATAGCACAGCAGCAAACTGTTGGTGAGATTCAGCTACCTCTATCTAATTGTGGTGTAGTATCCTTAGATTATGATAACTATAATGGCATAGCAACATCAATTGGTCACTCTCCTATTTCAGGCCTTATAAATCCATCAATTGGAAGTATAAACTCTATCGGGGAATCATTGACTAATATAATTTGGGCACCTCTGGACAATGGGATTAAGTCTATATCATTATCAGCTAATTGGATGTGGCCATGCGGAAATGAAGGCGAAGACTCTAGATTATATAAAGCAGTGAATGCATGTTCAAAATTTGCAATTGAACTTGGCATTAATATTCCAACTGGTAAAGATTCTCTTTCAATGGTTCAAAAGTATGATAATATAAAAATTAAATCCCCAGGTACTGTAATAATTTCTGCTTCAGGACATTGTCAAGATATTAGAAAAGTTGTTAAACCTGTTCTTAACAAAGATATTGGAGATTTATATTACATAAATTTATCATTTGACAAATTAAGACTTGGAGGGTCATCATTTGCTCAAACACAAAATAAAATTGGAAATGATGCACCAACAATAAGGAATTCGGTAAAATTTAGAGATGCCTTTGATTTAGTTCAGGATTTAATAAAATCCAATAAAATAAAATCTGGTCATGATATATCTTCTGGGGGCATAATAACAACTCTACTTGAAATGTGTTTTTCTTCAGTTAATATTGGAATGGATATTAATTTAACTAAACTTGGCAGCCGCGATAGTACAAAATTATTTTTCTCTGAAAATCAAGGAATTATTATTCAGTCAGAATTTAACCTAGAAAATAATTTTTCTAAAATTGGTGTTGATTGTATCAAGATTGGAAAAATAAATAATATTGGTTTATTGAATATTAAAAATTTTGAAGATAACTTTTCTTTCAATATTACTGAATATAGGGATATATGGTATAGTACTTCAAAAGATTTTGATAATATTCAGACAAAAAGCAACAAAGGGGTAGAAAGATTCAATAATTACAAAAATCAACCACTTAATTTTATTTTTCCGGATGATTTCAATGGAAATATAGATACAGATTTGGGTCAAAATAAGATTAATGCGGCAGTTATAAGGGAGAAAGGAAGTAACTCAGAAAGAGAAATGGCATATATGATGTCTCTTGCAGGATTTAATGTAAAAGATATTCATATGACAGATATTATATCTGGAAAAGAAAATCTTGAAGACATTCAGTTACTTGTGGCAGTTGGTGGATTCTCAAATTCAGATGTTCTAGGTTCAGCAAAAGGATGGGCTGGATCATTTATTCATAACCCTAAGGCAAAAAATGCAATTACAAGTTTTTTCAAAAGAAATGATACGATCTCATTAGGAGTATGTAATGGGTGCCAATTATTTATAGAACTTGGTTTAATTAATAAAGATCATTCTATTAAACCAAAAATGAAACATAATGATTCAAACAAATTTGAGTGTATTTTTTCATCAGTAGATATAGTTCCCTCTCCATCAATAATGTTAAAAGGTTTAGAAGGATCTAGACTTGGAGTCTGGTCTGCTCATGGAGAAGGCAAATTTGATTTACCTTATACAGAAGACAAATATTCAATAGCAGCTAAATATTCTTATGAATCTTATCCAGCTAATCCAAATGGATCAAAATTTAATACAGCAATGCTAGTGTCAGATGATGGAAGGCATCTTGTAATGATGCCTCACATTGAAAGATCACTTCACCCTCACAATTGGGCTTTTTATCCTGAAGATAGAAATGATAAATACTCACCATGGATAAAAGTATTCAAAAATAGTTACGATTGGTTAGTAAATAAAAAAAAATAAGTTAATTTATTTTGATTGAAAATCATTTTATAAAATATATAAATCATTGTTTATAAGTTATTTAAGTATCTTTTTTAATTTTGAGTATTGTAAATATTTTAAGTTTTTTAAAAGTCTAAATATTAAAAAAACGAAATTTAAATTTTATTATAAAAATTATGCCCACAAAAAATAAATTAAAACTCAATGGAGGAGAGTTCCTATTAAGAGAATCTCTGTCAAATGAAATTTTTACACCTGAAGATTTTTCTCAGGAACAATTGATGATGAAAGATACAATAGTTGATTTCATGGATAGAGAAATCTGGCCTGACAAAATGAAATATGAAGAGAAAAATTATGAATTAACTCTTCAGGCTATGAAGAAAATTGGTGAGCTAGGATTACTCGGAGTATCACTTGAAGAAAAATATGGCGGTATGGGTATGGACTTTACATCAACCATGTTAGCTGTCGATTATGTCTCTGGAACATCAGGCTCTGTTGCAACAGCATATGGTGCTCATACAGGTATTGCTATATTGCCTATTTATTTATTTGGTAATGAAGATCAGAAGCAAAAATACTTACCTAAACTTGCTTCAGGAGAATGGTTTGGTTCTTATTGTTTGACAGAACCAACTGCAGGTTCAGACGCAAACTCCGGTAAAACAAAGGCAGAATTAAGCGATGACGGTTCTCACTATAAGATTACCGGTCAGAAAATGTGGATTTCTAATGCAGGGTTTGCAGATATTTTTATAGTTTTTGCAAGAATAGAAGATGATAAAAATATTACTGCATTTATTGTCCAAAATGATCCCAAAAATGGGATTGAATTAGGTGAAGAAGAAAAAAAACTTGGTATTCATTCTTCTTCTACTAGACAAGTTTTTTTCTCTGACACAAAAGTCCCTGTTGAGAATCTTTTAGGTGAAAGAAATGGTGGTTTTAGAATTGCTATGAATGCACTAAATGTCGGAAGAATAAAACTTGGTGCAGGTAATCTTGATGGGCAGAGAAGATCAATATCTATTTCTACTGATTATGCTAATAATAGGATTCAATTTAAACAACCCATATCTAATTTTGGAGCCATAAAGGAAAAATTAGCCTCGATGGCAACCTCGTGTTATGCTGGAGAATCTGCTTGTTATAGAGCTGCAAATGATGTTCAGTCAAAAATTGACGAATATCAATCTACTGGACTTAGTAAACAAGAATCTGAATTAAAAGGAGTCGAAGAGTTTGCTTTAGAATGCTCAATTTTAAAAGTAGCTATCTCTGAAGATATGCAAATATGTGCCGATGAAGGTATTCAAATTTTTGGTGGAATGGGATTTTCTGCTGAAGCCCCAATTGAAAGCGCTTGGAGAGATGCAAGAATTGGAAGGATTTATGAGGGAACTAATGAAATAAATAGAATGCTTATAATTGGAATGTTATTAAAAAAAGCAATGAAGGGGAGTCTAGATATTATGACTCCTTATCAAGATGTTTTGAATAATAAGCCATTATCAATTGAAGAAAAATGTGAAACTTTTGATGATGAAATTATACTTGTTGAAAATATTAAGAAAATATTCCTTTTGCTTTTAGGGAAAGCATTCGAAAAGTACGGTCCAGAAATTGAAAAAAATCAACAGGTATTACTAAGCCTTTCTGATCTAGCAATAGAAGGATACTTATCAGAATCAACCCTTAAAAGAACTATTAAGAATATCAATAGAAGTTCAATTGGGGATCAATTTGACCAAATAAATATGACAAAGCTATATGTATACGAGGCATGTCAAATAGTCATAAAGAAATCTAGTGATATTATTAATAGTATAATTGACTTAAAGAGCCAAGATGAGATATATAGCTCTATAACAAGCAAACTTAAGTATAGTGAAAATCCAAATATATTTGAATTAAAAACTAAGATTGCCGAAAAAATTATTTCAGAAAACAGGTACTGTTTTTAGAGTGCTTAATACCCAATCGCGCTACCATCTTTACGTGACTCAGATGCACCAAAGTATACCTTATTTATGTAGTCAATCATAATTGCTTGATAGCCACCAAATGAACCGAGATCATAAAAAACACTATGGCCTTTCTTCATTAACTCACGGATTTGTTTATAATCAAATCCCTTTTCTAAAGCCAATTCTCCTCCATCAGTCATTTCTCCTCCTGTTGGTTGCTGGTTAGATTGGTGTCTTATTCTAGGTGCATCACCTGCTTCCTGGAGATTCATATCAAAGTCAATAATATTTATTACAATTTGTGCATGACCTTGAGGTTGCATAGCACCTCCCATTAGACCAAAACTTATAAATGGATTCCCATCTTTAGTTATAAATGCAGGGATAATTGTATGAAAAGGTCTTTTTTTTGGGGCATATACATTGAAATGATTTTCATCCAAAGAAAAAAGCTCACCCCTGTCTTGGAGCATAAATCCAAGGTCATTGGGAACCATTCCTGACCCCATACCCCTGTAGTTACTTTGAATTAATGAAACCATGTTTCCTTCGCTATCAGCTGTAGTTAAATATATAGTATCACCATTCTCAATATTACCAGGAGAAACAGTTGATGCTGAATTTTCTGAGTTTATATCTTTTCTTCTTATGTCTGCATATTCTTTTGAAATTAAATATTCAACTGGGATTTCATTAAAGTCCATATCAGCATAATATTTTGCTCTATCTGCAAAAGCAATTTTTTTCGCCTCTACAAAATGATGTATGTAGTCAGCAGAACCAAAACCCATGGATCTAATATCATATCCTTCTAATAAATTTAATATTTGAAGAGCTGCTATACCTTGACCATTTGGAGGTAGCTCCCACACATCAAATCCTCTGTAGTTGATAGATACTGGTTCAATCCATTCAGATTTATGGTTCTTTAAATCATCATAAGATAGAAAACCTCCTTGATCTTGAATAAAATTAGCTATTTTATAAGCTATCTCACCTTCATAGAATCCTTTCTTTCCACTTTTAACAATCGTTCTTAGTGTATTTGCAAGATTAGGATTTTTAAAAACCTGACCCTTTTTAGGAGTTGAATCATTAATAAAATAGGTTTCTTTAAAATTTGGATAATCTTTAAAATTATCTGAAGCAACATCCATATAGTAAGATACTAACTCAGTAACAGGAAACCCATCCTCAGCATATTTAATAGTTGGATTTAAAATATCTCTCATTTTAATTTTTCCAAATTTATTATGAAGTTCAAACCATCCATCAACACAACCTGGAACACTAACTGGAATCGGACCGTATGCAGGTATACTATTAAAATTATTTTCTTTAAAATATTCAAGAGTAAGATTTTCTGGAGATCTTCCACTTGCGTTTAAACCATATAACTTCTTCTCTTTCTCTATCCAAACAATTGCAAATAAATCACCACCAATACCATTACCTGTTGGTTCCATTAAACCTAAAGCAGCATTTGCTGCAATAGCAGCATCAATTGCATTACCACCTCCTTTTAGGATATCTATTCCAATTTGACTTGCTAGAGGATGACTAGTAGCAACCATACCATTTTGAGCTATAACTTCAGATCTAGTTGCAAATATTTCACCTGTAATCCTATCTTGACTAGATAAAGTGATTGTGCTAAGTAAGATTGATAAAAAAAGTAATTTTTTCATAATAAGATTTTTGATACAATTTAAATAAATCCTTTATTTTTCATCCATCCATCATTGTAAATTTTTCCAATATATCTACTACCTGAATCGTGAAGTAAAGCAACTACAACTTGATTTTTTTTAAAATTCTCTTTTAATTGAATTAAACCGGCTATAGCAGCTCCACAAGAGTTGCCAGCAAAAATCCCTTCTTCTTTGGCTAATTTTCTGGTAAATAAAGCTGCATCTTTGTCTGTTACTTTTTCAAAATGATCAATTACACTAAAATCAACATTTTCTGGCAGAATGTCTTCTCCTATCCCTTCAGTTGAATATGGATAGATTTCATTTTTATCGAAAATTCCAGTTTCATGATATTTTTTGAAAACTGATCCATAAGTATCAATTCCCCATATTTTAACACTAGATTTTTTTTCTTTTAAAAATTTTCCGACACCAGATATGGTACCCCCAGTCCCGACACCAACAATAAAATGATCAATTTTACCATCTGTTTGGTCCCAAATTTCTGGACCAGTTGATTCATAATGGGCTAAAGTGTTAGAGAGATTGTCATATTGATTAACATACCATGAATTTTTAGTCTCCTCGGAAATTCTTTTTGAAACTGAGTAGTATGATCTTGGGTCACTTGCTTCAACATCTGTTGGGCAGATAACAACTTCTGCTCCCATAGCTCTTAAAACATCAAATTTTTCTTTTGACTGCTTATCATTAGATACACATATTAAATTATAACCTTTTACTATAGCTGCAAGAGCTAGACCCATTCCAGTATTTCCAGAAGTTCCCTCAACAATTGTTCCTCCTGGTTTTAATTTTTCTTCTTTTTCAGCATCTTCAACCATTTTAATTGCAATTCTATCTTTAACTGAATTCCCTGGGTTAAAGCTTTCCACTTTTACAAAGACATTTGATTTTATGGATTTACTAATAGAATTTAATTTTATTAATGGAGTATTACCGATCGTCTCTGTAATATTATTAAAATATTTCATCAAGAATTTATATTTTTTACAGGAGAAAACTTTGTCACTGAAACAAAGGAAAGCGATAAAATAATTGAAGTTATTACAATAAATATAAAGTTTAATAAGATTATATATACTGGATCTAGAATAAATGGAATTGAGTCCATGTAGTAATCATTTGGATTCAGCTTAATTATTTTAAACTTATTTTGGATTATTGATATTATAATAAAAATTATGTTAGCCGGAATCATACCTTTTAAAATAATATAAATTCCTTGATATATAAAAATTTTACTTAATGAGTTTTCATTTACCCCTAACGAAGATAAAATCCCTATCATTTTCACTCTCTCAAAAATTAAAGTAAAAATTGAGATAATTACACTAATAATGGCTATAAATACCATAAGAATTGTAATTACAATTATGTTAAAATCAAAAATTGAAACCCAACTAAATATGTTTTCATATTTTGATGTTATAGATTTAACAGATAAGTTATTTTTTTCCAATAATTCTAGTTCTCTTATTGAGCTTTCTATATCATATATTTTAGCTTTATTATCGTAGGATATCTCAATAATTGAGTAATCGTTGGAACCCCATTTAAAAATACTCTGAAGAGACTGAGCATTTCCAATTAAATAATTATTATCAAAATCAGGAAAATCACTATCAAAAATATGCTTAACAAAATATGATCTTACATTTGGAATTTTTTGATTGTTACTTGTTTGAAAATAAAGAATTATATCATCCCCTTTTTCAATATCGAGTTTATCAGCTGTAAGTCTTGAAATTATAATTTCATTATTGGATAATTTATCTGATATTTTTGAGTTAATAATAAATTTGTTCATTTTTTGCAGATCATATCCACTGCTTACTCCCTTAAATATGATAGATTCAAAAGAACTATTATTTGAAATTAGTGTAGGCTTTTCAATTAAATATTCAATTTTTAAGTCTGGAAAAGCATCCCTTATTTGAAAATCAACTTCATCAAGATTATTTATTTTTTCTGATGCAATTCCTCTGATATTATTTTCATATGTGGAGACAACTAAGTCAGGATTTAAACTATACAATTTATCCTTTATTGAAATTTGTAAGCCTTTTCCAATAGATATCGAGCATAAAGAGATAAATACTCCAAGAAAAACAGAAATTATAGCGATCTTTATAATACGAGATGAAATATTACTTTTATCTCTACTTGATTTTAATTTTTTATATATGAAAAAAGGCAGATTCAAAATAGATACTTTAATCAAAAATACACTTTTATTTGTTCTGTTTTCTTTAATGATTCCTTCGCTTCAGGCTCAAGAAATTATTCCAGGTGCTGAGAGGATTAGTTTATATATAAATAAACTGATTGATAAAAAAGTGGCAGTTATTGCTAATAATACAAGTATAATTAAAAATGTAGATCAGTCAGTCCACCTTATTGATACCCTAATAAGTAGTGGGGTTAAAATAAAAAAAATATTTAGTCCAGAACATGGGTTTCTTGGAGATAAAGATGATGGTGAGAAGATTGAAGATGGCCTATATAAATCGATTGAGGTAATTTCTTTATATGGAAAAAAGAGAAAGATTAGTAATGAGGATATTGAGGATATTGATATAATAGTTTTTGATATACAAGATGTAGGAGTAAGGTTTTATACTTATTTATCAACACTTCATTATGCAATGGAAGCTTGCTCCAGAACAAATAAAAAGATAATAATTCTAGATAGGCCCAACCCAAATTCATTCTATATTGATGGACCTGTTTTAGAGGCTGAAAACACTAGTTTTATAGGATTACATCCAGTACCAATTGTTTATGGAATGACAATTGGTGAGTATGGGAAAATGATTAATGGTGAAGGATGGTTAGAAAATAAGATTAAGGCTGATTTAGAAGTAATTAGCATAAAACATTATAATCATAATTTGAAATATGAGCCACCTATTAGACCATCTCCAAACTTGCCTAACCTTCAATCAATTTATCTTTATCCTAGCTTGGCATTTCTTGAAAAAACAGAGGTAAGTGTTGGTAGAGGAACTAAAATTCAATTTCAAATTTATGGTCACCCTGATTTTACAGGTGGCTTCAGCTTTACTCCAATTCCAAATTTTGGAAGTCAGTATCCGAAATTAAATGGTAAATTATCATTTGGTGAGGACCTAAGAAATTATAAAACTAACCAGAGGATTGAACTAAAATGGTTAATTAAAGCTTATGATCAGATTATTGATAAAAATAATTTTTTTAGAAGTGACTTTGATAAATTGTCTGGAACTTCTAATCTAAAAAAACAAATAATCGGGGGTATAAGTGAGTCTAAAATTAGAGAGTCATGGAAAGATGGTCTTGAAAAGTTTAAAAAGATTAGAAAGAAATATTTATTATATTGAAAAAATTATGACAAAATTATCCCCATTTCATCTTGCAATACCAGTAAAAAATTTATCAAAGTCAAAAGACTTTTATGAGAATATACTTGGCTGTAAGCGAGGAAGAGAATCTGATGAATGGGCAGATTATGATTTTTTTGGACATCAGTTAGTTATACATGTAGATCCAAATCATCAAGGAAAATCACATCATAATGAGGTTGACGGGAAATCAGTTCCAGTTCCTCATTTCGGAGTTGTTATACCCTGGGATGAATTTGATAAATTTGCAGACATGTTAAATACAAATAAGATTCATTTTGTGATTGAGCCATATGTTCGATTTGAAGGCCTTCCTGGTGAACAAAAAACAATGTTTTTTTATGATAATTCAGGGAATGCGCTAGAATTTAAATCATTTAAAGATATGAGTAAGTTATTCTCAACTAAAATATAATTATGTTAAAATTTGGATCAAAGATTTTTGATAGAATATTTTCAGAAGACAATAGAAAAAAAATTGAAAGCTTTACAATTTGGTCAGCTACTTTAGGTTTTATTTTTCACCTCTCACTTGTTCTGCTAAATAATTACTCAATTGTTGGTATTGGAAACGAAAGTTTGTTACTTACTAATCCCATTTCAGCTATTTATACACCATTTTCTATAATTCTGTATTATGAAATTTTCTTATTAATTTTTTATTTACCTCGATCTTTTACAACTTCAATTTTAAAGCAATTCGAGATTATTTCACTTATCGTTATTAGAAGAATTTTTTATGATATTTCAAAACTTGATCTTGAATCAAGTAAATGGTTCGAGAATGTTGATAATCTGCAAATCACTTATGACTTAATCTGTATATTAATACTTTTCTTTTTGATCTATTTATTCAATTATGTAAAGTCTAATATTGATTATAAAAAAGGAATAAAAAATATTGACAAATTTATAGATTCAAAAAAGATTATAAGTATAGTTTTAATACCAGTTATGATAGTTCTTTTTGCTGTCGGAATTTTTAATTGGTACTCTCTTGGTTTAGAGAGCAATTTTGCAAATTCTTTTTATTATGTTAATGAGGTATTTTATAATACTTTCTTTTCAATACTAATTATTGCAGATGTATTCATTTTACTTTTATCATTCCTTTACACCGAAAGATATAGTCAAATTATGCGAAATACTGGGTTTATTATTTGTACTATACTTATTAGATTATCTTTTTCATCTTCAGGTTTAACTAATTTATTATTAATTATATCTAGTGTCCTTTTTGGACTTTTGATTCTTAAGATTTACAGTCTAATGAATAAGATTGAATAATTAATCTGATTTTTTACAAGCCTTTAATGTATTTTTTAAAAGCATTGAGATTGTCATTGGTCCAACGCCACCTGGCACAGGAGTTATGTAATCTACGGTATTTAATACGCTTTTAAAATCAACATCACCTACTATCCTATAGCCTTTTGGTGATGATGAGTCTTCTATTCTAGTTATACCAACATCAATAATTGATGTACCTTTTTTTATCATGTTTCCTTTAATAAACTCAGGTATTCCTATTGCAGAAATAATTATATCAGAGTCAAGGCATAATTTCTTAAGATCTTTTGATCTACTGTGGGCAACCGTAACTGTCGAATTTCCAAAACTTTTATTTTGACTCATCAATATACTAATTGGCCTCCCTACGATTTGACTTCTTCCAATTACAAGACATTTTTTACCCTCAGTTTTAATTTTAGATCTTTCGATTAACTCTATGATACCAGCAGGTGTTGCAGGAATAAATGTATCTATGCCTAGAGTCATTCTACCATAGTTATTTGGATGAAAACCATCAACATCTTTATCTGGGCTTATCATATTTAAAATCTTCTCTTGTTTTATATGTTTTGGTAATGGTAGTTGAACAATAAATCCGTCAATATCATTATTTTCATTAATCTTTTCTATTTGATTTACAAGATCAACTTCGCTAATTGAGTCATCAAACTTAAATAACGATGATTTAAAACCTACTTTTTCACATGCTTTAATTTTACTATTGACATATGTTTTACTTGCACCATCATCCCCAACTAAAATTGCAGCTAAATGTGGAACCTTTAAATTATTTTCTGCTCTATTTTGTACAGAAAATTTAATTTCGTCTAAAACTTTTTCTGAGATTTTTTTTCCATCAATTAATTTCATAGAATAATTTTTTCAAATATACATATTGCTTCATGAAAATTATTTCATACTACTATACATTTTTTCAATTACGATAACATGAGGAAAAGTAATAGCTGCAAGGAAAGTAAAAATAATTGAAAGAATATTTATGGATTCAAGATCAACAAACGAATAAAATCCAACAAGAAAAATTAAAGCTAAAAAGAAATAAGGTAACGCATTTATTAAATACTTTTTTATGTTATGAGACTTATCATCCTCATAAATGTACTTGACTTGATCTTTTATTGATAAAATACTATGAAAGAAAATGAAATATATTGAAAAACTATAGATTAAGGTAGAGTTCATTGTTAATAAATACAATAAAAGAAAAAACAAAAATTCTGAAAGAAAATATCCTCTGAAAAACTTGAAAGATAATAACATTAACATGTAAATTGAAAATAAAATAATAAATGTTGTCTGTAAAACGAAGTAGTCCAAAAATATTACATTAAAACTAGCTAAAACACCATTAACCAAGTCAATGTTATTTATAAAAATTATAAGAAAAAAAGTTAAGCCATGTAAGATAATAGGAAGTAGCTTTCTTCCTTTTAAAGTATTAGTAATTTGTGAATTAGCTTCCCAATGCTGCTCTCCAAAATGATATATTGATACTAAAACGAATGACATCAGGGCAATAGAGGGAAATACATAAAAAAATACAAACCCGAGAAAGACTAGTCCTAAATAATACAAAAAGTAGAAAATTTGGCTTTTTAAGCTATCTTTTCTTGTATATTTTTTAATTATTAACAGGTCATTTGCACCGTGGATTACACCGATTGAAAGAATTAATAGAAAGCCCAATATATCTTGATAAATAACTGGTAATAAGTAACTTAATCCAATACAAGTAAGAAATATTAGTGTTCTTGATTTTATAATTTTAGACATATTTTATTATAATATTCGCAAAAAAAGATATGATTTTTTTTGAAATTATCTTTTTTAACTCCATTATTTTATTTAATTTACTTTTCTATAAACATAATTAATTTAATTATGGAAAATTTATTAAGTATTTTACCAGTTTTAGCAACTGATTTAAGCTTGACTGATTTCACTTTTTGGATTGGATTTGCTGCTATGTTAGCATCAACTGCATTCTTCTTCTCAGCTATGAATATGGTTGCAGATAAGTGGAAAACTTCTATGCTTGTATCAGCATTAATTACTGGTATTGCAGCTCTTCACTATTACTATATGAGAAATGCTGCTATGGAAGGTGACATTACTACTGCCTACAGGTATGTAGATTGGATATTAACTGTTCCACTTATGTGTGTAGAGTTTTATCTAATTTTAAAGCCATCAGGTGCTACTAAAGGCATGTTATGGAAGCTTATTCTACTATCAACGGTAATGTTAGTAACTGGTTACCTTGGTGAGGCAGGTATTGGTGCTCTGGACGCTCAAACATGGGGACTTGTTTCAGGTGTAGCATACTTTGCAATTGTTCACGAAATTTTCATGGGTAATGCATCAAAACTAGCTAAATCAGCTGGTGGTAACGTTGAGAGTGCGCATAAAATGCTATGTAGATTCGTACTTATAGGTTGGGCTATCTATCCAATAGGATATATGGCAGGAACTGATGGATGGTATAGTGGTATCTTTGGTGGCCTTTCAGGTCAAATGGATGTTATTTACAACGTCGGTGATGCAATTAACAAAAT
>TARA_B100001057_G_scaffold36937_1_pt1 | contig 13414 bp, 9 predicted proteins | sample TARA_B100001057 | Tara Oceans TARA_B100001057 (sample SAMEA2621839) | marine metagenome | biome: marine biome (ENVO:00000447); feature: surface water layer (ENVO:00002042); material: "saline water (ENVO:00002010), including plankton (ENVO:xxxxxxxx)" | depth 5 m
TGCAGCGACGAGCAAGGCGGCGACTCCCCAGTCGCGCGTTCTCTGCAGTGTTCTATCCGACATGGCTGTCTCCTCGGTTTCCCCCAAATCATCGAGCTTTTCAGCGAGATATAACTTATTGCCAACAAAACGTAGAAGTATTTACGGGTTAAGAAAAGAGTAAAATACGCACCTAATTGGTGCGCTGAACTTGTATAGGTATAAAAAACGGTGATAATTTGATTATAATTTCGAGGACGGTTGGTTGGGTCTAAATAAAAGGGGACGCTCACTGCTCACAATGGATTATGTCCAATAGCGAAAAAAACGATGACTTAGACGTCAGACTTGCGAAGCTTCTCACGGTCGTTCTCGAGAGCGAGGACGAGTTGTTTTCATTTTTTGCGGCCTCGAGGTACAGCATGTTGCTGTTGATGAGGGTTCTGTTAATTTGCGAGGAGCGCGCGTCGCTGTCTAAAGAGGAATGCCTGCGTATCGGACGAGACATGCGATCTCGCACCCATAGGCAGAATTTTATCGATGAGGCGATACGGCGTGGTTTTTTCGCTAAAGAGCCCTCTACTGAGGACGCCCGGCAGGTACTCATCTACCCCACCGAGAAGACCAAGCGGTTGTTTAAAGAGTGGGCCGCAGCGTATCACCAAACGCGCCGCTCGGCGTTCGGTGGAGATTAAACACTAAGCCGCGTTCTGTTCCGCTGCTGTTGAGGCCGGGCCAATAGGTTTTAGATCGAGCTTCGCAAATAAAAGAGCCCCGTCCTCTAGAGGTGCTTTACGAATGATCTTTTTGTCCAACGCGTAATTTTGTGTATTCCGCCAAGGGTCTTTGTCGCCTTGTCTTGGCATCAGATCCATCGAGCGCTGCATATAACCTGCCGAGAAGTCTTCAATCCAAGGCCGCATGGGCATATCCGCGTCTTCCTCTCGCAACCGCGGCGTACACTGTCTGACGCCAACACTGTCCATGTGATTGATTACGCGGCAGGCATATTCGGCGGTGAGATCCGCTCGAAGAGTCCAAGAAGCGTTGATGTAGCCGAAGGTTTGTATCAGGTTGGGAATCTCCGCATACATCATGCCTTTATAGGTAACTGTATCGGCGAAATTGACCGGCCGTCCGTCCACTGCAAAAGTACTGCCGCCCAAAAGCTGCATGTTCAGACCGGTGGCCGTAACGATAATGTCTGCTTCAAGCTCCTCGCCAGAGGTGAGTTTGACGCCATTTTCGGTGAAGTGGTCTATGTGGTCGGTGACGACTTCGGTTTTGCCCTGTTTGATGGAGCTGAACAGATCGCCGTTAGGTATCAGACACAGTCTCTGATCCCATGGGTTGTATCTGGGTGTGAAGTGTTTGTCTACATCATAGTCGGATCCCAGAGCCTCGCGTACCAATCCGATCAGGCCTTTCTTCATTTTTTGTGGTTCTTTGCGCATGCGCTGATACATAAAGTGCTGCAACTGCGTGTTTTTAAAGCGCGTCAGCGCATACGCGACTGAATTAGGCAACAGTTTGCGCAAAGTGTTAGCGATCTTGTCCTGATCGGGTCGAGCGACGACATAGGTGGGGGAACGCTGCAGTAATGTCACACGGGCAGCCTCATCGGCCATTGCTGGAACCAAGGTCATTGCGGTAGCACCACTCCCGATAACCACTACATTTTTTCCTTTGTAATCTAGATCTTTTGGCCAATGCTGTGGATGGATGACTGAACCACGGAAATCGTTCTGGCCTTTGAAATCTGGCGTGTAGGGAGTGTCGTAGTTGTAGTAACCACTGCACATCATTAAAAAGTTACAGCAAAATTGACGCGTTTCGCCCCGGTGCTCGGTGGTCACTGTCCACGCCGCATCGTCGCTGGACCAATCAGCACTCAGTACTTTGTGTTCGTGCTGAATGTGTTGGTCGAGCCCGTGTTCAGCGATGGTCTCGGTTAGGTAACTTTTGATCGACGGCCCGTCGGCAATGGACTTAGCAGCTGTCCAAGGTTTGAAGTTAAAGCCGAGGGTATGCATGTCGCTGTCCGAACGGATGCCAGGGTATTGAAATAGGTCCCAGGTACCGCCGCTTTGCTTGCGTGACTCGAGTATCGTGAAGGTTTTATTCGGGCACTGGGTCTGGAGATGACAAGCTGCACCAATGCCAGAAATTCCAGCCCCGACGATCACAACATCAAAATTCTGCATGGCTTTTGCGCCCTCCTTTTAGCAACTTCTGCGCCCGTTCTAATAACCAAAAATGTACCACAAGCTGTGGGATCTGGTCACAGCTTCGGCGATTTTCATAATGCATTTATGACGCAAACACCCTGGGTCTGATCGCCGCGGACCCCATTCGGGCACTATGCATCCCGGACTTTAAGGCGTAGACCCAACAGCTCCGGGCGTTGAGAACTTATCCCAATGCAATACCATAGCGGCAGGGAGGAGGAGTTAATGGATCATACAGGAGTCAGCGCGGCTTCATTCGGTGCCCGCGCAGGTTGGTTATGCCTATTCTTTTTGCTGCTGACCAATGTGGCGAGGGCACAGGTTTCCGAGGTTGTTGCAACGAGCCTAGGTTCTGTCGAAGGCCTTACCGAACAAAACATCACCGTTTTTAAGGGCATTCCGTACGCTCAACCTCCCATCGGCCCGCTGCGTTGGCAGCCGCCGCGTCCGGCGTCGGTCCGTGCGGGTGTGCAAAAAGCGTTCTCATATGGGCCGCGATGTATGCAACGCACTTTTGGCGAAAATCCGCCTGTTGTCAGTGAAGATTGTTTGACCTTGAATGTATGGTCACAGCAAGCAAAGTCCGTAAAACAGCCGGTCATGGTATGGATTCATGGCGGTGGTTTTCGTAGCGGCTCTGGGGAGATTCCTGGGGAGGTGATGGCTCGGCACGGCGTGGTGGTGGTGTCTTTTAACTATCGACTTGGTCCGATAGGTTTTTTTGCGCATCCCGCTTTGGCGTCTGCCCCCGCGAGCTTTGGTCTGCTGGATATGGTGATGGCATTGCAATGGGTGCAAGCAAACATCAGTCAATTTGGCGGTGACCCGGATAACGTGACTATATTCGGTGTTTCTGCCGGTGCTATGGCCGTGAACATGCTAATGGTCAGCGCATCTGCAAAGGGTCTCTTTCACAAGGCTATTGCCCAGAGTGGCTATGGAACATGGGCTCTGCCGCGAACCCGAAATGCATCGACGTCTGCAACGCTGGGTATGGATCTCAAGCCACCGCCCAGCGCCGAAGAACTGTCTATAGGTATCGTAGAAAAGGTCGATGCTACCGCGGTCACAGAAGCGCAGCTGCGAGCTTTGGATGGTTCGGCGTTGATGCATGCATTATCGGGATTTCAGTTGCCCATTGTCGACGGCGTTAGCCTCGTCGGTGAGCCCGCAGTTTTGGCGCGGCAGGGAAAGCAGCATGACGTGCCCTTTATCATGGGCGGCAGTAGTTTTGAGGGTACGGTGCAGCCTGCTTCTGGCATCAGTCTCGAGGAATTTGAGACCTTTCACGAAAACGATTGGAGCACAGCGCAAAAAGTTTATGCCGATGAGTTTGCGGTGAGCGAAGAGTTCGGTTTGAAAAAGATGTTCGGTGACAATCGCTATGTGCTGGCAGCGCGCACGATGGTGCGCAGTATGGCTGAGAAGGCAAATTCGGCGTGGATTTACTACGTTAATTTTGTCCCGGAGAGCCGAGCGAAAGAGTGGCCGGGTACACCGCACGGGGTCGATGGTTATTACCTTTGGTCGGGTGAATCCGCGGGGGATCCGCAGCTGGCGTCGTTGTCGAGGCGTTTGCAGGACTATTGGATAAATTTTGCCCGCACGGGCAACCCAAACAGCGCCTCTTTACTGCGCTGGCCAGCCTATCAATCGAACCTTGATCAGTGGCTGGTATTCGATGTCGAGGACGAAGTCCGTACCGGCGTAATCGCGTCGAAAATAGACTTTTTAGAAGCCCATTACCTAAAGCGCATCGGCGCTACTCGGTGAGTCCTCTGGCTGTTTATGTTGTCTGCGCTAAACGATTGCTTTGGCGAGTATTTCAGGTACGTCGATATGCTTCGCGCGCAGATATTCTCCCAGTGACTTTGCTTGTTTGTCGATACGGTGATTCGACGCTGCACCGGTACCCAATACACCTTTGATGTAGAAGTTCATGGCCAGTAGGTTTGGCATGTCATAACGTTCTATTTCAAAGGCCCCGAAATCAGGCACCAAACGTCGGAATTCCTCGACGGTGAGGTATTCGTACAAGAAACTATACGCTTCGTCTGTCAAAGCCCACACCCCCACATTGGCGTTGCCGCCCTTGTCCCCCGAACGCGTGCCGAACAGCCGCCCGAATGGAATGCGTGTGGTTGGGCCGGTCGGCGCGGGCGCTATATTCGCCGGCATCTGTTGATAGTAAATGTCTTCCAGCCCAAGACGCTGGGTGGGCAGTACCTCGATTGATCTGCCGCCGATGTGCACGCGTTCGGTGATTTTTTGGCTGTCGATCAATGCAGGCCAATGATAGATCGCAGGGCCGCCGTTGAATCCTGCTGCGCCGCGGCCAGTATTTCCGGGTATTCCAGCCAAACCAAGCTCGGTGACCTTGGCTGCAAACATGCGACCGAATTTGCTTGGGTCAGAATGGGTAATGGTCACACGCAACGCGGCGTGGGCCACCTCGTTGCTGTCCGGGTCTTGGTGGTCGCTACGAATCAACTGCACGTCTACGTCGTCGAACTGCTCGCGGCCGCCAAGGTTGTGGAACACCGCATCCAAATAGCGTTCCGCTTTTTCTTCTATATCCAGCCCTGTGAGCAGAGTTTCCATAGACTGCTTATACGGGCCGCGAGTATTGAAACAAACCTTATGTGTGGGCGGTGGTGTGCTGCCACGGCAACCGCTGACGTACACTCGGTCTTCACCCGCTTGTTCAATTTTCAAAGTGTCGAAGTGTGCAATCACGTCGGGGTTGTAGTAGGCGGGAGTTGAAATCTCGTAGAGCAACTGGGCTTTGACCGTACCCACTGAAATCAAGCCGCCGGTGCCCGCGTTTTTAGTGATCGTGAAGCCGCCATCGGCCTCGATCTCGGCGATCGGATAGCCAACGTCGCGGAAACTGGGTACTTCTTCAAAGAACGCGTAGTTGCCGCCGCAACACTGGGCGCCACATTCAATAATGTGTCCTGCGGTGAGCGCGCCGGCGAGCGCGTCGTAATCGTCACGCTGCCAATTGAATTTCCAGGCGGCCGGGCCAATTACCACGGCCGCGTCAGTTACTCTCGGGCATATGACAATATCAGCGCCTTGGTCTAGCGCTTCCTTGATGCCCCAGCCTCCGAGGTATGCATTTGATGTAAGCGCTTGTTGGGTACTGTCCTGCAAATCTACTTGAGTATCTAAATTGGTAAATTTTTCCCCCGCGGCCTGCAACGCCTCAAGGTCGGGTAGCAGATTGTCACCGTCGATGTAGGCGACCTTGGCGTCGACACCGAGTTCTGCAAGGATCTTTTCAACTTCGTCTGCCATGCCTTTAGGGTTGAGACCCCCGGCATTGCTTACAATTTTGATGCCGCGCGCCTTGCAGTCTGCCGCAACGTCTCTGAGTTGCTTTAAGAACGTGCCAACGTATCCAACATTCTCGCCGCGAGTTTGCTGTTGGTTGTAAAGAATCGACATTGTTAATTCTGCGAGATAGTCGCCAGTAAGCACATCAATAGTGCCGCCGTCGATCATTTCTCGAGCGGCAGCTAAACGGTCTCCGTAAAAGCCGCTGCAATTTCCAATTCGTATCACATCCGTCATGATCCCCTCCGATTCAACTCGTACCCGCTACTGCTCTTATTCTTGCACCCAGGATGGTTTGCGCTTTTCCCGAAACGAGGCCATGCCCTCGGCGCCCTCCTCGGACCGAAACATGCGAGCGCTCCATTCGGCGGTTTCCTTAAATCCGTCGGCGAGAGACAACTGGGGCACTCGCCGTGCCAGTTTCTTGCATTCTTGAACGGCTATCGGACCGCCCAAATTGATCATGTCAATTTCTTCCTGCACGGCGCTGTGCAATTTGTCCGCGCTGACTGCGCGGTGCGCCAGTCCCATGGCGACGGCTTGATGACCGTCAAAGCGCTCGCCAGTCAAAAACAGTTTCATGCCGTGATGGGTGCCAAGCTTAGGCAGGCAAACAACGGAAATAATTGCCGGAATAACCCCAATACGAACCTCGCTGAAGCTGAACTGCACATCTTCGCGGGTCACAACGATGTCAGACGCCCCCACTAAACCAAGGCCTCCAGCAAAGGCGGCACCGTTAATGGCGGCAATCACAGGTTTAGGGCTGTCTATGATTGCGGTAAGCACGTCCGCGTAGGGCACTGCCCGTTTCGAACCCTCAGACAGTTGTCCAGGGGGGCTTTTCAGATCTGCGCCGGCGCAAAAAGCCGGGCCGTTGCCAGTAATAACGATACTGCGCACACTGGTTTCGGCGTTGGCGGCCTTTAAGTGGTCGTACAATTCAGTCACTAATATGGATGACAGAGCGTTACGATTTTCTGGCCTGTTTAGCGTGATCCAGGCCGCGCCTTGTTTGATTTCGTATAATGTTGCTTCGGTGGTTGCCATGGGAGGGTTCCTTATTCTTCTGCCATTGAGACCAACAACTGACCGTTATCGACTTGATCGCCAATAGTGACATGCACGGTTTCGATTACACCGTCGCGCGGTGCGGTTATGCGATGTTCCATTTTCATGGCTTCCATGATCAGTAAAAGATCACCCTTTGTGACAGACGCGCCGGCGGCAACTTCTGTAGCTAAAACCGAGCCCGGCATGGGCGCGGTCAATCCACCGGTATTTGCGTCTAAGCTACTGTCAGGGAAGCGGGCCTGTTCCTTGAGTACCAGATCGCCAGCGGCACTGTGTACCAGCCAATCGCTGCCATGCGCTTGCACAGTGAATTGCAGGCGCCGACCGTTGTCATCGAGGTCCACAGTGCCATTGCCGCAATCGTAAGCCTCGATGAGGTGCTCTTGTTCGTCGCACAGCAGACGAAAACGACCATCGCGATGAAGCCGGTAAGCCAGATTGATCTCATCGTCGCCGCAACGGAAGCTAAACTGCTCCATGGGCATGGTTGAGTTGCGCCAGCCGCTTGGAAGGCTGCGCAACACCTTGGCTTGGTTGCGTCGTTGCGCCTGCCCCTCCATAGCCACGGCAATAGCCGCTTCAACCAGTTCTTCGCGGGTAACCTCTCGCATGCGAGTGGGCTCGACACGCTCTATAAAGTCCGTAGTGGTATCGCCGGCTAGGAATTCACCTGTCCGTAGGGTTGCTACCAAAAAGTCACGATTGGTGCGCAGACCTTGAATTTCAGTAGTCTCAAGCACGCGCGCTAGGCGGCCTGCGGCTTCCCGACGGGTGGGTGCATGCACAATCACTTTCGCGATCATCGGGTCAAATTGGGTGCTGATTTCACTGCCCGTTTCTACTCCAGAGTCGAATCGCGCCTGACCCACTTTAGACGGCGTCCACGCTAGTACAGGCCCAGGAGCGGGTAAAAATCCCTTGGCCGGATCTTCAGCATATAAGCGCGCTTCAATCGCATGACCGTTGATACTCAGTTCCTCCTGAGTAAACGACAATGTTTCGCCCTCGGCTACGCGAATCTGCTCGCGCACCAAATCCTTACCGATAATCTCTTCGGTAATAGGATGTTCCACCTGCAGGCGAGCGTTGACCTCAAGGAAGTAAAATTCATCACCGCTGAGCAAAAACTCCACTGTGCCAGCGGACGAATAGCCAAGTTTTTTCGCCGCAGCGATAGCCGCGTCGCCCATGCTTGCGCGAATCGCATCGGTGACTGCAGGCGAGGGCGCTTCCTCGATAATTTTTTGATGCCGGCGTTGAATCGAACATTCACGTTCGTAGCAATGCACTAAATTGCCGTGTGTGTCGCCGAGGATCTGGATTTCGACATGACGTGATACGGCCAGCCATTTCTCCAGAAAGACTGTGTCGTCACCGAATGAGCTCCCGGCTTCGCGTTTTGCGCCTTCCACTGCCGCCAACAGATCCGCTTCCTGTTCAACAACCCGCATTCCACGGCCGCCACCTCCTGCGGACGCCTTAACCAAAACGGGATAGCCGATCTCTTTGGCTGCGGCGACGATGTCCGTATCCGCGGCAATCTCGATCCCCGGAAGGGTGGGCACCCCGGCCTCGTCCATAAGTCGTTTCGCCGACAGTTTGTCGCCCATTAATCCAATGACTTCTGGCGTCGGCCCGAGCCATTTGATGCCCGCATCGATAACCGCTTGAGCAAAAGCTTCGTTTTCCGACAAAAATCCGTAGCCAGGATGGATAGCGTCGGCACCGCTGCGTTGGCAGGCAGCCAGTACTTTGTCGACGTCGAGATAGGTTTGTGCCGTGGTAACGCCGTTCAAGGCAACCGCTGTGTCGGCTTCTTTCACAAAGGGCGCTTGAGCGTCACCGTCGGCATAAATTGCCACAGTGCTGATGCCCATATCGTGGGCCGTGCGGATAATGCGCCGCGCAATTTCTCCACGGTTGGCGATCAGCAAGCGTGTGATGGGTGTAATTACATGCGCCATGTGCCGTACTCCTTAGTGCCCTTAACGCTGTTGTTGTGGCAAGCCGAAAGCGACATAGCAATAACATTGCGCGTGTCTCTCGGGTCGATCATGCCGTCATCAGAGACTCTCGATGTGGCGTACAAGCCTTTGGATCGCTCTTCAGCCCAATGTTCGGCGAAGGCAGCGCGTTGCGCGTCGGCTTCTTCGTCGAACTCGATCCCGCGCCGCGCGGCGGCCCCACGACCGACGATCGTCATAACACCGGCCATCACCGACGGGCCCATCACTGCGATTTTTGAAAACGGCCAGATATAGGTGAACTTGGTGCCGAATGCGCGGCCGCTCATACCGTAATTGCCCGCCCCATACGAAGCACCAACGATAACGGTAATGTGCGGCACCGTTGAATTGGACACGGCGTTGACCATTTTCGATCCATTTTTAGTGATGCCGCCCTGCTCAAAATCGGTTCCAACGATAAAGCCAGTAATGTTATGCAGGAACAGAATCGGTACATCGATCTGGTTGCACAGCTGAATAAATTGCGCGGCCTTCTCGGCCGATTCGGAGAACAACGCGCCGTTGTTGCCGACGATGCCCACCGGGAAACCCTGCACAGAGGCCCAACCGCAAATCACGGTAGGGCCGTAAAGCGGCTTGAATTCCTCAAATTTGGAGCCGTCTACGACGCGCATAATGACTTCACGGATATCCAGCGGCGTTTTTAGGTCTTTCGAAACCAAGCCCAGCATATCCTCAGGATTGTGCACGGGTTCGTCGAATTCCGGATTAGGCTCTGGGCCGAGTTTGCGCCAGTTTAAATGCGAGACGACTTCGCGACACAGGCGAATGCCGTCCATTTCGTCTTGGGCGAGATAGTCACCCAAGCCGGAGATCTGCGTATGCATGTCTGCGCCACCGAGATCCTCTGCATTGGCGTCCTCGCCAGTCGCCATTTTTACTAACGGTGGGCCGCCTAACGACACCATGGCCTGATTTTTGACCATAATGTTGTAGTCACTCATGCCGGGTTGATAGGCGCCACCAGCGGTTGCGGCTCCAAAAACCACAGAAATAGTTGGAATGCGCATTTTTGAAAGTTCGGAAATCTCATAAAACAGCCGGCCGGATTCCGCAAAGTGTCCGATTTCCCGGCGGATAGATGCTTCGGCGGCTTTGTTTGGGTCACCGCCATCGCCGCCGCCTTCGCCGCGTAAGTCCGCTCCAGCACTTTCGACGAATTGCACATACGGCATGCGATTTTCGCGCGCGATCTCGAGGCCGCGCATCAGCTTTTTGGAATTGAATGGATTAAAAGCACCGGCGCGCACCGAGGGATCATGACCAAGAATGACGCATTCAACACCTTCGATCACGCCGATACCAACCACGAATCCAGAGCCGATGTCGTAAGATGAGCGCCAGGCAGCTAATGGGCTGATCTCGAGGAACGGCGAATCGCGGTCCAGTACGTGGGCAATACGTTCGCGTATGGGCATTTTGCCTCGCGTACGCAGACGCGCCACCGCCTCTTCGCCGCCGCCCTCTGCAGCTTCGTCGTAGAGCGCCTGCAACTCCTCAAGTGTCGCCTCCATGTCTGCTTTATTTTGTTGAAAAACGCTGTCTTTGAGGTCCAGCTTTGAGTGCAAAACAGGCATTAAGTCCTCCCCCCCGAGAGTAAAGTTAGAAACTCGAATTTGTCGAGTTGATAATTAAATGGCCAGCAAAAGTAGCAGAAAAAAAAGCCGGCCATAAGGTTTTTTTATGCTAACTTCAGGCATTATCTGATGAGCTCGGAGCTGATAAATGCGACCGATCGGCGGTCGAGCGAGGATAGTTTGGGGGGCGAGTGAATTTAGAAGTCGGGTTGCAGCAAGCAAAGAGTGAGCGCGCCAGAGCGGCCATCTGTGATGCGACCATCGCGGCCCTAGCAGAGGTCGGTTATGCCGAGACCTCGCTCAACCGCGTTGCGTCTATGGCCGACTTTTCAAAAGGCGCCGTGCAACATCATTTCCCAACAAAAGAGGATTTGATAGCGGCAACATTGGATACGCTGCTGTTGCGCACTGTGCAGTCGCGCATCGCGGAGCCCAAATCGGTCGAAGATGCGCTGCTTGAGGCATGGCAGCGATTCATAAACACGCCGGCTTATCGAGCATTGATGGAGGTGCTCAACGCGGCGCGGACGGATGCGGCGCTGCGTCAGCGGATCTCGTCAGACCTTGTAGACTGGGGGAAAAAATTAGATCAGCAGTCGCTGGCGCGTTATCAATCGGTGAGCGGTAACGCGGAAGATGTCGTGATGTTGCTGAATATGACGCGCAGCTTCATGCGTGGCTTGCTGATTCAAGAGCAGTATGGGGTCACGGCTGCAACGACGCTAAACTATGTGCGCAAATGGATCGAACTGATCGCGCCGCTACTGAAATTATCCGAACAGTCAGTGAGTCGATAGTACGCGCATAAGGCGTGGGTCGGCCAAACAGTTAAAAACGTTACAACACGGAAAAAGTGCAAGGGGAAGGAAATGTCCGTAACACAAGCAGAACTGCATGAGTTTGAGCAACAAGCCGACCATTGGTTTGCAGAAAATAAACCCGCGACACCGGATTTTATTTTACCGGAAACCTTTATGGAAGTTGGCACGGACCAACAGTTTGAATACTTGCGCGACTGGCAGAACAAAGTCTACGAAGCCGGTTATGTAGGTATGGCGTGGCCAAAAGAATTTGGCGGTGGCGGTATGGATCAAGTGTTTCAGGATATTGCCACCCGAGCAATGGCCAAGCATCGCGTACCGTTTTTACCGAACACAATCGGCCTCAATTGGGCTGGGCCGCTGATACTGCACATGGGTACGCAAGCGGAAAAGCAGAAATACATTAAAGGCATTCTCAGTGCAGAGGATATTTGGTGTCAGGGTTTTTCAGAGCCTGATCACGGTTCTGATTTAGGCAGCGCACAGTGTCGCGCTGTTAAAGATGGCGATGAATACATCGTTAACGGTTCAAAAATTTGGACCAGTTTGGGCAGTTACGCCAAGTACATGATCCTGCTGGCTCGCACCGCTACGGGTGGCCCCAATAAATACGCTGGATTGAGTTTTTTCCTCGCGCCCATGGACGCTGCGGGCGTTGAACCAAGGCCGATAAAAAAACTCACGGGCGAATACGGTTTTTGCCAAACATTTTTTAACGACGCGCGAATTCCTGCGTCGAGTCTGATGGGCAAAGAGGGCGAAGGCTGGAAAGTCGCAATGGCCACACTTACCTTTGAACGCGGCGCTGTGGGCGGACAAGCCGGTGGCCTGTCGATGATGGATTTAAGTATCAATGACATTGTGGAGCTGGCCCGGCGGGCGAAGCGTAATGGCCGTCCGGCTATCGAAGACCCCCATGTGCGCGGGCAGCTGGTCGATCTGATTACCGAGTCTCGCAGCAACGCGCTTATGGCCACGCGCTCCAACGTGCCAGCGTTAGCCAGTGACTGGCCCACCTCGGTAAGCATGTCGGGTAAATTACGTTCCAGCGAGCTTAAGCGTCGAATGTGCCAGTTTGCTATTTCGTTACAGGGCGCGAATGGCGCGCGTTACGTCAGTCGCGATGCCGTTGATGGCGGTATGTGGCAACGGTCGTACCTGAACGCTTTTTCCGGAACTATTGGTGGCGGTACCAGTCAGATTCAACACAACATTATTGGCGAGCGCGTGCTTGGGTTGCCAAAGTAGGGGGTTGCATGGCAGCGATAGAATTCAGCGAAGAACAGAGCATGCTGCTGGAGACGGCTGCGGATTTTTGTCGTACTCACTCGCCGATTGATGCGGTGCGTATACAGATAGAGCAGGAGCACAGCACCACCCCCGAGCTTTGGCAGGCCATGGCAGATCTAGGTTGGCTAGGCGTCACTATCCCTGAACAGTACGGGGGCTTGGGAATGAGCCTTGCCGATGCCGTGCCGATTGTCGAAAGTATGGGGCGGCATCTAATGGGTTCACCCTACGTGGCGACGACGCTAGCGGCCCAAGCCTTGATCACCAGCGGCAACGAAGAACAAAAGACCCATTGGCTTGGCGAGATTGCTGCGGGCGCGCCCGCCTCCTTGGCTCTGACCGAAGAGGACGGCAATTGGCGGTTACAAGAAATCACGGCAACGGCGACAGCGAATGGTGACGCGCTAACGCTGGCCGGGAGCAAATGTTTTGTGTTGGACGCAGCCCAAGCCAAAGTTGTGGTGGCATCGGTAATGCTTGACGGTGTGGCTCGGCTCGTGCTGATACAAGCAGATCAAATACCTTCAGGGGCTCTGGCGCGTGAGGTTGTCATTGACGAAACTCGACGCAGCTATACGTTGCAGCTCGATGGCATTTCGGTTCCGCAAAGCCAGCTTTTGGACGGGGCAGATTTTGTGGCATTGGAGCAAGCCGCTATGTTGCTATTGGTGGCAGAGATGTCCGGGGGCCTGGCCGGCGTATTGCACGTGATTATTGATTATCTGACCACGCGTAAACAGTTCGACCAATACATAGGTAGTTACCAGTCGCTGAAACATCCGACGGTGCAAATACTTCTGTCTATGGAAGCCTGCCGCTCGCATCTGTATCACGCTGCAACGTTGATGGCGGCGGGCGATGCCGAAGCTGCGGAAGAAGCCGTGCGTATGGCCAAGGCTCAGGGCAGCGAGGCGTTTGCGTTTGCAGGCGACCGGGCTGTGCAATTTCATGGCGGCTTTGGGTTCACCTATGAGTGTGACGCTCAGTTGTATCTGCGACGAGCGCTTTGGTGCCAATACCAGTTTGGCGATGCGGCCTATCATCGCGAGCTTTTAGCGCCGCTATTGCTCGACGCAGCG
>TARA_B100001057_G_C22870945_1_pt1 | contig 13412 bp, 9 predicted proteins | sample TARA_B100001057 | Tara Oceans TARA_B100001057 (sample SAMEA2621839) | marine metagenome | biome: marine biome (ENVO:00000447); feature: surface water layer (ENVO:00002042); material: "saline water (ENVO:00002010), including plankton (ENVO:xxxxxxxx)" | depth 5 m
ATTCAGATTTATTGATAGCATTTCCTATTACCACTGATATGCAGTGGGAAACAGAAGATAAAACTACCCTTCAAATGAAGTTGGGATACGATAGAATTTTTGAAACAAACTTACCTTTTAAACTAACAAACAAGATTGTTAATGTGAATGACACAATTAAGGTGGATGGAAATACCATAAAAAATTGTTTGAAAATTATTGGTACCGGAAAGACAAGCTATAATCCTGGCCCACCACTTGGAAATATAAATATAGAGGTTGTTACTACTACTTGGTTTGCAAAAGGCTTGGGTCTTGTTAAATATAAAAGAGAAGAAAAATCAGATTCTGAAACTATGGGAAAAATTTACTACGAAAAAACCCTAATGTTTGACAATTAAATTACAATGAGATGTAAGCTACTCAGCTTAATTTGCTTGCTGCGTAACATTCCATCGAAAGATTGTTATTTTAGTAAAATAACCTAGCAAAAATATTACTTGACCATTGATAGTTTAAAGCAAATTATTAAATAAAACTATAAACCAATTAAAAAAACAGCTAAATTTAACATAATATGATTAATAAATTTGGATTACATAATGACGCAAAGCAAAACAGTAGTTGTGGTGTCGGCTTCATAACTAGAAAAGATGGCGTCCAAACACATGAATTGCTAAAAAAAAGTCATGAGGCATTATGTGCGGTACCCCATCGCGGTGGAATGTCATCCGAAGGTACAGGAGACGGGGCTGGAATATCTATTGATCTATCAGAGGAATTTTTTAGTAAAATAACAAAAAAAAAACTTCGACTCGGGAGTTTTTGTGTTGGCAATTTCTTCTTACCAACAGACCCAAATTATCATGATTGCGCAACCCAGTTGATTCAAAAAACAATGTCAAAAGTAAATATGAAGTTTTTGAAATCAAGGATTATACCAACTAACACAAAAATTTTATTAAACTCTGCCAAAAAAAATCAACTAATAATTAAACAGTGGATTTTTGAGACTCCGCAAAATTTAAGCGAGTCTTATTTAGATAGGTTAATACATGGGGCATTACTAACGATTGAAAGAAAAGCATTTACATCAAAAAATTTATGTGGTCTGTATCCCTTATCTTTATCTACCAAGGTTCAAGTTTTGAAAGGCAGATTAAATGCAAGCGAGCTAATTCCTTTTTTCTTAGATTTGAATAACAAATATCATAAAATTCACACATTATATTTTCACACAAGATTTTCAACAAATACAGATCCTCACCCTTCAATGGCTCAACCATTTAGACTGATGGCACATAATGGTGAACTGAATACTGATAAAAAAAACCGTCTGTCTGAAAATGCATCTTTCAAGGCAAAACAAAAAAATATCATAAGACCAAAAGGACAGTCGGATAGTTGCAGATTTGATCAGACTTTAAAAAATAGAATTGTTGAAGATCATTTAGATATAGTGTCAGCCGTTGTTTCAATGGTTCCTCCTGCATGGGAGAATGACGACACTCTTAGTGATGAAATAAAAGCAATGTTTGAATATTTTTCGCTTTACGAAGAAAAAAATGATGGACCAGCGGCACTAATTTTTGGTGATGGTGTAAAGGTTGGAGCTCGACTAGATCGTCTTGGTTTAAGGCCCTTAAGAACAGTAGAAACTGATCAATATCTATCGGTAATGTCTGAAGCAGGTCAAATAAAATTTCCAGAAGAAAAAGTTATTAATAGAGGCAGGATAGAAGCGGGCGGTATCTTATATTACGATCACAAAAAAAAGAGAATATTTAATACAAGTGATACATACGAATTAATGGTTAAACAAAAAGATTACGTAAAGCTATTAAAAGATCACTCTATTGGTATTAAAAAAATAAAAAATCAAAATTCTTATCAATCCGATACCATAGGTTACAAGCATGATTTAAATGTGACCGCAAGGTATGTTTCATACTATCACAATCAAGAGAGTTTTAAATTTCTTACAGACCCAATGTTAGAAACTGGAGTTGAAAAAGTTTCTGCAATGGGTTACGGAAAAGCAATTAATGTTTTAACGGATTCAGAAGGAGGAACGGCAAAGTTTTTTTCTCAAAGGTTTGCACAAGTCACAAACCCACCACTGGATTCAATCAGAGAATCGGATGGTATGACATTGAGGGTAGCCCTTGGATCTAAAGTAAATATGAAAGTCAATAATTCGCCACAAATAATCTTAGATTCACCAATATTAACTCTAGAAGAATTAAGGATAATTAGAGATCAAAAACTCACGCCAGTTAAATTGTTTGATTTTACTTACATCCCAGATATTAAAGATAAAAAAAAAAATCAAGAAGCTATAATTAAGAAGATTGATGACTTACAAAAAAATGTTAATAAATTTGTAAGAAAAAATGGAGGCATAGTTATTTTATCTGACAGGGAAGTTAGCTCTAAAAAAGCAGCTTTACCGATGATTTTTGTAGTATCAGCTATAAATCAAGGTTTAATCTCAGATGGTCTGCGTTTTAAAGCATCAATTATAGTTGAGAGTGGTCAAATATCTTCACCCCACCATGTTGCATGTGCATTAGGCTTTGGTGGTTCAGCTGTTTATTCCATATGCTCAGAGATTCGTAGTGAAGAAAAATATAAAGATTTTAGGGATGAATCTCGAAAAAACTTTAAGAAAGCTTGTGAAAAATCATTGATGAAAATAATGGGAAAGGTTGGTTTGTGTACTGTAGAGAGTTATTCAGGAGGAGAATTTTTTGAACCAAACTTTCTTAATACAAACGATCCAAAAATAAAAAGGTTCTTCCCAAATTTATATAGTCCTGTCGGTGGGGTTGGTTTTAGCGATATTGCTAAGAGTATTGTAGATTGGCATAGCAGGGCAAAATTAATAAAAGAAGAAAAAGAAATTCCAATACTAGGATTGTTCAAAGAACGCTCTGAGGGTGCCGGTCATTCTTTTGGAATTACCGCTGTCAGAGGTTTTGTAGATTTAACACAGGAAGAGATTTTTTTTTCAAAAGAATATGATAATAACGAAAACCTAAGTTTGTTGACGTTAAATAATATGAATGATCTTGGGGGAATAAAAAAGGATTTTAAAAATACAAATTTTGAAAAACTCCCAGACAAAAAAATAAATGAATTTAAAATAACAAAAGGCTATAGATCATTTTCAGGTATGATCAACAAGGAACGCGAGTTAAGGCCTGCAGCCCTTCGTGATGTTCTCACACTACCAATAAATTTATCAGATATAGAAACTAAGCAAGATTTTCTCGAGAGATTGAGTAGTCTTGACTTAAAGGGAAATAATAATTTTTCAATTAAAGGAATACTTGTAAAAAGAGATAAAGACAAAATTTCTTTAAGTTTCGAAAAAACCAATAAAGCTAATTTTAGCAGATTAAATATGGTTTTTAGTGCTTTAAAATCAATGTTCAAAACTAATATAAAAAAAATTTCTGTTAATAATTCCAAGATCATTGTTAAAGCGCAAGGTGAAGCTCTAAACTTTTTGGATAAAATAATATCGATTCCAAAATCAATAAAACTTAGAGAAGTTCAAGATGCTCATGAAATAACAAAAACTTTTGCTTCTGGAGCAATGAGTCATGGAGCATTAGTTGCAACAGCTCATGAAGCAATTGCTCATGGTACAAATATGGTTGGAGCTTTTTCAAATAGTGGAGAGGGCGGCGAGCATATGTCAAGGTATGGAACCCTCCGAGCATCAAAAATTAAACAACTTGCATCCGGAAGATTTGGTGTTTGGGCCGGTTATCTTGCTGATCCGATGCTTCAAGAGTTAGAAATAAAAATAGCTCAAGGTGCTAAACCTGGAGAGGGTGGTCAGCTACCTGCAGCTAAAGTAAACGTTGAAATTGCCTCTGCTAGAAATGGAACGCCAGGTGTTGAGTTGGTATCACCCCCTCCTCATCATGATACATATTCTATTGAGGATCTTGCTCAACTTATTCATGATGCGAAAGCAGCTAGAGTAAAAGTTATTGTTAAGTTAGTCTCTTCAGATGGAATAGGAACAATTGCCGTTGGTGTTGCAAAGGCTGGTGCCGATGTAATTAATATAGCCGGAGGCACAGGTGGAACAGGAGCTGCAAATGTCACTTCACTTAAATATACAGGAAGAGCAGCGGAAATTGGTCTAGCAGAAGTTCATCAAGCATTATGTGCAAATAATATTAGACAAAAAGTTATTTTGAGGTGCTCAGGAGCCCATCAAACTGGATTAGACGTAATTAAATCTGCCTTGATTGGAGCAGATAGTTTTGAATTTGGAACAACCGCGATGATGATGATGAAGTGTGTGATGGCAAAGAATTGTAACATTAAGTGTCCAGCTGGCATTACAACTAATGCTGAAGTATTTAATGGTGATGCGAGAGTCTTGGCACAATATTATCTAAATGTCGCTCATGAGGTTCGAGAAATATTAGCAGATCTAGGTGTAAAGTCCTTAAAAGAATTACGAGGACAATCGGATTTACTTAACCTGGTAAAACACAAATCTTCAGTCGGCCAAATAGACGTCAGAGATATGCTGAAAGTTATAGAGGAAAAAAGAATTAAAAATCCAAAATACTTGGAAAAAGATTTTGAGATAGATGAAAGCTTTTTTAAGAAAGTCAAAGATCAATTAATTTCTAAAAAGAAAAGATCAGTAAAACTAGGACAAAATTTGATTTTATCCAACAGAAATAAAACTTTTGGTGGTCAGTTGTCCATTGATATAGAAAAGGCGTTAAATCACGATCACAGAAAGATAAAATCAGATAGCATATTTGAGAGCACATCAGGTATAAGATTTCTAGATAAAAACTCTATTTGTATTTCCACCAAAGGTTCAGCAGGACAATCTTTCGGAGCATTTTGTAATAATGGTATGGTATTTAATCATACTGGAACATGTAATGACGGAGTTGGAAAGTCAGCTTGTGGTGGAGAAATTGTCATAAAAAACCCTTCAGTAAATAATAAACCTAAAAGAAATGTACTGGTTGGTAATTTTGCACTTTTCGGTGCAACAGGAGGAAGAATTTTTGTAGAGGGTGAGGCTGGAGACAGATTTGCTGTAAGAAACTCAGGTTCAACAGCAGTAGTGGAAGGTGTTGGTGAATATTGTTGCGAATACATGACCAATGGTACTGTTTTAAATCTAGGAAACTTTTCCAGAGGCTTTGGAAATGGTATGTCGGGTGGTTTTGCATATCAATTTGATCCAAAAAGAAAACTGGAAAATAATATAAGTAAAGAGTCTGTTTTACTTAATTATTTAAATGAAAAAAATGAACTTTCTTTAATTCATGAAAATACAATTTTAAAGCTTTTAGATTGGCATCATAAAGCAACAAATTCGATGGCCGCAAATTATTTAATAAATAATTGGATAAAAGAAAAAAAAAATATGGCTGTAATAACACCTAAAGCCTTTTTACAGTATCAAGACTATGAGGAAATTTTAGCAGCCAAATCTAGAAAGGACTTAATAGAAGAATTATCTGAGGGAATGGCATTCTTCCAAATTGAAAAGTTCAAAAAAGCATGGGCAGAAGGTAAAAATATTTTAATGGGAAGAGTTCCACAACCTAAAGAAACTAAAACTGAAAATATGTATGAGCTAGTAAATAATTGGACTGTTCTTAATTCAGCACAAAAAATAGCCAGAAAAACTTTAAATATTGACCAAGCTGATGACAAATCCGTCAATAAAATTGTTAAAAATTTAATTTTAACCGAGGACTTTAAACTAATGAGCAAACTTCTCAAACACTCTAGAGAAGTCATTAATCATTACAAAGATAAAGAGTTAGCGGTTTTAATCGCTAATAAGAGATTGAACGATTTTAAAAAAGCACTTACCCTTAGAAATGTAATGAGCATGGATAGTTTAAGTACTTATGGATGGATAATATACCAACAACTAAGAAATACTAAGGCCGTGAGATCCTTAAAAAGCTATGAGGAACTATTTTATAATCAGACGATTCCAGATTTAGTTGTAAATGTCTAGATTAATTAGTATCTATATAAGATGCGTGATAATAAAGTAGTAAAGCTAAATCTAAAATCAAAAAATGAAAAAGGCTCTATTGCTAATAAAAGTAATAAGGAACCTAAAACAAGTTCAATCCCTAAGGACTTTTTAAAAGACATGCCTTTTTTTCCAAGTGAAGCTCCATTTTCGGACGATCAAAAGCTATGGATATCAGGATTCTTAGCAGGATTAAAACATAATCAATCAAAAGCACAAAATGATCATAAATCACAGGAAAAGTCAAAGATACACTTTCTTTATGGCACACAAACTGGAAATTCTGAGTCGCTAGCTCAAATGGCCGCAGATCTAGCTAAAAGAAATAATTTTGAAACAAATCTTGCCCCACTGGATGATATCTCAATGGACGATCTTCAAAAAATGACCAATGCGATTTTTGTTGTTTCAACATATGGAGAAGGAGAGATGCCAGATAATGCACATCTATTTTGGGAATCACTTTCATCTAATACAGCCCCTAGACTAGAAAATATGAATTTTGGGGTTTTAGCTCTTGGTGATACTGGTTATGAGGAGTTTTGTAATGCTGGAAAATTAATTGATACTCGTTTGGAACAACTTGGAGGAAAAAGAGTGATCAAGAGAGTTGATTGTGACGTTGACTTTGAAGCTCCCTCTAACGAATGGTTCAAAGAAGTTTTACCTCTTTTTAATAAGGATAAAAATCTAGTTATAGATCAAAGTCAAATCAAAGAAAAAAAAGTTAAATGGAATAAAAATAATCCCTTCATGGCAGAAATATCAAAAAATCAATTGCTATCAGGACCTAAATCTAACAAGGAAATTAGACATTACGAAATCGAGTTAGGAGACAGTGAAATAAATTACGAAGTTGGAGATTCATTAAATGTGGTACCTGTCAATGATGAAAATTTAGTAAAACTTATTCTTAATAGATTAAAAATAAATGACAGTTACAAAGTATCTAGTCATGAAGAATCTATAAAAGAATTATTATTGTATAGTTTTGAAATATCTACGCCCAGCAAATCATTTGTCGAAGAATTTGGAAATATGTCAAACAGTAAAGAATTAAAAAAGGCATTACGAAATGATAATAAGGAGAATCTGGAGTCATTCTTATGGGGTAAAGATATCTTAGATATACTTAATCTAGATAGTACGTTTTCAATTGAACCAGAAAAGTTCTTATCGTTATTAAGGCCACTGCAACCTAGAGCTTATTCAATATCTTCAAGCCCTAGGATGCATGAAAATCAAGTACATTTGACAATTTCTTCTGTTAGATGGACCAACAATAAAAGAGTACATAACGGCGTTTGCTCTTCATTTCTAGCAGGAATTGGGTCTTCTTCTCCGAAGGTTGGAATATATGTTTCACAAAATAACTCATTTAGAATTCCAGAGAATGATTTGGCACCGATGATAATGGTTGGCCCGGGCACTGGTGTTGCACCATTTAGAGCATTTCTTGAAGAAAGAAAGTCTAGAGGAAGCAAAGGAAAAAATTGGTTGTTTTTTGGAGATCAAACTCAAAAAAACGATTTTATTTATAAAGATGAAATTTCTTATTTTAAAAAAACAGGTCTTTTAAATAAACTAGATTTAGCTTTCTCAAGAGATCAAGAAAAAAAAGTATATGTTCAACATAAAATGATTGATTCCTCTCAAGAATTATTTGAATGGCTAGAAAATGGAGCTTATTTCTATGTCTGTGGTGACGCAAAGTATATGGCAAAAGACGTGGACAACGCTTTACATAAAATCGTTCAAGGTTCTGGAAAGTTAGATTTCGAAGGTGCGAAAGAATATGTAAATGAGCTTAGAAGACAAAAAAGATATTTGAGGGATGTCTACTAAACAATTACACTTTGAATTAGTTATAGAATCTTTAATATGGTAAATAAAATGTCATTTGTTCTAACAAGTTGCGGAAGAACAGATTTACTGAACAAAAGCCTTGAGAGTTTTTTCAAGTATAATGATTATCCCCTTGAAGATCTTTATTTAACTGAAGATTCAGTAGATAAAAAAGTTTACGATCAAATAGAAAAAAAATGGGGAAAAAAAATTAACCTCTTGTTTAATAAAAAAAAAAAGGGACAAATTCAATCAATTGTAGATGCATATAAACTTATTAAAACACCTTATATCTTCCATTGCGAGGATGATTGGGTTTATAAAAGGCGAGGCTTTATTAAAGACTCATTAAAGATCTTGGAACATGATAGCAAGATTATTCAGGTATGGTTAGAGAGTAGAGAAAGTGCAAGTAGACTCGATATTTTTTCTTATGGCCCATTAGAGAAGTTTAAAGGAATTGGTTTTAGAAAGGTTTATTGCAAAGAAGGCTGGGAGTGGGGGTATTTTTCATTTAGACCAGGTGTTAAGAGGGTTCATGATTATGATTTGATAGGAGGTTACGGAAAGTATAAAAACGAATTAGATATTGGTGTGACCTACAAAAAATTAGGATTTTATACTGTCATAATTGAAAACCCGGCTGTAGAAGATATTGGGTTGGATCAGACAATATTTGACCCTACCCGTAAATGGCCAAATAGAAGAAAAACAAATGCTCCCAAAGGTTTCAAAAGGCTTTGGAAGCACTTGAAAAAGCTAAAGTTTTTATAACTCTATTTTTTTAAATTTTTACTGTTTTCATATTGAGATAGCTTTTCTTTATAGTCGTTTTCCGACAAGTTATGCCATCCCATACAAAAACCAGTAGGTGATCTTCCACACCCACATTCTGTTTTTGTGTTCATACTCTTCTCCTTTATTAAACATATAGTAATTATGAAAAAAAAAAAAGAATAAATTTTTTTTAAAAATAGTTACGAAAATATTTTTTTAGAAAAAAGATAGCAATAGCGAATAATAATAAAGTTATTACAGGTAAAAAAAGTTGTTGTGATAACATAAAAAGATTGAAATCTTCTGATAATAAAATTGAAGCTGTAATTAATTTTTTCAAAATAAAGGTAAATAAGAAAATTTGAGGTGTTTCTGAAATTAATGTTGCCAAAAAAAATTTATTGACATTTATTTTAAAAAAAACGCCAGAAAGATTTTTTATTATAAATGGTACACCTGGTATGAGTCTAAAAATTATAAAGAGAAAAAAAGAGTTTTCAGTTAGTTCATTTTTTTTAAGTACTTTTATTATTTGGTTTTTAAAAGATTTTGCCACAAGAAATGAAAGTGTTGATCCCAAGGTAAATGAAAACATTGATATCAAGCATCCCAAATAGCCAAACATTAAGGTTGATACAATGAGTAATGGAGTCACGAATCCAAAAAAGAAAATCCAACAAATAGATGTAACAAAATAAACAGCAATGTAAAATATTTTATTTTTATCAATTTCAAGTTTTAATTTTAAATAATGGTCATAATAATCATTAAAACTCAACCCCAAAATTACAGTCTTATTAAACAAAAAAAAAATAAAAAAACTAGTAATTATAAATAAATAAAAAAATACAAAAATTCTTTTTAAAATAATTCTATCCCATGAAAATGTTAGAGTGAATTTATATCAATTACGGCTCTGTACTTTACATTATTCTTTTCAATCCTCTCAAATGTTTTATTTATATCTTTAGCCTTAATTAATTCTACATCTGCTTCAACATTGTGAATTGCAGAAAAATCCAACATTTCTTGAGTTTCTTTTATACCCCCAATCAAAGAACCTACAATTTTATTTCTTCCAAACAATAATGATCTCGTGTGAATGTTAACATTTGTTAATCCAACAACTACCATAATTTTTTTTGGTTTAAGCATTTGAAGATATTTGGTTATATTATGATCTGATGGAATAGTATTAATAATGAGATCAAATGTATTAATTTGTTTTTTTAATTCATTTTCATTTCTTGATAGGATTACATCTTTGGCTCCTAGTCGAAATGCATCCTCAGTCTTATTTTCTGAACTAGTAATTGTAATGACATCAGCTCCCATTGCACTAGCAAATTTAATTCCAAGGTGCCCTAGCCCACCTAGCCCAATTATACCTACTCTTTGTCCTTTTTTCACATTAAATTTCTTAAGAGGTGAATAAGTTGTAATTCCTGCACACAATAGTGGAGCAACTTTTTCTGGGTTTAAATCTTTTGATATTTTTAATACAAAATGTTGATCAACTACAATTTTTTTTGAGTAACCACCAAGAGTTACTCCTCCTAAAATTAAATCAGGACTATTATAAGTCATAGTCACACCCGATTCACAAAATTGTTCTGTATTTTCAAGACATGAATTGCAAGATTTGCACGAGTCAACCATACATCCAACCCCAACAATTTCACCTGCTTTAAATCTTTTAACCTTCTTTCCAGTCGAGGTTACGATTCCTATAATTTCATGGCCTGGAACAAAAGGATACACGGTTACACCTAAGTCATTTTTTGTAAAATGAATATCAGTATGACAAATCCCGCAATATTTAATGTCTATTTCAACATCAGTATCTCTTACGTCTCTTCTACTTATCATATGACGAGCTAATTGACTTTTAGGGGATTTAGCTGCATAAGATACAATATTTTTTATAGTCATTTTCTGTAAATAAAAATTAATTAAAATATAAAAATAACACTAATCTTTAAGTGATAAATCATTATAATTTTTTTTTTTTAAGCTCATTTAGCACATCAAATCGAAATTCTTTAAGTGTTTTGCTAACAGAAAAAATTAATACCGATAGATTTTTCTTTATAATTCTTTTGTCACTAATACCTAATTCAAAATTTTTGTATAATAAAAAAATAAGATCTATTCTCGATTCATAAGTTCGTGATAGTACGATGGATTTATTTTTATCCCAAAGAGTTTTTAAGTTTTTACATCTTGTCATATGGTCTGAATAGGATACTTTATCAATGCATGACCAATGACTTACAGAATATTCAATCAAATCTGTGACGTAAAGTTTTGATGGTTCATACTCCTCGAAAAGTTTTTGAAAAATTAAAAATAAACTAAAACCAAAAGAATTAATTTCAATTCTCTCTAATTGATTAAATTTTTTTTTAAAAAATATTTTATAAATATTATTATGAACTATTTTTATTTTTTTTCTGAATGGTTGGTTAAAAAGTGTTTCTATTGACATTATTGACAAAAAAAAACTCAAAGCAAAAAGAATATCTTTTTTTGATTTAGTAAGAGAAAAAATATGTTGAGGATTAAAATCTATTTGTTGGTATCTCTTTTGCCATATTGCTGTTTTATTTAATAACGTTTCTTTCATTAAAGTTAATTTTTAATTAAATTTAATTCTACTTTATAAAACTATTTCATCAATAGACAGAAAAGTATTAAAGAATAAATTTTTTTTATTAAAAATGGTATAAGATATCGTGAACTCGAAAATTTACAGCATTTATAACCGCCTTATAGAATTTTGTAGAAAAAAGAATTCAAAGTGGCTTGTTTATTTTATTTCTTTTATCGAATCAATATTTTTTCCATTGCCTACAGATCCATTTTTGATACCCTATATCTTAGCAGACAAAAAATTTATTTTACTGACTTTCTTAGTTACAATATTTTCGGTGCTAGGAGGGGGGGTAGCTTATTTAATTGGATCCTTTTTTTGGATCGAATTACTGCCTGTAATAAAAGTTAGTTATCCCGAAGTAACTAAAAATATTGAAGAATTTAACGATAAATATTCTGATTTAGGTGTTATCATTATTTTAATTGGAGGATTTTCACCATTTCCCTATAAAATTACTTGTTTTGCATCTGGTATAATTGGAATTAATTTCATAATCTTTATAATTTTGTCTTTTTTATCCAGGGGACTAAGATTTTTCTTGGTGTCATTTTTTGTTTATAAGTATGGTAAAGAATCAGTTGTTTATATTAGAAAAAATATTTATTTTTTGAGTATGATAATGGTAATTATATCACTAATTTTTTTATTTTTAAGATATTAACAATCTCTTTTGTAAGGATCATCAAGTCTGACTATATCTGTTTCTTCTAATTTTTCACCCATTTGAATTTCAATAATTTCTAAATTTGTTTTTCCTACATTATTAATACAATGTATTTGACCAACAGGAATATATGTTGATTGGTTTTGTTTTAGAATAGTTTTTTTTTTCCCTTTTGTTATTTGAGCAATCCCTTTAACTACAACCCAATGTTCAGATCGGTATTTATGAAACTGTAGGGATAACCTATGCTTGGGTTTAACAGTAAGCTTTTTAACAAGATAATTTGGTGAATGTATAAAAATTTCATAATGTCCCCAGGGTTTGTAAAAGATATTTTGAGAATTAAAGATATCCCTATGTTTGCTATCATTGATTATATCTTTGATTTTATTTACATTCTTTTTTGAACTTACATAAATAGAATCATTTTTAGATATAACAATAATATCGTCTACATCATTTACGATCGTATTCTTTTTATCACTTATAACATTTGAGTTTACTGAATTATTGTAAATAATTGTGTTTGAGTTTAATTTCTGATTTTGATCGGATAGTTCTATAAGTGTTTTCCATGAACCTATATCTCTCCATTTTTGATTAAATTTCAACATGTAAATAGATTCGCATTTCTCTAAAATTGCTTTATCAAAAGAGATATTAGGTAACTTATTCATAAATTCATATTTAGTCTCCAAGAATTCTAAATCATTTGACATATTGGAAACTATTTTTTTACATAGTTTTAATATTTCAGGATTAACTTTAGTAAAATCTTCTAAAAGTTTTTTATTATTAATTAGGAAAATTCCAGAGTTCCAGTAAAAGCCTTTTGAAATATATTTTTTTACATTAGCTAGATTAGGTTTTTCAAAAAAGTCTTTTACTTTTTTAATTTTTCCTGCATTCTTGTGGAAATTTATGTAACCATAATCAGTTGATTCGAAATCAGGTTTGATACCATAAATTATATGACTGTTTAGTGATTCAAAGTCCTTAGGAACAAGAGTCGAGTAATCTCGATTTGGTATGTAATGATCCGATGGAATAACTAAGGAAAAATTTACATTATTTTTATTTAATAAGTGATAAACACCTAAAAGAATTGATGGTGCGGTATTCTTTGATATTTGTTCTACTATAATATCAGAAAATTTAACCTTTAATTTATTTAAACTTTCAAGAATTAAGAATTTATGTTTCTCTGAACAAATTATAATAGGTTTATTAAAAACCTTTCTATTTTTAATTCCAAGCAAAGTATGTTCAAACAAGGTTTCCGTGGATTTAAAAGGAAGTTTAAGAAATTGTTTTGGAAGATTTCTGGTAGACAGGGGCCATAATCTAGAACCAACTCCCCCTGACAAAATTATAGGCGTAACCTTTATCACAATTTAACTTGAGCTTTTCTTAAGTCATTTAAAACCATTTCTTTAACCAATGTT
>TARA_B100001057_G_scaffold152363_1_pt1 | contig 13411 bp, 8 predicted proteins | sample TARA_B100001057 | Tara Oceans TARA_B100001057 (sample SAMEA2621839) | marine metagenome | biome: marine biome (ENVO:00000447); feature: surface water layer (ENVO:00002042); material: "saline water (ENVO:00002010), including plankton (ENVO:xxxxxxxx)" | depth 5 m
CAGCCTTAGCTAACACGGGTGCCAAATAGCCGTCACCTGTAGAGCTATCACCCAAACCTCCAGGACGTTGAACTGAGTGCGTAGCATCAAAAATAACACGATAACCTTGTTCACGAATCCAAAATAATGATCTCATATCCGCTACTAAATTATTGTAACCAAAAGTCGACCCTCTTTCAGTGAATACGAAATTATTACATCCGACGGCCTGAAGTTTCTTCGCGATAGGCTTGATATCCATTGGAGACAAAAATTGACCCTTCTTTACATTCACCGGCCTACCACTTCGGCCTGCAGCAGTAATTAAATCTGTCTGACGACACAAAAATGCAGGCAACTGAAGAAAGTCTATCATTTCAGAAGCTATCTCCACCTCCTGAGTCGTATGGACATCTGTAGTAACAGGAACGCTGAATTCTTTACTGATTTGCCTGAGAATATCACAACCTAATTTTACACCTGGACCTCTAAACGAATCAATAGAAGTTCTGTTAGCCTTATCATAGGAAGCCTTAAAGATAAGAGAGAATTTCAGGTCTCTAGAAATTTCGACTAATTCCTTGGCCATGTTCCAGACAAAGTCCTCCTCCTCCATGACGCAGGGTCCAAGAATAAAAACTGGTGATTGTCCATCTATTGAAATAGAACAATTCTCATCTCCTACTTTACAAGTTGGCAACTCTAGGGATTCATTACTTCTCACGAGCTAAACCTAAAACACCAATTGTTTACAGCAATAACTAAAAATTTATTATCCCTGCCGAATTAGTCGATTTTAAAGTATTTTTTCATAAATCACATAATTATTCATATTAATTCGTTGTCATCCTCAAAAAATATAGAATCAATTCTTAATCATGGACAAACTATCAAAACGCAGAAATTTTATTAAATCAACAGTCGTAGCTGGCGCTCCATTTATTCTTCCATCATCCATATGGGCAGCAAAAACTAAACCCAACGACCGAATAGTAATGGGTTTTATCGGTATGGGAAAACAAAATGCCGGGCTGTTAAACAATTTCATGGCTCAAGGTGTTCAAGCTGTTGCCGTTTGTGATGTGGATACGAACCGCAGAGTTAACGCCCAAAAATCCATTAATAAAAAATATGAAAATTCTGAATGTTCAGCATTTGTTGATTTTAGAGAAATTACTGAAAATAAAAACATTGATGCAGTTTGTATAGCTACTCCAGATCACTGGCATAGCGTCATAACAATATCTGCATTAAAAAACGGTAAAGATGTTTATTGTGAAAAACCATTAACCCACAACATTCATGAATCCGTTGAGGTAATTAAGGCTGTTAAAAAAAATAAACGTGTTCTTCAAACTGGATCAATGCAGCGATCTTCTAGTGAATTTAGAATAGCTTGTGAGTTAGTTAGAAATGGGGTGATCGGAAAAATTAGGAATGTTGACATATCAGTGGGTGACCCAGGTCGACCATGTGACCTAAAAAAAGAAAACATGGAGCCCGGATTAAATTGGGATCTCTGGTGTGGCCCAGGACCATTGCGGGAATATAGCTCAGTTCTTTGTCCTCGAGGCATTCATAATCATTTTCCAGCATGGAGAAATTATATGGAATACGGTGGAGGTATGATCACTGATTGGGGAGCTCATCACATTGATATTGCACAATGGGGATTAGGAACTGACGATTCAGGTCCAGTAGAAGCCAGGCCTCCTGAGAAATGGGAAAAATGGAAAAGTAAAAGAGGAGCCCAATTAGTTTACTCAAATGGTACGACTATTACTCACAAAAACGGATTCGGCGTCCATTTCCAAGGTGAAGACGGCGAAGTTAAAGTTAACAGAGGGCGATTTGTATTTATTCATAAAGGCAAAGAAATTGCTAAATTTGAAAAACGCGAGGATGGCTCTCTGGGAAGTGCATTACAAACTGCAGAGAAAACATTTCTAAAAGATGGGAAAATTAAATTGTATAAAAGCAATCACCATATCCGCGATTTTCTTTCGTCAATTGAAACTCGTGAAAAACCCATAACAAATGAAATCGTAGGTGGTCGTTCTGCTATATGTTGTCATTTAATGAATCAATCATATTACAATGGTGAGGCCATAAAATGGGACCCAAAAACAAACAAATTTTCTGAAAAATCTGGGAATCCAAAATGGCTGACTAGGAACTATAGAGGAATTTGGAAAGTTTAACTTTTCTAACTAATTAGACATAAAAAAGGCGTTTCAAATTTGAAACGCCTTTTTAGCTTTAAGTGTTAATAATTATTTTTCCTCCTCTGCATCCTCTTCACCTGGTCGCCATTCTTCTGCTACTTGGAAAGCTTGCTCTAGACCAACTAAATCTGAACTTGGTCTAAGGGCATCAAAAGCTGCAGTCTCTTTCTTCAACTCTTCCTCACTGTAAGCAGCTGCTTTTATAGACAACCCAATACGACGTTCAGCCTTATCTACTTTTATGACTCTGGCCTCTACCTCGTCACCAATACTAACGACCTCTTTAACTTTAGTTACATGTTCTTCACTAAGCTGTGATATGTGAACCAACCCATCAACATCATCTTCTAACTGAACAAAAGCACCAAAAGCAGCTATCTTTGCAACTGTTCCATTAACCATATCGCCAACATTAAAGCGCTTACCAATTTCATCCCATGGATCTGTCTCAAGTTGCTTTACCCCGAGACTTATACGTTGGCTTTCCTTGTCTATCTCTAAAACAACAGCTTCTAATTCATCACCTTTTTTAAGCATTTCACTAGGATGATTAATCTTACGAGTCCAACTCAAATCTGACACGTGAACCATGCCATCAATTCCATCTTCTAATTCTATAAATGCACCATAAGGAGTAAGGTTTCGTACTTCACCTTTTATCTGATGACCTATTGGGAATCGGGCTTCAACATTCTCCCATGGGTTCGGCTCAAGCTGGCGAACACCCAGGGATATTTTTTGCTCCTCAATATTAATACCAAGGACAACAGCTTCGACTTCTTGACCTAACTCAAGAACATCAGAGGGCCTTGTAATACGTTTCGTCCATGATAATTCCGAAACATGAATTAAACCTTCAACCCCTTCTGCCACTTCAACAAAAGCACCATAAGGAACCAGCTTAGTAATCATACCTTTAACATTTTCTCCTACAGGGAATCTCTGCTCAATATCCTCCCATGGATTAGGAGTTAATTGCTTAAGGCCAAGAGAAACTCTCTCTTTTTCTTTATCCACTTCAAGAATTTGAACCGTAATTTTTTGAGCAATAGCTAGCATTTCGCTTGGGTGATTAACTCGACCCCAACTCATATCAGTAATGTGAAGTAATCCGTCCATTCCTTGAAGGTCAACGAACGCACCGAAATCAGTGATATTCTTAACAGTACCTTCAACAGCATCACCAACATTTACATCTTTCAAGAATGCTTGGCGTTGTTCAGTCCGCTCAGCCTCGATCACTTCACGTCTGCTTAGAACAACATTCTTCCGCTCGTCATTTATTTTTACTATTTTAAATTCATATATATTACCAACGTACTCGGTAAGATCTTTCGGAGGTATAATATCTATTTGAGATCCCGGCAAGAATGCCTCGACACCTACATTTACCATCAGTCCGCCTTTAACAACTGATTTAACCTTACCTTTAACTAGGCCACCATCATGAAAGACTTTAACGATCTTATCCCAATTTTGCTTATGCGCCGCTTTTTCTTTCGAAAGAACAACCATACCCTCATCATTTTCTAGGCGCTCAAGCAAGACCTCTATGTCATTGCCCACTTCAATGTCTTCATCTTCAAACTCAGAAACTGGAATAGCGCCTTCTGACTTGTAGCCTATGTCTACCAAGACTACTTGAGGTTGGATTTCGATGATTCGTCCTATTACTATAGAACCTTCGCGAATTTCTTTAAAGGATTTGTCGATGAGTGCAATTAGCTCGGTACTCATGGGATTGGGTTTGTAAGGTTATGTTGATATTTAATTAATGACAGCTTTGCCCCGCTATCCTCCCAACCCTCGGGGCTCCTACAAAATTGAGAGGGTCAGGAGCCTAAGTGATTAATTAAATTTCGCAAGCCATTTAGTGAAAAGTAACTTTTGATCAAAAAAAACAGAGTTTTTGAATTATTGGCAACCCCGCAAGGACTCGAACCTTGAATGACTGAACCAAAATCAGTTGTGTTACCAATTACACCACGGGGTTTTGTAAGGATTGGTATATTAGCTAATTACTAAGCAAGATCAAGGATGAGGAAAGAAATACTCATCAAATTATAGACTTTAAAATTATCATTTCCTCGATATCAAACTCGAACCAGTCATCTCTTCAGGTACTTGAACTCCTAGTAAATCAATAATAGTCGGAGCAATATCTGCCAATATACCATCCCTCAAAACAATATCCACAGAGTCCTCACCAACATAAACCATATGAACAAGGTTAGTTGTATGAGCCGTGTGAGGAGAGCCATCAGCCTTAATCATTTGCTCGCAATTTCCATGATCAGAAGTAACCAAAGCCTTTCCTCCAAGTTTAATTACTTCATCTATTACTTTTTCAAGACATCCGTCTATCGTGTTGACTGCTAATTTTCCAGCCTCGACTACACCAGTATGTCCAACCATGTCTGGATTTGCAAAATTAAGTATTACTAGATCGTAATCAGATAATCTATTAACGACCTCCTCAGTTACTTTTGGAGCACTCATCTCTGGTTGAAGGTCATAAGTCGCAACTTTTGGAGAAGGAACAATAACTCTATCTTCACCTTCAAATGGTGTTTCCTCACCTCCATTGAAGAAATAAGTCACATGAGGGTATTTTTCAGTTTCAGCAATTCTCAGTTGAGTCTTACCAGCCAAGCTAACGACTTCTCCTAAAACCCTATCAAGTTTTTGAGGTGGGAAAATTACTTCGCAATGATATTTTTCATCATATTCCGTAAGAGTGTAGTAATCCACTTTAAGTGAAGCATCTCGGTCAAAACCGTCAAAATTTTCAAAAAGAAAAGCTTCTGATAATTGCCTGGCTCTGTCAGCCCGAAAATTAAACCATACAATCACATCTCCATCATTGATTCTAGTTTGATCATGATCTCCAAATATCAATGGTGGTAAAAACTCATCAGTTTTATTATTTGCATATTGATTCTTCACTGCTTCAGATGGCAACACCTCATTAAACTCACCTTTACCATGAACTATGGCATCCCATGCCAGTTTAGTTCTTTCCCACCTTCGGTCTCGGTCCATCGCATAATACCTGCCAATAACAGTATTAATTCGTATTCCAATTTTACCTAATTCATCTTCACAGTATGAAAGGTAATCATAACCACCCGTAGGGGATGCGTCTCTTCCATCTGTTATTGCATGCACTTGAACATTTTTGACCCCTGATGTTTTTGCGGCTTTTGCAAGAGCAATGAGATGGTTTTGATGGCTATGAACGCCACCATCTGAAACTAAGCCGATAAAATGTAATTTTGAATTCTTCGAAGCCGAAAAGGCATTATTCAAAACAGGATTCTTTTCCAATTCTCCACGATCAATTGATTTGTTAATTCTACTTAAATCCTGATAAACAATACGACCTGCTCCTAAATTTAAATGCCCTACCTCAGAATTTCCCATTTGGCCCTCGGGAAGGCCAACATCCTCTCCACTTGCGCTTACTCTGGAAACTGGGTACTTATCGAAAATATAATCGTGAAAAGGGGTGTCTGCTAAGACAGTGACATCTCCATTCTTTGGTGCATCCTGAGATCCACCTGGATTAATGCCCCATCCATCACGAATAACTAGAACACAGGGTTTTTTTGACATTTTTAAAAGCTAGGTTGTAAAAGAAATTTGCCCAAGTACACACTCATAAGAGCCGAATTCAATTATTATTATTCATAGAAAAAGTATTCATATCCCGTGCAATCCAAGGGACGCAATCTCTATTTAAAAATTGTGCTTATTATAAAGCATATAATTAAGTTCCATCACTTCTAATCTCGCCACCCTGGCACCTCTTTATCTATAAATCTTTCTTCTCTCCAAGGATCAGCCGAATGAGAATACCCTCTCTTTTCCCAGTAACCGGATTGCAATTTATTGGTAAACTGAATCTCTTTAACAAATTTAGCACTCTTCCATGCATATAGATGTGGAATAATGACTCGCACCGGCCCTCCATTTTCTTTCGATAGAGGTTCGTTGTTGAGCCTCATAGCAAGGAGGGTCTGTTTGCTGTAAAGAGCTTCTATTGAAACATTGGTAGTGTAACCGTCATAAGAGATAAAAAGTACATGCTTAGCGCCTGAATTAGGCCTCACTCTGTCTAAAATTTCTAACATTCTAACTCCTCCCCATTTACAATCATATTTCGACCAAGTCGTTACACAATGAAAGTCACTAGTTTCTTCGAAGTGATCGAACTCCAATAAAGACTCCCAATTCAGCTTCAAGTTATTCTCAACTTCTCCACCTATTTTAAGTATCCAATCGCTTTCTTCAATTTCAGGTTGAATACCCAGATCAAGAACTGGTAATTTTTTTACAATATGCTGACCGGGAGGCAACCTGTCTTCTGACCTCTCATTAATATTTGTAATTCCCTTTTGGGCCATCCTCTTGGCCCATGCTTCTTTCCTGTCCAGATAGGATCTTTGCATAATTCTGTATTATGATTAGCTTAAATTTTCACATCCTATCAACGCAACAAGGACAGTCTGCAACAAGGTGACCAGGCTCTATTTCAAATAAATTGATATCATTTCCCTTACTCTCCTCATACAAAGGAGCATTAATTCTATGTCCAAAAGCACATCCTTCTGGAGGATTTATGGGAGAAGGAACTTCGCCTTCTAAGGGCTGACGTTCGCTTCTTTTCGAAGGATCATTAACGGGAATAGCTTCAATTAAAGCTTTCGTGTAAGAATGCTTTGGATTGTTGTAGATCGTATCAGCGTCAGCCATTTCGACAATCTTACCTAAATACATAACTGCAATTCTATCGCTCACATGTTTAACAACAGCCAAATCATGAGCAATGAAGAGATAAGAAAGGCCAAGATCCTTTTGTAGATCCATTAGTAAATTAAGAACCTGACTCTGAACCGAAACATCAAGTGCTGACACAGGCTCATCAAGAACAAGAAGTTTGGGGTTAACGGCTAAAGCCCGCGCTATACCAATCCGTTGCCTTTGACCCCCAGAAAATTCAAAGGAAAACTTTTCAGCAGAACTTTTTGGCAACCCCACTCTATCTAGAAGATCATGCACTCTTTTTTTTCTGTCAGCCTTAGTTCCTATTTTTTGGATAACCATTGGCTCAGATATTATCTGAGAAACAGACATTCTTGAGTCTAGGGATTCGGCAGGATCTTGAAAAACCATCTGAAAATCTTTCCGATAAGGCCTAAGACTTCTCTGGCTCATTCTAGTAATATTATGATGATCGAAGATAACTTTCCCATTAGTTGGTCGATATAACCTAACAATAGACTTACCAAGAGTTGACTTGCCGCAACCCGACTCTCCAACTAGACCGAGAGTTTCACCCTCTGGAATTTCAAAACTGACACCATCAACGGCATGCACTTGACCAATTTGGCGGCCGAAAATACCACCCCTGACAGGAAAGTGCATTTTAAGATCCTTAACCTCAAGCAAATTAGGCGTCTTGGATTCTTGATTCATTCTAGCCCCTAAAATCTGGAGCAAACTAGATCTATTATATTCTTGATTCATTTCAGTCATCGAATCCCTCCGTGCAATCAGGGCACTGCTCAATAAAATGCCCAGGAGTAACTTCAATATAATTGGGTCTGGATTCACTTATCTCTTCAACTCGCTCCATCCGTTGACAAAAACGACAACCATTAACAAATTCGTGAATAGGAGCAACTTGCCCTGAAATAGTAGGAAGCTCAGACTTTCGAATACTATCAAGTTGAGGCATCGAGGCTAATAGCCCCTTAGTATATGCGTGAAGGGGGTTAGAAAAAAGTTCCATGACAGGAGCCCTTTCAACGATCCTACCAGCATACATTACAATTACCTCATCGCACTGTTCCGCAATTACTCCCAGATCATGAGTAATTAGCATCACAGCCATACCTAAGCCATCTTGCATCTTAGAAATCAAATTTAGTATTTGAGCCTGGACTGTGACATCAAGTGCCGTTGTCGGTTCGTCAGCAATAAGAAGGTCAGGTTCACAAGAAAGAGCAATGGCAATCATCACTCTCTGCCTCATTCCACCGGAAAGTTGATGCGGGTATTCAATGACTCTTCTCTCAGGAGAGGGAATTCCGACGGCATCCAGTAATTCCACTGCTTTTTTAAGAGCGCTAGATTTATCCATTCCTCTATGAAGCCTAAGAGCTTCCATAATCTGTTTACCAATTCTTTGAACTGGATTAAGGGCAGCCATTGATTCTTGAAAAATAAACCCAACCTCATTTCCTCTGACCTGATGCATCTGATCAGAATTCATACCCACCAACTCTTTTCCATCAAGCTTAATACTACCCTCAAGAACCTGACCGGATGGCTTTGGTAAAAGGTCAACGATGGACATTGCAGTTACCGTCTTACCGCAACCTGACTCTCCTACCACTCCAGTCGTTTTTCCTCTTTTAATCTCAAAAGAAATACCATCAACAGCACGAATGAGACCCCTATCAGTCTCAAACCCACTCACTAATCCTTGTACCGTGAGAAGCTCTTCCTTCAATGCTTTTTTTTCACTAATCATTTCACGCGATACTGATCATAAATACTGTCCACCTCTGGATAAGCCTCGCCCTCGCTCCTAGCTTTCAAAGTCTTTTTCTTTTCCTCAACATCGATCCAGTAAATATAGCTTTCTTGGGCCTCTCTTGTGAGTTTTACATTAAAATCATCTGGCCAGTTCATCCACCTCCAGTGCCCCAAACGATAGAATTCTCTTTTGTATCCTGGAATCCAGAAAGCCGTATCATGCAAAAGTTGCTCTAACTCCCAAGACATTTCTAATATCTGCTTCTCGGAAGTCGCAAAGCGAATTCCTTGAGCTAGTGGATCAGCAACATCATTAGCATAAACCGATATATTATTTGTCATCACTCTAGGGATTTTAGTTCCAGGGTCATAGGCATTAGAGGAGTGAATTCCCTCGAAGAACCTTGGGAAGGGCGGGTTAGTTCCCCAACCCCAAAATGTAATATCATGCTTTTTCTGCATCACTTTTTCATAACCTGCAGTTCCATCCATTCCCTCCAGTCGATATTCTAAGCCAGCCTTTAATGCCTCCTCCTTCAACCTCTGTAGAATCTTATTAATAACTGGACTCGCTGTGTGCGTAATCGTAAAGGAAAGTCGTTCACCGTCTAAATTTTGAAGCACTCCATCATTTCCTTGCTTGGTAAAACCGGACTTTCCAAAAGCAGCCCGAGCCTTCTCAGGTGAAAACTCACGTGCAGCAATATCAGTATTACTAAACTTGCCGTAGCCAGCATTATAAATATTAAGACGGGCAGAATCTCCCCTAAGATCAATATCAATTACTTTTTGCCAATTGGTGGCATGTTGTAACCCAATCCTAACATTAAGCTCATTAAGAAATGGCTTGGAATGATTAATATAGAGTCCTCGTGGGACTCGAGGATAGACATTATAGAAGGATTTTTTCTCTATATATCCGTTAAAGACGGCAGAAATTTCCATTTGTTCATACCACCTCTTTGGAAGGCCAAGGTGAAACATATCAATATCTCCTTTTTTAAAGAACTCAAAAACCTTCTCATCACTTCGAATAAGCCGATACTTAATCTTATCGACATTGTAGCGATAGCGATTGTATTTAGTTTCTTTCGCCCACCAGTCCTTGACTCTTGTAAGTGTTATACTGCGTCCCTTTACTACATCCTCATCAAAAATTTGGTAGGCACCCGTCGTGGGACGAACTCGCCAATTATAGCGCTCTTCAAAATCTGGTCCAAACTCGCGATAAAAATAACGAGAGTAAGGAGTAAGTGATGCGTAATACTCCGGCCGAGGTTTCTTGTTAGCTAAACGCACAGATAAGTGCTGGTCGTCATAGCGTGTGATGTTCTCAAACATCGTTCCGTAATACTGACGATACCAAGGGCCGGTAACGTAATCTGAGAGACTGACATAAAAAGTCATGAAAAAATCTTCAACCGTGACCTCCCTACCATCTGACCACTTGGCTCTCTCATTTATTCGGAAATAAACAGTCCGCCCATCTTTGCCAACTGCCCAGCGGTCTGCAAGGCCTGGAATGGTCTCCATTGAGTTTGGATGTAATGAAACGAGGGCCATTTCAATGTTATCCCAATGCTCGGATCGAAACCCATTGTTAGCATTCTTTCCGATTGAACGTATTGTAGGAGGGAAAGCTAAACCCGGTAAATAGGTGTTGAAAATTCCACCTTTTTTGGCTCGAGATGAACCAATTTCTGGTTCATTCATACCCGTCTGCCAAGAGAGATTTTCCGGAAGCTCAGCCATAGTGGCATAACTGAAAAATTCCGGGCTATCCATCCGGCGATCATTATTGGCTAGATCTTTTTCTATCACATCACGCTCGTCACCCTCCTCAGGCTCAGCAATTTTCTTTGTGAGCTCACTCTTTTTCTCCTCAAGGCTGACAAGAACTTCTTTGTTCCTAGTCTCAAAGAAGCCATTGACCTCTTCCTCATTATCATAAGCAGCAAATCTCTCCGTCTCGCCACAACTGACAAGGAAGATCAAAATTAAGGAAAGGCTGCAATATTTCATGACTAACGATAAGTGGTAAATTTCTTCGGATCGAATGCTTCACGCACCGCTTCGCCAACAAAGGTCACTAGTAGGAGTACGGTCACCATACCTGAAAAAACTGAAGCAACAATCCAGGGGTAATCTAAATTCTGCGTTCCATCACTCAGTAGACGCCCCCAACTAGGATAACTATCTGGCAAGCCGAATCCAATAAAATCGAGAGCGGTCAGGGCAGTAATGACTCCAACCACGCTGAATGGAATAAGCGTTACTACGATTGAGATAGCATTAGGGAGCACATGCTTGAAAATCACTCTAATCGGACCAGCGCCAAGCACTCTTGCGGCAGCAACATAATCCCTCGCCTTTTCTTTGTAGGCCGCCGTTCGCATGTAATAAGTGATTTGAATCCAGGAAAAAATACACAATACCAACAAAATTGTTACCAGAGTAATGTCATCTCTTCCGATGCGATCTGCGATTATAATCACTACATAGAGAAATGGCACGTTTGCTAGGATTTCAATTAGACGCTGAGCTACGATATCGAAAGTTCCACCTATATATCCCATTAAGCAGCCCAGCGTGATACCCAAAACATAGGTCACAACAAGATAAATGATAGCGGCCTGAAAAACAAGTTGTAGGCCACCAAAAATCTGAGCCAATACGTCCCAGCCCCGCGAGTCAGTTCCGAGGTAATGTCCAGTCTTTAAACTAGGCGGTAAAGGAGGATAACGGACTGCCAAAAGAGGAGTCGTGTTCTCTGCCTCAACTTTCTTTACCGCCTCTCCTCCCATCAAAGGTTCGAGACTGCGATTTCCATTCTTCCACTCGTAATACCCGATAAAATCACTACTCTTTTGCCCATAGTATTCTTCGCGCCCTTGTTGTTTCCCCTTCCGAAATCGTACCATTGACTGTCGCTTATCTATATCATCAGCATAATATCGGTAACCCAATCCCGAATAGGGCTTTCTTTCTCCCTCCCTGTAAAATACACCACCACGTTCCTCTAGTTCGGTACGAATTGGATCCTCTGAGTCAAAGGTAGCATCCGAGGGAACTAGCGGCATGAGCACCCAATCTCCATTACCCTCCTTCTTGAAGCGTGCTTTTAACGCACCATAGTCAGCCTCACTTTCAGCCTCTCCTCCAAAATCTTTATCTAAGTAAGTCTTTTGCATAAAAGCCGGACTGTAGAGGTTGCCGTTATACTTCACTAAGAGCGCCTTTTTACCAACTAGAGAATGATCTAGAAGCGTCAAAACGAGGAGTCCTGCAAGGATCCAAAGGGAAACATAACCCCGTGTAATCGACTTGAACCGCTTCAGTTTTAGGATTGTCTGTGGATTCCATTGTGATTCAGAGAAACTCTTACGTAATGAAATCAATCCTCCCGCAAAAAACAAACCACAAAGGCTATAACCGATAACTTCAAACTGATGCTTCTGCCACCAAGTCCCTTCCACGAGATTTTTCTCTTTTGAATCAAAAGAGAAAAACCAATCCAAAGTGGGCAATGCAAGACCAAGGCCTTGAGCAACGGCTGCGCCCAAACCGGTAAAGATTAAAATAATGCCAACTATACGAAAAATCATTTATCTGAATCGAATTCGAGGATCTACAAACGCCACACAAAGATCCGAAATAATGTTTCCTAGGAGCATTAAAGTGGCCGAAATAATCAATACTCCTAGCACTACTGGTTCATCCTTTTCTAATATTGCATTGTATTGCAAAAGACCGAAACCATTGATATCAAAAATAGTTTCGATTAGAAAGCTTCCACCCACGATCAGGGTAATATTCTGTCCAATAGTTGTAGCAATTGGAATAATTGAGTTTCGAAAGGCATGGTGGAAGACAGCCGAACGAAAAGGTGCACCCTTGGAGATGGCTGTCCGAACGTAATCAGCAGCTAAATTATCCATAAGATTATTCTTCATCATAAAAGTCATGAAGGCGAAACTTCCAACCAAATAGCAAGCCAAAGGCATAGCCGCGTGATGAAAGAGGTCCAATACCTTTCCGCCAGTCGATAATTCATCAAAATTCTCAGATACAAATCCCGATAAAGGAAAGAGATCCAAGTTGGCACCTAAAAACACCAAAAGGAAAGATCCCAAAACATAACCCGGGATCGCATAGCCTGAAAAAACCACGATGGATGATAAATTATCGATCCATGTGCGATGTTTTATTGCTTTCACAATTCCCAACGGAATACAAATTCCGTAAATTAGGATCATAGAAGTTAAACCAAAAAAAAGTGAAATTGGAATTCTCTGGAGGATCAAGCTGATAATGGATTCTCCATATTTGTCTGAACGCCCTAGACTACCTTGAAGTAACCCCTCATAGCCTGAACGATAAAGAATAGCTCGTTCCTGTAAGTCCTTGGGCACCTCAAACCCTTTGGCATTTCTTTTCCAACGTCGCGATAATTCTGTGGTTGGCACTAATCGAGCATTCCAAGCATCATTAGTAATACGCTCACTAAGGAGAGTTTTTCGATCCTCTTCCATGTCTTCAGGCAACTCAATTGAGACACCTCCATCACCATCTTTAACAAGATCTACCTTCATGTTCATTCCAGGTACCTGAAGTGAAACTTTCTCCTTATCTTTTACAAAACTTTGAGCTGAACGTTCCAGGTC
>TARA_B100001057_G_scaffold429616_1_pt1 | contig 13408 bp, 10 predicted proteins | sample TARA_B100001057 | Tara Oceans TARA_B100001057 (sample SAMEA2621839) | marine metagenome | biome: marine biome (ENVO:00000447); feature: surface water layer (ENVO:00002042); material: "saline water (ENVO:00002010), including plankton (ENVO:xxxxxxxx)" | depth 5 m
GGCATCCTCCATACACCCTCACCGACAACACTAGCCGCCGCGTCTAACTGACCAGACAAAGTATCATCGTTTGAGAAATAACCACAATTCACCTGCCCTAAGGCAACGAGCATAGCCCCTGTTAACGTAGCCAAATTTATCATAAATTTTGGTTTAAAACGCTGGTTTGTATACCAAAGCGCGTCCGCTAAGACGAGTCGTCCCTCGGCATCTGTATTTATTATTTCAATGGTCTGTCCACTCATAGATGTCACAACATCTCCGGGCCGTTGAGCCTCTCCATCGGGCATGTTCTCTACTAGCCCTACTACGCCAACTACGTTGGCTTTTGCCTTTCGGCCAGCCAGTGCTTTCATAAGCCCAGATACAACGGCAGCTCCGCCCATATCCCATTTCATATCCTCCATCCCCGATGCTGGTTTCAGAGAGATGCCTCCAGTATCAAAACAGACCCCCTTTCCGACAAATGCTATTGGTTTTTCTCCTCGTTTTCCGCCATTCCAACGCATAACGACGAGTTTGCTTTCACGAGAGGAACCCTGCCCAACTCCGAGTAGTGCACCCATCCCTAATTTAGCCATGTCTTTTTCATTTAGAACTTCAACTTTAATTCCATCTTGTTTTAATTTTTCCAAATTTTTCGCAAAGCTTGCGGGGAATAAAACATTAGGTGGTTCTGTGACCAAGTCCCGGGTCAAAAACACACCTTCTGCGACCGCCTCTAATTCAATAAAGTGTTTCTTTGATTTTTGATGGACGTCAACAAGTATTTTCATGGTTTTAAGAGTAGGTTTTTGATCATCCTTAATCTTTGTCTTGTATTTATCGAATCTGTACGTTCGTAGTAACGCTCCAAAACCAAAGTGCGCGGCGCGAAGCTCTATGCCGTTTTCTGATCCCGGATGATTTTCAAAAATAACTGATACTGTTTTTTCACCAGAATTCGATAACAGCGCGTTAATATTTCCACCCGCATCCTCGCACCATTTCTCATTAATGTTCGTACCATCACCAAGACCATATAAAACGATTCGTCCCTTGGGACTGAATATCACCAGTGTCTGATGAGGCTTACCTGTAAATTGGCTAGATCTCATTGACGCAAGCAGCAAACCGTCCAGATTTTCATCCAATTCTATTCCGAAAGGTAATAGCTTTCGCTTATCAAGCACCCCCAGAACCAAAGCCCCCATTTTGGGCCATTCTAATTTGCCAAAGCTAACCTGCATTTTTTATCCTCCAATATTATTACGCCGAGAGTGCGTAGCCCTACTTCTAATTATTATTAATATAAATTATTTACAATCTACCTTATTGCTAAGGAGATCACAAAACAGCGATAATGCTCTAGATTATATAAATAGAGTTTAAAAAGAAAAAAGGGTATCCGTGCGAATTAATGCATATATCACACGCCAGCTAGTAGTAGCTTTCATAATAGTGGTTTTGTCTTTGAGCTGTGTTGTTTGGCTCAGCCAATCTCTTCGATTTATTGATATGATCGTTAATAGAGGGTTACCGTTGGCAACTTTTCTTTATCTTACAATCTTATTACTTCCCACTTGGCTATCAATTGTTATGCCAATTGCCGTATTTGCGAGTGTGCTGTTTATTTATAATCGCATGATAAATGATAGAGAAATTATTATTCTCATCTCCTCGGGTGTAAGCCCTCTGCGGCTAGCGCGTCCTGCAATTTCAGTCTCAGCATTTGTAATGGTTTTGTGCTATTTAATGACAGTATACCTGATCCCCCTCTCCTACAGAACTTTTAAAGAATTACAATTTCAAATTCGACATAACTATACTGATGTTCTGCTAAGGGAAGGAGTTTTTAATAGTATTGGAAAAGATATAACCGTATTTGTGCGAAAGCGAGATCAGAAAGGTCAGCTAATCGGGATTATCGTAAATGACGATAGAGACCCCAACGAAAAAATAACTCTTATGGCCCAGTCAGGAGCCCTGATAGTCGGTGATAGTGGCCCCAGGGTTTTTATGAAAAAAGGAAATCGCCAAAGCCGCAACAACAAAACTGGCCAAGTCGGGCTTCTATACTTCGATCGTTACACGGTTGATCTAGGCGGCGTCAAATCAATTGCACAAAGATCATCTCGAGATCAGAATGAACTGTTTTTATCCGAACTGCTTAACCCAGATAAACAAAAGATAAGTTCTAAAAAATTGAGCCGATATATTGCAGAAGGACATTATAGGTTAACCGCACCAATACTCGCCTTATCATTACCATTAATAGGGTTAGCCATTCTTCTACGAGGAGAATACTCGCGTCGCGGTCAAACCTGGCGGTTAATAGGGGCCGTTTCAGTGGCAGCGCTCATCGAGTGCCTTGGGCTAGGAAGTAAGTTTTTCGCAACAAAAGAATTAATCTTGATCCCCATCATGTATATTGTAGTTATTGGCCCCATACTTTTAGCCCTGTTATTATTAATACTAAGACAAGTTAGGGTACCTAAAATGGATAATTCAAAACTTCAGTAGTAGTTATTAGAATTCTATGGACACCAGAATGCCTTCTTTGAAATTATCAGCCACGTTATCGGTTTATTTTGCTAAGCAATTTACCATGTATGTCCTATGCATGTTCATCGTAATTACAGCCGTTGTATTTTTAATAGATATAATAGAACTTCTTCGTAGGTTTGCCGGCAAGGATAATGTGAATATTATTTTGGTCCTAAAAATGGCTGCCCTTAAAGCACCCGAAATCAGTCAGAAGATTTTTCCATTTTCAGTGCTATTTGGTAGTACAATGTTCTTCACAAAAATGGTCAAAAACCAAGAGTTCACGGCTGCACAGTCTTCTGGGCAATCAATATGGCAGTTTTTATTACCTACGCTATTCGTTGTAATACTGCTTGGCTTTTTCTGGATAAGTGTTTTCAACCCAGTTTCATCAGTTATGACGGCCAAATATGAAACAATAGAAAATACCACTTTACGTAATGAAGGAAATGCTTTGAGCGTCTCATCAGGAGGACTTTGGATACGGGAAAATATAGACACTGGCCACTCTATCCTCCACTCCAGGAACATATCAGAAAATGGCGATATATTATCCTCAGTGACAATCTTCATATTCGATAACCACGATAACTTCAATTCGAGAATAGATGCCAAGACGGCGAAATTAGTACCCGGGCATTGGGAGCTTGAACACCCCATATTCATTTCTCGGGACGGTATCCCATTAAAAAAGAAAAACTCGATGCTCCCGACCCAACTTACGCCAAATAACATCCAAGATAGCTTTGCATCACCAGCAACGATGTCGTTTTGGGATCTCCCTGAATTTATTAGTTTGCTGGAAAAAACAGGCTTTTCTGCTGTGAAGCATCGGTTACATTGGCATTCACTTTTGGCTTCACCACTTCTGTTGTGTGCAATGGTTTTAATTGCGGCAACCTTCTCTTTGAGAACCGGACGCCGTAATAGCAATCTTACTTGGATCCTAACTAGCCTCTTCTTTGGCTTTTTTCTATATTTCATGACAGATCTGGTTTATGCACTTGGTCTATCCTCTAGGATTCCAGAAGTTTTAGCGGCTTGGACGCCCGCGATTGTTACAATATTGTTGGGCGCTGCGAGCTTGATACACATAGAAGACGGTTAATTGATGAAAACGAATAATACCAACGCTAAGAAAAAAATTGCCTATATTGCATTATTCATTTTGGTAGGCATTTTGACGTTTTCAAATATAGCTACATCCAACGATTTAAATTCCCAAAATCAATCCATACTTATGCAAGCGAATGAAATTATCTATCAAAAGAAAACCAATATTATTACAGCAATTGGCAATGTCGAACTATCTCGTGGAGGACGAGTCATTTTAGCTGATGAAATCTCCTTCAATAAAACAACCGGTGTTGTCGTAGCCAACAATAACGTCATACTCCTTGAGGAAAATGGTGATGTCGTGTTTTCAAATTCAGTTGAACTTGCTGATGATTTCAAACACGGATTCATAAAAAATATAAAAGTAAAAATGCAAGACGGGTCTCGCTTAGCCGCCAACAGTGCTGAGCTTTTCAAAGGTGATAGCAAAGTAATGAAACAAGCGGTTTTTTCGCCCTGCCTCCCGTGTGAAAATGAACCCGAATCTGCACTTATATGGCAAATAAAAGCTGATAAAATCATCCACGATGAGAAAAACAAGGATATTGATTATCAAAATGCCACCCTTGAGTTTTTCAATATACCAGTTTTTTTTACTCCATATTTCACTCATCCCGATCCTACTGTAAAACGTAGGTCGGGATTATTACCTCCAACCCTGAGCTACTCTGAGTCAAAGGGCTTTATATATGGGCAACCTTATTTTCTAACATTAGGACGATCCAAAGATCTTGAACTCGAACCGACTATTTATACTGAAGAAGGCTTCACACTTGAGTCCCGTTATCGCAAAGCATTCTCAAATGGCTTTATTGATTTAGAAACCAGCCTTGGAATTTTGGATAACTCTGTTACTTCAGAAAACTCAGAAAATTTGAGTATCGAGGGAAGCGTATCGATGAAGACGAATTTTTCATTAAATGATACTTGGAGAGCGCGATTTGATATTGAGCAAACGAGTGATAAAAGTTATACTAGAAGGTATCTATCGGAAGATACAGAAATGCTTACCAGCCGACTTTCGATAGAGGGTTTTAGAACCAGGAATTATTTTGCCGTCGAAGGTTATAAATTCCAAGGTTTGCGATCTTTTGATATCAAAGGACAACAGCCTAAAGTTCTACCATCTATTTTTTATAGTTTTGTTGGCGAACCCGACAACATTGGAGGTAGGACTGAATTAGAGACCACACTTCGGTCAATTTCGCGACAATTTGGTAACGACAGTCATGTTTTATCATTATCAACAGGGTGGAAAATCCCCTACTATAGTATCAACGGATCATTGTTTGAATTCACTGCAGTAGCACAATCTGACCTGTTTATTGTAGATAATGATACCCAGTATACTGCCTCGACTATTCACAACAATGACGAATTTGGAGCGCGATTGTTTCCACAATTTGGGTTAAAATGGGTTTATCCGATGTTTAGAGAATCTGGGAGCCAACATCAAATTTTAGAACCCATAATTAATGTCGTAATAGCCCCTAATATCGTAGAAACCTCAATTCTGCCAAATGAAGACAGCAGAGGTTTTGAGTATGATAATACTAATATTTTCGAGATAAATCGTTACTCGGGATTAAATCGACTCACGGAAGGTTCGAGAATAGATTATGGTATCAAAGGAGCGTCGTTCGTCGATAACCTTTTAAATTATGATTTATTCTTTGGGCAGAGTTATCATTTATGGGGCAAAAATACGTTTGACCACGGCTCAGGACTAGAAGATGATTTTTCTGATTTTGTTGGACAGGCATTTTTTTCCCCGGCTGATTGGTTGAAGGTCGCTTATCGCTTTCGGCTGGACAAAAACAACTTTACGCCAAATCGAAGCGAATTGGGTTTTGAAATAAAAAATAACTCATATAATTTTTCGTTCGACTATGTTTTATTGGATGAGTATATCTCGACAGAGATTTTAGAAAATCGTGAACAACTGAACTTTGAATTTTTTGCGCAAATAGATGAACACTGGTCGAGTTCGGTAAACCTAATACAAGATCTTACCGATGACTCGAATAAAACCAGAAAAGGAGCTATAAATCTAACATACACCGATGAGTGTTTCACTCTTGGTATAGGCTATCAACGGAAAAATCTCCGTTTTGATAGTTTAGAGCCCGATAATCAAATATTTCTCATTATCAACTTCAAAAACTTAGGATCAATATGAAAATTAGAATAATAAGTTTTGTTCGCATGATAAATAATGATTTTAACAGGTTACCAGTCTTGTGGGAGCCACCTCGTTTATCTATGAGATAATAAATCTAATGAAAACTAATTTAAAAACAAAAATCCTCTCCCTCTGTTTTGGTCATATAGCAATTTTCATATTAATATTGTTATCTCCACAAGCTACTGTATCTGAAGAGAGAACAAGGCTAAGTATAGCTGCCGTGGTGAACAATAAAGTTATAACTGCCTCCGACCTTCAAAAACGTCTGAAGTTAATTTCTATAATTTCGCCATCCCAGATAAGTAGAATTAAAGAACGCCAGCTGCAAAAAGAAGTTTTAAATCAGCTAATAAACGAAGAACTTCAAAATCAGGAAGTGACTCGTTTAAAAATCAAAGTCAGCGAAAAAGAAATAGATAATGCAAAACGCCTCATGGAACAGCGATTTAAATTACCTCGAAACACACTAAACGAGTTTATTATCAAAAATAAATTAGACTACAACAACGTTATCTCCCAAATAGAAACATCCTTGGGATGGACTCTTGCCGTCCAACGTAAATTCAGTAATTATTTAACTATCAGTGATGAGGAGGTTGCCGAGGTAATAAACCGACTTCGAGATAATATTGGGAAGGAACGCTATCTTATATCTGAGATTTTCCTTCCCGTAGACTATACCAAAAATGAAAATGAAGTTCGCGACAGAATTAAAAAACTATACAATAGTATAATAAACGGTGCAGACTTCAGAAAAGTTGCTAGGGATCATTCAGCTACTGCCAGTGCCATGGATAGTGGTCGCGCTGGTTGGTTTCTAAAAGGACAACTATCACCAAAATTAGATTTGGCTCTCCAGAAAATAAAAATTGGAGGTTTAACTAATCCTATAAAAACAAATTCGGGTTTTCACATATTGAAACTAGAAAAAAAGAATGTCTTCAAAGAATTTGACGAGATGAAAGTCAAGGTAAATCTGATCGAAACTCGTATAACAACAGCAAAACCTGACAATAACAACAATTCGCAAAAAAAATTAAATAGCTTAAAAAGCCTCTTGTCAAAAATAAAAACATGTGGAGAGCTTGAAAAGCTATCGCAAATCAATACGGCTTACACGACAACCAATCTTGGAAACTTCTTAGTAGGCGAATTATCGTCGAATCTAAGAGAAATAGTAATGCGATCAAAAATCGGGATCCCCAATAATCCGACAGAGCAAGATAAAGAAATATCCACAATAACTGTATGTAATAGAACCACTCCCCCGAGCAATATACCTGATGATCAAACGGTGCTCCGTAATCTTCGAGGGAAAAAAATAGAATCAATGGCACGAAAATATCTTAGAAATCTTCGACAAAGCGCATTTATTGAGGGAAGATTGTAAAAAACACCAAACTACAAAATTCAGCCAGTTAGGATCCGATGAATGTATAATAAACCATTGGTAATAACCCCGGGAGAACCTTCAGGTATAGGTGTCGAGATTACACTGAAAGCATGGAAAAGTGGACAGACAGGGGTGTTCTTTTTACTGGATGACCCTGATAGAGTAAAAGAACGAGCTAAAGCGGTCGGTTTAGACCTTCCCCTGCGGATCATTGGTAAACCCCCAGAAGCAAAAGAATACTTTTCTGACGCCTTGCCTATATTACCCCACTACTTTTCAGGCACATGCGTTCCCGGGAAACCTTCTCTGGAAAATGCAACCTCCGTTATTAAGGCTATTGATATTGCAGTAGAGTTTGTGGAACAAGGTTTAGTGAGCGGTATAGTAACTAACCCAATACAAAAACATACCTTAAAGGCCGCAGGATTCAAATACCCAGGCCATACAGAATACCTAGCACATCTGGCTAAAGGTACTCCTAAGCCCGTTATGTTACTAGTTTCTCCGAAGCTTCGTGTCGTACCGGTAATAATCCATGATCCTATTTGTAAGATAGCAGACCTATTAACAACTGAAATGATTGTGGAAGTGTGTTTAATCACAGCCCAGTCTTTAATGCATGACTTCAATATTAAGCAGCCCAGAATATGGATTACTGGCTTAAATCCTCATGCGGGAGAAGGTGGGACAATAGGCACAGAGGAGATCACAATTATCGAGCCCGCCATGAAACTACTCAAAGAGTATGGGGTGCAAATATCTGGACCTTTCCCTGCTGACAGTATGTTTCATAAGAGTGCCCGGGATAAATATGACGTCGCTATTTGTATGTATCATGATCAAGCTTTGATACCTCTTAAAACTCTAGATTTTTGGGGCGCAGTAAACACAACAATTGGCTTGCCATTTGTGCGAACATCCCCAGACCATGGCACCGCATTAGAGCTCGCAGGAACAGGAAAAGCCAATCCAGAAAGCCTTATTAATGCCATTCTCCTGGCCGAGCAGATATGTTCTTGGCGAAAAAAGAAATAAAAGAATTATTTTTATGAATAATATAAAAACTAAAATATTCAATTTGCCACCAATAGCAGCAGTTGTGGAAAGATATGATTTAACCCCAAATAAGTCTTGGGGCCAAAACTTTATATTTGATCTAAATTTGACACGAAAAATTGCCAGAGCCGCCAACCTATCATCAAATGAAACAATTTTTGAAATTGGCCCTGGACCGGGCGCGTTAACTCGTGCGCTATTTATAGAAGGGGCTGGGAAAATAGTTGCCATAGAAAGAGATAAAAGAGCAATTACAGCTCTCGCAGAGCTTGTTGCTATTTGTAACGGGAAATTAGAACTAATATCAGACGATGCTTTAAAAGTACCTATTGATAAAATGGGAGTTTTACCACGAAGGATTGTAGCAAATTTGCCATATAATATAGCCACTCAATTATTACTGAATTGGCTTCTGACGCCTAATGCTTTCAAGGCGATAACCGTTATGGTTCAAAAGGAAGTTGCCATGAGAATATGTGCGAAACCTGGCAGTTCGAACTACGGAAGACTGTCAATAATTACGCAATGGCTAGCATGCCCAAAAATGCTTTTCGATATACCCCCCTCAGCTTTCCACCCAAAACCCAAGGTAACGTCCACCCTATTGGAGGTAATACCGCGGGCACAACCACTGTTCCCGGCCAAAAGGCAGATCCTAGAAAAAATTACTGCCCAAGCCTTCGGACAACGCAGGAAAATGCTCAGAAGCAGTTTAAAAAAAGTAGGTGGTGACGATTTGCTGCTTGCAACAAATATTGATCCCACGTTGCGCCCCGAAAATTTATCCATACAAGATTTCTGCAGACTAGCTCAGGCTTACAAGACTTAAATTAATTAGTTACCTGCTCTTAATTGTTTAATAAAATCAGTTAAACCTAATATCCTTTTTCGCTTAAGACGCTCTGATGTCAGTATTGATCGTAAGTTCTCAACACTATCCTCCAATACGGTATTTACTATTATGTAATCGTACTCTGGATAGTGGCTTATTTCATCCATTGCTTTGGCCATTCTATTGGCGACGACTGACGCACTATCCTGTGCACGGGTTTTTAATCTTCTTTCCAATTCCCTAGTTGATGGGGGGAGAATAAACACCCTTATTAAATCTTCTCCAGCGTGTTCAGCCAACTGCTGCGTTCCCTGCCAATCAATATCAAATAAAATATCACGTCCAGACGCCAATGCCTCTTCTACGGGTTTTCGAGGCGTTCCGTAATAGTAGTCAAACACTTTAGCGTATTCCAAAAGCTTTTTATCATCAATCATGTCCCTAAATTCGTTCGGTTCTAAAAACGCATAATCAACCCCATGAACTTCACCAGGTCGACGTGGCCTAGTAGTCGCTGAAACTGACATCTGTAAGTTATCATCTATTGCCAATAATTCGCGAGCTATACTGGTTTTACCAGCACCCGACGGCGACGATAGTACCAACATTAATCCGCGACGCTTGATAGAAAATAAAGTCAAAGATCTGTCCTATTGTATATTTTGTATTTGCTCACGAAATTTTTCTATTCCTACCTTCAAATCAATCCCGATTGAAGTTAACTCTTTATCCGAACTCTTTGAACACAATGTATTAACCTCCCTATTCAACTCCTGACAAATGAAGTCTAATCTTCGTCCAACAGTCCTTTCGGATTTCAACAACTGCATGCAAGAAACTAAATGAATTGAGAGCCTATCCACTTCTTCGGTAACATCTAATTTAGTCAAAAGAACTGCCAATTCTTCTTCTAAACGTTCCTCTGAAAGAGTAACTTTCATTTTCGAAATTAAACCTATTTGCTCTTCTAATGTATCACTAATTCGGTGCCTATTAGTATTCGCTATAACACGTGCTCGATCACATAATTCCAACAATTCTGAAAGTTGTTTTTCCAGAATATTTAATATTTGAGCCCCTTCTTTCTTACGTACGGAAATTAAAACACGCAATGCTTCTCTCAGGGATTCTAAAATAGCATTATCCAAAACTTGATTGTCATCTGAGTTTAACTCTTGCTCCTGTTCCACAGCTACTGCTCCCGGGACTAATAATAATCTGTCCAAAACGGGCGCTGTTTTGGCAACTATACCTGCCTTTTTCAACCTCTGATGGGTATCACAAAGTTGTTCTAAAAATCGTTCGTTAATTACAATTTTCTTCTCTGTCAGGTCCTCTTTTCGAATCAGGTGTGCTGTGATTGACCCTCTTGTTATCTGGGTCATAATCTCTTTCTTTGCTGATATTTCTAATGATTGCCGCCCTGGAGGTAATTTTGAACGAAGATCTAACCCCTTACTATTTACACTTCGCAATTCCCAAGTCCATCGCCAAGTTTGCTCTGGAACTCCCAATTTAAGAATACCATCCGAACGAGAATAGCCGGTCATACTTTCTAATGCCATTGAATGTCTTCTAGTTGTAGTGTGTTTATATATTTTTAACACTATATATTGGGCTGAAGCTCACAACAAGTATTTGCGTCAAATACAGCACTAACAAGTACACTAATTTTTGTTCCCAAAAAATATACTACGCCTACTAATTTTTTTGAACACAGTTCTATAACCTCTGATATTGTTTCGTTTTTAATTTATTTTCCTGCCAGACCTATGTTTCAACTAATCAGCATGCACACTGCTTTTATTTGAGAAATACTACTTACTGATTTTTTCTTGGGCCTTTCTCCATTTTTTTACATTTATATTATGTTCTTTAAGTGATTTAGAAAATGAATGACGACCTCCACCTTTTGCAACAAAATAAAAGTAGTCCGTTGTAGCTGGGTGCAATGCAGCTTCAATACTAGCGACACCTGGATTACATATCGGAGTCTTGGGAAGTCCCTTAATTATGTAGGTATTGTGCGCTGTTTTTCGCCTCAAATCTGTTTGGGTAATCCGTTCGTCAGCTTCTTTACCTCGAACCCCATAAATTACAGTAGGGTCTGATTGCAACCGCATTTTGTGATACAGCCGGTTAGTAAAAACGCTTGCTATTAGAAAACGCTCTTCTCTTATTGCTGTTTCTTTTTCTATTATTGAAGCTAATATCACTGCCTCATAACTAGTTTTAATCGGTATATTTGGGTTACGTTTGTCCCATAATTCTCTCAGTTTCAATGACAGTTGTCTTTTCATTCTATTTACCATTTCCAGTCGAGAATCACCAAAGGAATAGTAATATGTTTCGGGTAGTAAACTACCTTCTGGTGGCGTTGAATTTATAGTCCCCAAAAGCCCCGTTTCTTCTTTGAGTAATTTAATTATTTCTTTAGATGTTAGCCCTTCGGGAATAGTTATATGTCTAACCAACGTCCGCCCTGCTATAAGAGTTTTCAGAACCGCCGCGGGTTTTACTATCTTAGAAAACTCATATTCGCCAGCTTTAAGACGACCGGATAATCCAAATATTTTCGCCCCTAAAATAAATGGATATTTGCTCTTTATAACTCCATTATCGCTCAAAAGGCTGGCGATTTCATTTAGCCCTGATCCTTTTGGTATAATTATAACCCTATCCGACTGTAATTCTACAGGCCTATTAAATTCCAAGTACATGTAGCCGCCAAGACTAAAGATCCCGAACGTGAATAGCATGGCAAGGAATATTATAACCCTGACCACAGAATACATATCCAGATTAATTAAATCTTAGAAAATACGAGGGATGCATTGGTTCCACCGAACCCAAACGAATTGGAGAGCACAGACGTTATAGTTCTTTCTTGGGCTGCATGGGGAACGAGATTAATATTTTGGCACCCATCAGACGGGGAGTCTAAATTTAATGTAGGTGGAGCAATTCCATTATTCATAGCCAGAATAGAGAAAATGGCCTCAACGCTGCCTGCTGCTCCTAACAAATGTCCAATCGATGACTTTGTTGAGGACATCGCTATATCCTCCAAGTGCTGCTCGAAAAGACGGCTTACAGCGCCAAGCTCAATCATATCACCTAATGGCGTGGAAGTGCCATGAGCATTTATGTAATCGATATCGGATGGATTTAATCGTGCTCGTTTAAGAGCGTTTTTCATCGATCTGAATGCGCCGTCACCGTCATCAGCAGGAGCTGTTATATGATGCGCATCACCTGACAAACCATAACCGACGATCTCAGCAAAAATGTTTGCGCCCCTTTTCTTAGCATGCTCATATTCCTCCAAAACCACTACGCCCGCACCCTCGCCCATCACAAACCCGTCACGATCCTTGTCCCACGGCCTCGAAGCAGATTCAGGTTCATCATTGAAACCAGTAGATAACGCTCTTGCGGCAGAAAAACCGGCAAACCCGAGGCGATTCACCGCAGCTTCAGCCCCTCCCGCTACCATTACATCGGCATCGTCCAGCATAATTAATCTAGCCGCATCTCCTATAGCGTGAGCCCCAGTTGAACATGCTGTGACAACGGCGTGGTTAGGCCCCTTAAAACCAAACTTAATAGATACCTGGCCAGAGACTAAATTTATTAAAGCTGCTGGGATAAAAAAAGGGGAAATTCGTCTTGGACCAGCTTCATTTAATTTTATAGCATTATCATTAATTTGCTGCAGACCACCAATCCCAGACCCAATTATCACTCCCGTCCTGTTCTGATCTTCAGAGGTTTTCGCTATCCAACCTGAGTTTTCAACGGCCTGAGACGCTGCAACCATGCCCAATAGGATAAATCTATCGATCTTACGCTGCTCTTTTGGTTCCAACCAATCATCGGCACAGAACAACCCTAGATCTTTGGCACCCTCCGGAACAGTACCAGCAATCTTTGCAGGCAAATCTTTAACATCAAATTGCGTGACCTCGGTTATTCCCGACTCACCATTAATGAGACGGTCCCAAGTCACACTCGCATTTGCTCCGAGCGGAGTCACAAGACCTATACCGGTAACAACAACGCGTCTCATCTCACATCACCTAAAATTAATTGTTCCAAATAGAACGGTAATTAATTTTATCCTAACTTAAAGTTACGATGCGCCTTCTATGAATGTTATCGCATCTTTGACGGTAACAATCTTTTCTGCTGCATCATCAGGTATCTCAACACCAAACTCTTCCTCAAAGGCCATAACCAACTCGACGTTATCCAGGCTATCAGCACCTAAATCGTCTATAAAACTGGCTGTGTCTGTTAC
>TARA_B100001057_G_scaffold494869_2_pt1 | contig 13404 bp, 7 predicted proteins | sample TARA_B100001057 | Tara Oceans TARA_B100001057 (sample SAMEA2621839) | marine metagenome | biome: marine biome (ENVO:00000447); feature: surface water layer (ENVO:00002042); material: "saline water (ENVO:00002010), including plankton (ENVO:xxxxxxxx)" | depth 5 m
ATGGCATCAAGATCATCTGTGCTAAATGGGTGCTCTCGGTAAAAATCATAATAAAAACCAGTTTCAATGGCAGGACCAATCGTAACTTGTGTTTCAGGATATAATTCTAGAACCGCCTCTGCTAGAATATGCGCGCAATCATGTCTGATTAATTCAAGGCAAGCATCATCTTTTGCGGTGATTAAACGGAGTTCACTATCTTCATTGATAGCTCGGCCAATATCCCAATTCTCGCCATTTACAACAGCTGCCAGAGCTGCTTTAGCAAGACCTGGACCAATGTCAGCTGCAATTTGTGCAGCTGTTACAGGGGCATCATAGTGCCGCTCGGACCCATCTGGTAGAGCAATTTTAGGCATTAATTCTTATTCCTTATATAACAATAATAAGCTTCCTTAGATAATAAGCTTCCTTGGATAATAGGCTTTCTTGCAGAATTTAACTGGTTCACTTTCCTAAAACAAGAGGGGAGAAACCCTTTTTAAGAAGAAGGTTTTTATAAACTGCTAGAGTTGACTTTGTCATCTTTTTAACACTAAAACTACGCTTCACTTTAGATTGTGCCAGCGTCGATAATTTATCACGATCTGATTGAGACAAACTCAAAGCAGTTTCTAGCGCCTGTGCAAGGCTATCCACATCATTAGGTACTGCCAGCCATCCAGTCTTCCCAGCAGAAATTGTCTCCTTTGCGCCTCCATGATCAAAAGCCACGACAGGCCGTCCCATCGCATGTGCTTCGATGGCAACTCTGCCAAATGGTTCTGGACGGATAGATGGCATTGCAACGACATCCGCAAGCATTAATGCTGCTGGCATATCTCTTGTTGAGGTAGCAATGCGCACATGCGCGCCCAGCCCTAATTCAACTGATTTTTTCTCGAGCATTTCTGAATATCCAGAGTTGGTATCACCTGCCCCTAATAATACACACGCAATATCCAGATTTTTAAGGCGTGCAAGAGCCTGCAAGAGGATAACATGTCCCTTCCAGCTTGTAGGGCGCGCAGGCAACATCACAACAGGCAAATCATCAGGCAACCCAATTCTATCAGCTTCATTGATAATCCGTTGCTGCGTTACATTAAGCGGATTGAACATGGTGATATCTACGCCTCTATGAATAACATTCAAGGACAGGTTTTCTATTAATTTTGGAAACTGACTTTCAATAACTGATTTGGTAAATTGCGATATCGCAATTATTTCATCTGCAGCAAGCACTTGCTTGTTATATAGACGTTTAAATAAATTCGCTGCTTCAAACTTCCCATGTATTGTTGCAACAGTCGGTATCGTTAATGATTTTGCAACTGGCAGGCCTATCCAAGCAGGCACTCTAGAGCGCACATGAACGATATCCACATTCTCATCCCTCAGGATTTTACGGAGTTTATTTTTGGTAAACGTCCAAGAGAGCGGGTTTTTTTGATCTACTGGCAATTTATAATGTTTGGCGCCAGCCCGGCTTAGATGAGATTCCAGCATGCCGCCAGAACTAATAACAACCGATTTCCAACCAGCATCCCTAATTGCCTTCGCGGTTTCTATAGTTCCTCTTTCAACACCCCCATTATTTAAAGCAGGGAGTATCTGAGCAATCACAGGTCGTACCAGATTATTTTTTTGTGACATATATAGATAAATTTCTTATTATCAAAAAAACGATAGAAGTAGCATTACTTCGCTATTTGTAAGCCTAGTCATTATTTTAGGCAATATGTATGTTACGCAAAGCTAAATTCACTAACCAAAAAAATCCGACCCCTAGATAAAAACGAACACCATACAACACTATGCAAGAGATAAATGATTTTGATATTAAACAATTGCCAACAAAGCGTGGCTATAAGCTTGCCTATCAGCATTACGGCGGCAAACCGTCTATAAATGATGGGGTCGGTATAGTGTTTTTGCACGGGCATGGCTCTGACATGAAAGGCAGCAAGGCTGAAGCGCTCATGCAATGGGCGGTTAGCAAGGATATAGAATTTACTAGATTTGATCTGTTTGGGCATGGCAGAACGGGCGGCGACATCCTGTCTGCTACAATAGGTCAATGGATTGAAGATAGTTGTGATATTCTTGACAAGGTAACAACTAGAAAACAGATTTTGGTTGGATCCTCCCTTGGTGGATGGATTATGTTGTTGTTATGCGCATATCGCCCTCAGAGAATAGCTAGCTTAATTGGCATCGCAGCAGCACCAGATTTTACCAAGAGATTAATCTGGGATATATTAGATACAGACCAGCAGAACACATTTCGCAAAATAGGTTTGTTAGCGGTTCCAAATCCTTATAGTGATACAGATGTTGTGTATCCCTATACTCTTATTCAGGAAGCTGAAAAACATCTTGTTTTGCAAAACCCTATTAATTTTAAGGGGCCTGTTGTTTTGCATCACGGCTTATGTGATGCAGAAGTTCCATGGCAAACATCTATAGATATTGCGCACAGGCTTAAATCCGAAAACGTTAAAATCCACTTGGACAAAACGGCTACACATAGATATTCGGAAACAGAACAGATAGACGCTATAATCCGTAGTCTTGAAACGCTAATATCAGGAAAATTAGACGCGGAGTAATGTTTAAAAATCTAACTCAGCATAATGGCTGGCAGGCGTAACGCCTGTTAGCTGATCGCCGAGAAGAGCTCTAAAACAAGGGCGAGACTTAAGTTTCATATACCATGATGATGCTGCTGGATATTTATCCCACTGAATATCACCAAAATAATCTAATACCGATATATGGGCGGCTGCACAGAAATCGGCAAGTGATAACTCGGCGCCTACAAGCCAGCTATATTGCTCTGTCAGCCAATTAAGATAGCTTAGATGCACATGAGCGTTTGCAAGCGCTGTTCGAATATTTTCCGACGAGGCACCAGCACCAGTTTCGAAACGCTTTATCACTCTTTCATGCAAAAGTGGTAAACCAACTTCATAATAAAATTTATCCTCAAACCAATCTGTTAATCGCCTTATCTCAGCGCGTTGAACACTTGACCCTGATAACAGCCTTGCATCTGCTCTTGATTCTTCTATCCATTCACTGATTGCACGTGAACCTGATATAATAACCTTATCATTATACTGAAAAACAGGCAGGGAGCCTGCTGGATTAAGAGAGAGAAAACCCTCATCTCTTTGCCATGGCATACGATGCGCTAATTCAAATTCATGTTTATATTCAACAAGCTGAAGACGGATAAATCTGCTGGCTGCTGACAACACAAAATGATGTAGGAGTGAGGTGTTGTTCATCTAAGAAATCTGTTCGATTAAAATCAGAGTTACCATATGCGTTCAATCAATATCTGACAAGACAGGCAATGTGTGATCTGATAATTTTTCTAAGTCCAAAGAACGCAAATTTATAAATTGCAACCTTTGTCTTTCTATTGGGCTTGGCCAGTCCAAATTATTAGGAACAGGTTTAAATCCAAATTTTGGATAATAATCAGGCTCTCCTGAGACCAGACAAAAATTCCAACCACTATTTTTGATCATCTTTAGAGAAGAGGTTATTAATAGTGAACCAATACCTTTTCCTTTTAAGTGATCTCTCACTACCAAAGGACCCAAGAGAAGTGACTTATATTCAGCAATCTTTATTGGCCAATATTGTAAGCTTGCTACTATTTCTTCATGATGCAAGTGAAAAGTATCTGAAACTATCAATCCAAGTTTTTCTATGGGTTTTGATTTTCGAAATTTCCAGACCGACCGGTCTAAATAGTCATGTCCAAATTCCTCTATTATCATTTGATGCACAGATTGTTTGTCTTTGGGGAGATAAGACCTTAATTTGTAACGATCTGACATAATTATTGTAACTTTTTTATTCCTAGGTTAGTTCTCATGATTAAAGACAAATTAAAACTTTACCTCTAACAAAATTTTCTCACCTTGCTATTTTTTCGTGTAATGAATTTCTATTGAACTGAAAAATCGCATTAAAGAAAAATCTTAATATAAATGATTTAAATTATTTTATTGAAACTATAGAAAGATAATGGGTTATGTTCAAGAATTTCAGTAAAAGCAGGACTTTAATTGAAGTTTATGTTTAAAAAAGCCTCAGTATAATTACTTCGGGACCAAAAAGGCCAAAAATTTACTTATGATGGGTATTATTGATGGACATTAAATTAGATGAATTTTTACAAATAAGCATAATAGCCATAATTCAAGGTTTTACTGAATTTTTACCTATTTCATCTTCTGGCCATTTAATTTTGATATCTGAGATTGGTGATTTTAGTAAAAAAGGTATTGAAATCGAAGTTGCTGCACACATTGGTTCTTTGTTTGCTGTGATTTTTTACTTTAGAAGGATAGTTTTTAGACTATCCAAAACAATATTTTCTAACTTTGCCAGTTTGTTAGGAAATAATTTCAGAGATATTGGAGACAAGAAAAAATACGAAGATGCAAATCTTGTTAGGTGCTTAATCGTTGGATGTCTTCCCATATTAGTAATTGGGTTTTTAATTGTACAAACAAATATTTCAATACTTCGTCTATTAATAACGATTGGAATTGGTAATTTATTCTTTGCATTGATTTTATTTCACGCAGATAGGATTGGTAGCTCCTCCAAAACTCTTTCTAGCATAAACGTTAAAGATGCCTTAATTATTGGTTTTTTTCAGATTTTTGCATTAATACCTGGTTCTTCGCGAAGTGGTGTCACAATATCAATGGCAAGATACCTAGGTTATGACAGAACAAGCGCAACAGAGTATTCTTTGCTCTCTGGTATACCTGTGATAACCGCAGCTGGGGTTTTACAAATTATTAAAATTGTTTTATCAGATGTAACTTATAACTTAGCGCCAATTATACTTGTTTGCGTTCTTTCGTTTGTTGTAGCCTTAAGTTCAATACGCTTTTTATTATTGTGGGTTGGAAAAACCGATTTCAAGGTTTTCGTAATATATCGGTTAATTTTGGGGATATTTCTAATAGGCTTGGCCATATTATAATGGGCTGATTTTTGACACTAATTATTTAAATATTCAATGATATTTTCATCACACTAGCTGAATTAATAAACGTCCCGTAAATACCTTTTCTCTTTTTTTAGCAAATTAATATAATCGGTTGTCTGTTCATCTGTAAAACTACCTTGATGCTTTATAACCTCAAAAAGTGCTCTATCAACATCCTTGGCCATTTTAGAGGCGTCACCGCACACGTAGAAATGTCCGCCCTCTTCCAAACACTTAAAAAGTGAATAACTATTTTCCAGCATTCTATTTTGGACATAAATCTTTTCCTTCTGGTCTCTAGAGAATGCTAAGTCAAGACGTGTTAAAAGACCGGTGTCACTCATTTGGCCAAGTTCTTGCTCATAAAGGAAGTCGTATTTTCTATGCTGATCGCCAAAGAACAGCCAATTCATTCCCTTCGCGCCACGCTCTTCTCTTTCCTGTAAAAAAGCTCTAAAGGGAGCAATTCCTGTTCCTGGACCAACCATAACCATAGGGACACTATCATCCTTAGGCACTCGGAAATTTTTATTTGGCAATAGGAAAACCCCATTGGTTGTTTCACCAGAGTTCTGATCAGCAAGAAAGGTAGAGGCAACACCATTATGTATTCTATCATCATACGTCCATCTCACTGCCGCTACGGTTAGATGGATCTCTTCTGGGAAGGATTTGAAGCTAGATGAAATAGAATAAGCTCTGTGTTGTAACGGTCTGAGAAGTTTAATAAATTGTTCAGGTGAAAAATGAAAATCCTTTAATAACTTTAATAAGTCTAAGGTATCCAGTCCCCAAAGAAATGTGTCTAGCGTCTCTTTGTTTGCAATGGCGGAACTAAGACCAGTGTTTGACGCATGTCTCTCTACCTCATAAATCAAGTCCTTAGAGGGTGTCATTATTTCGTATTTTGTGCTCAAAAGACCTGACAAGCTTTCATCTGTACCTTCCAGTGAATAGTCTTGATTTACTCCTAAAATTTTTATGATTTCTTCAACAAGATAAGATGAATTGACCGGCATAATACCTAGTGAGTCACCAGCTTCATACGTGATCCCGCTGTTGGCTATATTTACACCAATATGTCTGATTTCTTTCGCCGATCCCGAGGCAGATAAAAGCCGATTTTCCTTTAAATAAGTTTGATATGGATTTTTTCTGTTCCAACTAGGTGGTGCCTCATCAATGTTTTCTTTTCCATTCGAGGAAGAATTCATTTTAGAGGTTTCATTTAAAGAGGTTCCCATATCTGGAATGGCTAAATCCAACCAATTAGCAGCAGGCTCTTCAAAATCTACATCGCAATCTATCCTAACACTAGTTCTCATAGCGCCTAATTGTTCAAGCCTTGTATCAATTAATTTTCCAGCTTGGCAAAATTCATCGTAACTAGTATCACCCAATGCCAAAACACCGAAAGAAAGCGCCTCCAATCTGGGTGCAGACTCTGATACTAAGGAATCCCAGAATATTCCGGCATTATCGGGCATTTCCCCTTCGCCATAAGTTGACACGATTATAATAGCATTTTCAACATTTGCTAAATATTCCATATCGATGGAATCTAGTTCACGTACGTTTGCCAAATATCCTCTTGTCTTTGCTAAGGTAGCCGCATCGTTCGCAAGTCCCTCAGCATTTCCGGTTTGCGTTCCGAATAAGATTTCCAAAGTCTTTAAATTGTTAGCGTTATGTACGCTTTCACTGCTAGAATTGCTCCAATCGCTGGACTTGAGCCCAGCGACAAAACCATCTAACCAAGCTCTCTGGTTTTCGTTGAACGGGGCATCAATGGGTATATTTAGAGATTTCATTACCTTTGTCCATAAAAACTGTCTGGCTAAGTTCTGCCAAAGTTGACTTGGCAAATAATTCATCAAAGCTTGGTATAGAACCTAACGCATTTATATTTTTTTGATTTTGATAGATAATCCAAGAATACGTTGCTGGACTTTCCATGCTAATAACATTTCTCAATGCCAAAGCTTGTTTAAAATCTGTTAATCTTTTATTCGCCACCAGAATAGCAATTTCTTCATCTGTGTAATCTGCTAACGCCTCTTTTGCATACTTAGACAACTCTGTCATAAGACTAAAATCTTCTGTCATTATAAGATTTTTGGTTAGCTGATCACTGATATTTCCATTCCAAATATTTTTTGATTTTTTTAATATAATTTTCTGAGCCATATCCAAAACTGTGTAGGAATTTAACAGCTCTGCCATGGATTTTTTACTTTCTTTAGTTTCAGTAGGAATAGCACCATCATTAACTGGAGAATTGAGTTTCCAAGCAGATTTGATCTTTTTTACCTGATGATTAGCAAGGGCAGTGGCTAATTCCTCCGTTATCTCTTTTCTCGATTTTGAGGACAGTATCTCCTCATAATCTTGATACTGCAGGAGAGCTTTTGGCATTACCCACCATATTTTTTCTTTAATTTTGTCCCAATCTTGAATTAGTTTTTTCGCTTTGGATGATTTAGTTTCTAAATAATGCCATTCAAGCATTTGTTTTACAGCATGTTCATGCACTGCCTCTGAAGTCTCTCCTTGACCAATTTTACCTAAAATCACAGAGTCGTGACTAACAAATTGCTCAAATATGTTTTCTGGATCATATTGGTAAGCAAAACCACCCGACATACCGTTACCAAAACCCTTTGAAAATCCTCCAATATTCAAAATTGCGCCGTTGGTCATATACTCCGCGCAAAACTCACCAACCCCTTCAACAACCGCGGTAGCTCCTGAGTTTCGTACTGCAAACCTGTCACCAGCTTGCCCCTCAATAAAAGCTTTTCCACCAGATGCACCAAATAAGGTAAAGTTTCCAACGAGAACGTTATCTCCGTAGTGCTTACCACCACCAGCGGGCGATTTTACGATAATTTTTCCGCCACACGCTCCTTTGCCTACACCGTCATTGCATGTTCCCGTGTGTTCAAAAACCATACCATCATTACAAAAAGCTCCAAAGCTCTGGCCGGCAGAACCCTGTGTTGCAATTTTTACGCTCTCATAATCTAAAAAACAACGTCCACGATTATCGGTTACAATGCTTCCAGATTTCATTTTTTTCCCGTAGTTTAGTATACGTTCTATGTCGATTGATAATTGTCCGCCAACAGATTTATTTCGATTATTGAGCGGAGTGTTCGGCTTCAATATAATTTCGGTTTCGTCAGAACGAAGAAAATTCTCAACTTGACCAAGCAAAAAATCATCAACCGAATAATCGCGTGGCATATATTTAGGTTTGTTTACTTTTTCTGCTTCAACTCTAGTTAACATCTCTCTAAGGTTTAAATGACCTATCGAAGCTGGATGATCTAAAAGATGCAAAAGGTCAGACCTACCTCTGGCTTCTTCTAAGTTCTTAAAACCAAGCATAGCTAAAATCTCCCTTACCTCGTGAGCGATATTAAGGAGATACTGTGCCAAAGCTCTTGGGTCTCCGCTAAAGGTTTCCGCGTTTGTTGTTAAACCTGCAGGACACTTAATATTACAATTCTTTGCCATGACACATTTAAGCATCATGAGCGCTGTTGTCCCAAATTCAAAACTGTCCGCGCCCAATAGAGATGCCTTAATTATATCTAATCCGGTTTGCATGGCGCCGGAACTTCGCAGAACAACCTTCTCGCGAAGCCCATTATGGCATAAAGCTTGGTGAACTTCCGCTATACCGATTTCCGCTGCTCTTCCAGTATATTTAAGAGATGTGACGGCAGCGGCCCCAGTTCCTCCGGTATTACCTGCAACATTAATTACATCAGCTCCAGCTTTAGCAACGCCCACTGCGATGGTTCCAATGCCCTCGGAACTCACCAACTTTACTATAACTCTAACACGAGCGGCCTTCGCGTCATGAATCAATTGGGCTAAGTCTTCTATCGAATAAGTATCATGATGAGGGGGAGGAGATATTAGCTCCACTCCTGGCGTGCCTCCTCTCGCAGCAGCGATTTCTACAGTTACTTTTGCAGCCGGTAATTGTCCACCTTCTCCCGGTTTTGCTCCCTGCCCAATCTTTATTTCAATTTCCTCTAGTTTAGGGTCTGCTAAATAACCAGCCCAAACGCCAAACCTGCCTGAGGCAAACTGCTTAATCCTACTAGCACGAATTGTTCCATAACGGCTGATGTGTTCCCCACCTTCACCAGAGTTTGACATTCCGCCTACCATATTTGTGCCATGAGCAACAGCTTCGTGAGCTGAAGCTACAAGGGCCCCATGAGACATTGCCCCTGACGCAATCTTTTTCGTTATTTCTGAAGCAGGTTGAACCATATCAATCTCAATAGATGATGGTGCTCCACGAAGTCTTTCCAAATAATCTTTAGCAAATCCAGAAGCTGTAATATTTAATGAACGACTAGAAACAAAGTGACCCTTAATATCTTCATTAAAACGGTCAATCAGAGTTTGTGCTAATATATCCAACCTTCCTAAGTCATAAGCCAAAGGACCTGTTAAATTTAGGTTAAAATTGTCTTCAGATACTTTAACACAAGTCAAACCCCGTATGACAAAATCGTTATTACCCGCTCGATTAAAAAGCATCATTTCGCGCTTAATGTCTTCGTATGTAGTCATGTAAGTGATATCAGCTGGTAGTGATAGAATGTCCCGCAAAGCAGCAGGTCTGTTCATTCTTTCTTCAAAAATATCAAGTGAAAACTTTCTATATGCGGAGGTAATTTCAAAGTTATCAATCACGGATTCATCGAGCTCTTCGAAACTAGTATTAACATATCCATTTTCGTCTATGTCGAAAGCATCTTTCATCTGATTAAGGGTCATAACACTGAACGGGTTTACCTCACCATCCAGGATATTATTTTGTTTATCAGAAAATTTAATTTCTTCTTCCGTTAAATCTACGAAGCCTCGAACTGCAGCTGTACCGAAAGAATGACCGGCACCCTCAGACCGCTCTTTAAATAATCCAAGAATAGGTATGTCATTCGATGTTTGTATTTTCTTCGAATATGAGTGCCAATCCGCGGCTGATTGCGAAATAGTCCGAAATCGCACTCCTCCCACAGGTGTTTTCATATTTGGGAGCATACGAGATAGAACTGGATCATTAGTGTCAAGAAAATTTGGTTCAAAAAATTCTCCCCCGATGTAACTCTCTGCTGTACAAAGACCAACCTTCCCCATGGTTTTCATTAACGCTTTTTCACCAGCTTTCCGAAAACGCTGAAAAGCTTCAGTGGCCTTTTCATCTCCAAACAGCTCTTCCGCTCTCAATCTTACCGAGATCGGATAAACGGCTGAGGCCCCAAAGCCTAACGCACATGCTATGTGATGTGATGACACAATTTGGCCGCTCTCTGCTATGACCGAAACCTTAAGTCTTAGTCCATCCGCGATTAACTTTTGATTAATTGTCGATATTACTAAAATTAGCGGGATTGATGCAAACTTTTTGGACATACCTCTGTCTGATAGTATGGCTATACCACCCTTTTTTTGAGCAAAATTAGCAACGTTGTCGCAAACATTATCAATGGCTCTAAGTAAATTATCTTCGTTAATTTCAACATTATCAGGCTCTGGCTCATAGAGAATATCGAATGTTTCACACGGCGTAAATTTTTGCTCTCTTATTTTTAAAATTTCGGACATTTTAAGAATTGGACTATCCAAAATTATTTGCTTTGATCTAGATTTTCCATTATGCGGCTTCTCACCCAAGGAAACCCTAAGAGTCATTCCATCGGCTTCTCTGATTGAATCTAATGGTGGGTTTGTCACTTGAGCAAACCTTTGACTAAAATATTTTGCTATACCACCTTCAACATCCGAAAGCGCATTTATAGCGTTCCCGTAACCCATAGCCGACACTTTTTCGGAACCATAATTAAGCATAGGGTCTAGCAAAAATTTAAAACTTTCTTGATTATGAGAATACGCAACGTATTTAGCATTCAACTCAAGATCACCATCATAAGATGAAGCTGCCACCTCTGGTTTAACTTTTGGTTCAGGAAGACTTTTAATTTTAACGCTAAGGTTTGAAAGTAGTTTCTGATAGTCCACTCGACTGGCTAAATTTTCTAGAGTTTCATTTGTTCGAAAGGTTTTCTTTAAACCATGGTCGTAGTAAATCATACCACCAGCCTCAACTCGACCACGACTTATTATTTTTTCGGGATCAAAATATATCTGTCCAGCTTCTGAAGTAACCGCAAGAAACTCAGCCGTCTCTACGCTTCTCAGCGGTCTCAAACCTAATCTATCTAATCTAGCACCTATGATTTTACCATCTCCAAATATAAGTGCCGCTGGGCCATCATTCTTTTCCTCAAATAACGAAAAATATTCAAGCATAGCTTTTACCGGTTTACTGATGTTTTTGTCATTCTCCCAGGCAGGTGGCATCATTGACACAACAGCAGTAACTAAATCTAAATTTTCTTCAAAAACTCTTGAATTAAGTGTTTGATCCAATCTACAAGAGTCGGATTGGCCCTTGGGTCTTATAATTTGATTATTTCTTGCAAGTGCTATAGCTGTTTCGGACAAACGATTTTTTTTATCCGTATTCAACTCACCATTATGCGCCATCAATCTAAAAGGTTGCGCCATTGTGGGGTGTGGGTCAGTATTTGTGGAAAATCTCGTGTGAAAATAAAGAGAATGAACCTCATGTTCTGGATCATTAAGATCATTGAAGTAAGGTATCAATTCCCAAGAGTTCAATCTTCCTTTTAACACTTGAAGCTTTGATGATAAAGATAATGGATAAAGACCCTCCAAACTCAGATCTTGGTAAGCACGGGCTTCTATCATTAACATACTTTTGTAAATTTCAGAATCGAAATTATATGTTTCGTGTTTACGGTCTGGCTGCAAAAATATCCATTGTTTTATAGGAAGTTGATATTTTTGTGCTCTCTTATCAAGCTTTTCCATATTCACGGGAACTGTTCGCTGTAAAAGGACTTTGAAATCAAATTTGTTAAATGTTTGTTTAATAATTTCATTTGCGCTATTATGCTGTTTTTTGTCGTTTGGAAAGAAAAAATTACCAACCCCAAATTTCCCTGTTTTTAGTCTGGATTTTGTTAGTTTTGAAAAAAACGATTCAGAAAGGTCAATTGATACACCTGCACCATCACCTACACCCTCTGCCGACATACCTCCCCGATGAGGAACTGCGCATAACGCTTCATTACCCAGTTTCAGAATTTCGTGAGTTTGATTACCGTCTTTCCTCGTAAGAAAACCAACACCGCAAGCGCTGTGCTCTAAATTGGGATCATACAAACCAAGGTGACTTCTAAGTTTTTTCAAAGAATATAACTCCCAAAGTAAATAACGAACATCTGAGTAATTGAAGAAAAAAATGGACGACTTTTGTCTGCTTTGATTTCAATTAACACAGATATAATTCAGTCTCAAATAGAGCAGTTATGATTGAACCCAAAATCTTTCACAAACAGATTTATTTCATTCAATTCCAAACAACATGTTACAAAAAACGTGCCACTTAGGTCAGTATATATTACCTTTTTTTATAAATTTCAAGTTTAAAAATTAAAAATTTTTTAAAATATATAGAAAGGTGAATTAATATGGAGTTATTGACACACAACTTACTGATAAAACGAGATTTGTTATATTAAGTATTTTCCTAAGGCAGTTTTTAACTCATGACTGTGCAAATTTTCCACCTTGTCGGTAACAATTTAAATAAATTGGGACATGAGCCTCGATTGGTTGTGGAGTAATGCCAAATGAAGTTATGTCTGGCATATCCCCATTTACAATATTATCTGTATCTAACATGAGCAACTGGTCACGAGTTATTGGTGGATTAGGCAAAATAGACGCCATTGCTGCAGGAACTTGCATAGCAAAAATTGGAACAGGGATTAACGCTCTCTTTTTATTTATAGACGAAAGTGTATAGGACAATAAATCTTTAAAACTGTAAACAGAGGGGCCTCCTATTTCATATATTTGTCCATTTGTTTGGCTGTTTTTCAGACAATATATTATCGATTCAGCAACATCGCCAACAAAAATAGGTTGAAATTTTGTTTTGCCCCCCGCTAATAATGGTAACGCCGGCGCGAACATAGCCATTTTTGCGAACCGATCAAAAAAACCGTCTCCTGGTCCGAAAACAATAGATGGGCGCAAAATTGTACTATTAGGCGCGAGACGAAGTAAACTTCTCTCTCCCTCAGCTTTAGTTCTATAATATTTGCTCGCAGCATTAAGGTCTGCGCCGATTGCAGATAGCTGAACTATTTTTTTAATTCCTAGCTGTTCTGAGATTTCACCTATTCTTTTCGGCAATTCGGCTTGTGCGTTTTCAAAATTTTGTTTTCTAGATGGGTGAAAGATACCAACCAAATTTACAATATAGTCAGCAGATTGAATAC
>TARA_B100001057_G_scaffold273270_1_pt1 | contig 13402 bp, 18 predicted proteins | sample TARA_B100001057 | Tara Oceans TARA_B100001057 (sample SAMEA2621839) | marine metagenome | biome: marine biome (ENVO:00000447); feature: surface water layer (ENVO:00002042); material: "saline water (ENVO:00002010), including plankton (ENVO:xxxxxxxx)" | depth 5 m
AACATTCGTAAACCAGAAGATTTTAAAAAGCCATGTGAACTTGCAGTACGTGGACTAGATGCACTACTTACATATCAAGACTATCCTGTAAAGGCAGCACAAGCAAGTACAATGAAACGCAGGCCTTTAGGTATTGGTATAATTAATCTTGCATTTTTCTTAGCAAAGAATGATACAAACTACAGTAATCCTAATTTAGATTTAATAGATGAATATGCAGAAGCATGGAGTTATTACTTAATTAAAGCAAGTGCAGATTTAGCAACGGAAGAAGGTGCATGTCCTGGTAATAACGAAACAAAATATGGTGATGGTATTACTCCTAATCAAACATATAAGAAAGATGTAGATGATCTTATTGCACATCAAGAACGTATGGATTGGACAGGATTACGTAAGCAATTAAAAGAAACAGGAATACGTAATAGTACATTAATGGCACTAATGCCTAGTGAAACATCAGCACAAATATCAAATGCAACAAATGGAATTGAACCACCTAGAGCATTTGTAAGTGTAAAACAAAGTAAGGATGGTGTACTTAAACAAGTTGTACCTGGATTTTATAGATATAAAAACAAGTATGAATTATTATGGGACCAAAAAAGTCCTGAGGGTTATATTAAAATAATGGCAGTATTACAAAAATATATTGACCAAGGTATAAGTGTAAACACAAGTTATAATCCTCAACACTTCGAGGAAGAGAAAATACCAATGAGTACTATGTTACAACATTTACTAATGGCGTATAAATATGGTACAAAACAATTATATTATTTTAACACATTTGATGGCAGTGGAGACAATATGAGTGATCTTGTTGATACTGTAAACCTACAGCTTCCACAAGACGAGATGATTGAGGAAGACTGTGAGGCATGTACGATATAAAAATGGAAAATATAAATCAAATGCCATCTGGATTTAAAGAAAGTTTTCTACTTACAGATATTGGAAAGCAAATCGAAAATGATTACGATCTAATTATAGATAATGAAGTAAGTCAAGCGTTTTCATCACCACGTGAAGATTGCATGACTAGTTGTTTTTCAATTGCACCTTTTTATTATACAAATTTATTAACTGAAAAAAATACAGGCACTATTTACGATATTGGTTGCGGAAGTAATTTATTAAAAAAATACTATCCTGAAATAATTGGTATCGATCCAGAAAATGATAAGGCTGATTTATGTGATACTTTTAATTACAATTTTATTACAAAATATGAGAATGCTATACAATCATTGATTTCTATTAATGCAATACACTTTATTCCAATCACTCAAATAAATGAAAGATTGTATCAAATAAATCTTGTTTTGTCAGACAAAGGCAGAGCATTTGTAACTTTTAATCTAGCAAGGATGATGGAAAGAACAGAACATTTAGATTTCCTTGGAATTTATGATTTTAAAAAATTTAGTCCTGATACTAAATATCTACAAATTATTGAGAGTTACATTAGAGCAGAGCTATATAATTCTAAACTAAACTTTGTTTGTATAGATATAGATTTTTCAGTATACAATGCATTTCTAAACGGAAATATTCGTTTAGTATTTGATAAAACGCAAAAGTAAAGGATCAACCATGAGCGTATTAAACACAAGTAAACATGACCACACAGAGAAAATGTGTTTCTTTGATGGAGAACTAGGAATGCAAAGATATGATACACTAAAGTATCGTGCCTTTGATAAACTTACAGACAAGCAATTAGGATTCTTTTGGAGACCTGAGGAAGTAGATATATTGAAAGACAGTAAAGACTTTAAAGAACTTACTGACAATGAACGTCATGTGTTTACAAGTAATTTAAAAAGACAAATATTATTAGATAGTGTTCAAGGTCGTGCACCTGCGGAAGCATTTAATCCTATTACTAGTTTACCAGAACTTGAAAACTGGATTACAACATGGACATTTAGTGAAACAATTCATAGCCGTAGTTACACACATATAATCCGTAATGTGTACAGTGATCCAAGTAAAATATTTGATGAAATGATGGACGTACAGGAGATAGTAGACTGTGCAGATAGTATTACATTATGCTATGATGAACTAATTGAAAAGTCTGCATATTATAATTTATTAGGAGCAGGCACACATACAGTAAATGGTAAGAAGATTGTAATTGATTTGTATGAATTGAAAACATTATTATATAAAACACTTATGAGTGTAAACATTTTAGAAGGTGTGCGTTTTTATGTATCTTTTGCATGTAGTTGGGCATTCGCTGAACTTAAAAAGATGGAAGGCAACGCTAAAATTATCAAATTTATTGCTCGTGATGAGAATGTACACTTAGGTTCAACACAACAATTATTAAAAATACTTCCTAAGGATGATAAAGACTTTGCAAAGATTGCAGAAGAAACAAGAGAAGAATGTATACAGATGTTTGTTGATGCAGTGGATCAAGAAAAACAATGGGCAGACTATTTGTTTAAAGACGGAAGTATGATTGGATTAAACAAACAATTATTAGATCAATATATAGAATGGATTGCAAACAAACGTATGAACGCAGTAGGTCTAAAAAGCCCATATAGTGTTCCACAAGCAAATCCTTTACCTTGGACTAGTAAATGGATTGCAGGTGGTGAAGTACAGGTTGCACCGCAAGAAACAGAAATTTCTAGTTATATAATTGGTGGAACAAAACAAGATGTTGAAAAAGACACATTTAGTGGATTCACCCTCTAAACATTTTTGCAGTAGTCCGTTTGTATCAACAAGACAGACCGCATGGGATAAGATTAGTCCCTGTGCTTTTGGACCTATCGAAGTTCAAGTAGATTCTGACACATCACAAAAGGATAGATGGAATCATCCTGCACTTAATTCATTAAGAGATAAGTTTATAAAAGGAAAACGTCCTAGAGAATGTAAACGTTGTTGGGATGAAGAAGATGCCGGCATATACAGTCTACGTCTTAGGACTAATGATCAATATGGTACTCATAACATTGGTTGGGAAAAGGGTCCTAGAGAACTTGTAATCAAAACTACTAATGTATGTAATCTTGCATGTAGGACATGTGGAGGTTGGGACACAAGTTTATATTGGCCTGAAGGTAAACACTATAAAGAAGTATATGGTGCAAAAAATAACGACTTTATACAAACTAGAAATAAGGCTTATCACAACAGTAATAGTTATCAACTTGAAGATTTGGTCAATGTAGAAAAAATAAGTTTTTTTGGTGGAGAACCGTTACTGGATAAAACTCATGCAGTACTTTTAAAAAAACTTATTGAAGCTGATAGAGCAAAGCATACAACTTTATTTTATAGCACTAATGGACAACAAATTGCAAAACACTACGAAAAGTTATGGAGTCAATTTAAACGTATAGAACTTTTTTTTAGCATTGACGGAATTGAGGAACAGTTTACATATTTACGTTGGCCTGGAGATTGGAATAAAACTGTAAAAAATATAGATTGGTTTTTAGATTTGCCAAATCGTTATCCAAAAGTAGACTGGTTCTATCAAGGTAGTCAGTGTGTAAGCCTAATTAATATAGCTGATTATCAAAAAACTGCTAATTGGTTACGTAACAAGTTTAAAAGTGTACATTTTAATATAGTTGATCATCCTAATCATTACAGAATGACAAACTTGCCTGATTTCTTAAAAAGTAAAATAGTTGATACAATAGAAGATGAGGACATTAGAAACTATCTAACGATTGAAACTGCCAATTTAGAAGATTTGGAGCGTATGATAGTTTGGACAAAGCGACAAGATATATTTCGTAATCAAAATTACAGTAAAGCATTTCCAAACACATATAAACTTTTAGAACCTTATTGGGGCATGGTAAATAATTTACATGAATGATCTTTATTACAATTTAACAGTTTGGATACAAAAAACTTTAAGTATTCCAAGTTCAACTTTTAACAACTTACCTGCTTGTCCTTATGCAAAAAAAGCATGGATGGATAACAAAGTAAAAGTAAAAGAATTTAAAAGTTGGGTAGATGCATATGGTGCATTATTAACAGAAGAGTTTGACTTAATTGAAAATGATGTTATTATATTTGCATTTCCGTCTGATAACATTACACCTTATCAGTTATCTAGTATGCTTGATAAAGCATTGTCTACTTGGGAAAAAGATGATATAGTTGTGTTAGAAGATCATCCAGATGATTTAGAAGAAGTAGATGGATTTAAACTTAACTTTGGAAAGTGTTGTCTATTATTGATACAATCTAGAAGTAAATTAGAAGAAGCAAGAGAATATCTTGATTCAAAAAAATACTATAAAAATTGGACTAAAGAATATAAAGAGGCAGTGCAATCAAGATGAGCTATTGTTATATTGATTTAAAGGATACAAATTATAAAGCATCACTTACAGATCACAAAGTTTTTGCTAAACATGAAAACCCTCCAATTGACAGATTAATGAATATTTATGATGCATATACAAAACATCATAAATGGACTAGTGTATGGCCAATATATCCAGAAGAGTTTAAAGCAAAACATAACGACCTCATAGGTTACTATGATGAAAATAGATTAGTTGCTTGGAGTTTAATTTACTGTGTAAGCAAACATGCAGTAGAATGTGAACAATTTGCCTGGGACTATGAGAATCCTAAACTAAGATTAGGTATTGAAAGCATGAAAACAGAGTGTGCAATATATAAAGAATTAGGTTATAAAATTATTATATTAGGTGAGTCACATAATTATAAGAGAAGTATCGATGGATTTAAAATCTTTGGAAAAGAAAATCTTGGATCAACAAGTACAGTATGATCATGATAATCATGAAATGTGGGATATTAAACCTGAGTATAGATGGACTTTTAATAAATTAGAATTAAGTTATAAATTAGGATATAATGTAGGTCCAATTCCTTTACTCCCAAAAACAAGTGGTTATTATTGTATAAGACCTATATATAATCTAACAGGATTAGGGTTGTATGCACGTAAAATGTATATTGATATAGAAGATAAAGATGTTTTATTTAATTTACATCCTAGTGAATTCTGGACTGAATGGTGGACAGGAGATCATTATAGTGTAGATTATATTTGGAATGATAAATGGAGACCAATCCATGCGGCGATAGGTGTTAACAATGATGATAACTTATTAAAGTTTGAAAGTTGGCATAAAGTAGATCCGCCTATAATCGAATTACCAGACTTTCTAGATGATTTAAAAGATAATAATATATTGAATATAGAGTTTATAGATAGTAAAATAGTAGAGATACACTTGCGTCTAGGAAACTTGTTTGGTGACTGGTTAGGTACAGATAATGCAACAATTCTTATTCCTGCTTGGGCAAGTAAGTATAGATTAGAAGCTGAACAACGTAAAAAAGACGGCTGGAAATATAAAGAAGATTATGATCATGGATTTAGTTATATAGATGATCCAAGACTAGGATTTTGGTACAAATGAATATCTACACAATATACGCAGAACTAGCACAAGGCGTGAAGCCAAATGAGTTTGTAGAACGTATAACAGAATATTTTGCTACACTTCCCACACTGCAAAATTTTAGGATTACAAGAATGAAACTAGGATTTAGAAGTAAGGATTTAGGCGAGTGGCGTATTGATATGGAGTTTAAATCTATGCAGGATTTAGATGATGCAATGAATCACGTATTACATAAGAAAGATACTATGCATACACACATTGGATTTAGTAAACTTGTTGACGCAGATAGTTTAGATCATTTTTTATATAGAGATTACCCTGATGAAATATAATATATGGAATAAGTGGGATCCACTTAAAGTGTGTATGTTGGGCAATAACTATGCACCTGAATTCTTCAATGGAATACCTGACAAGTCTGGCGATCCATTAAAACGTATATGCGAAGAAACCCTTGAAGATTTACAAGGTTTTAAAAGTATACTGCAAGACTTTGGAGTCACAGTAATTCAGCCCGAAATGGATAGATCAGAACGTTTTATAGATAATCCTAGTAGATATCCACGTGGTCCATTACAAGTAAGAGACTATCAATTAGTTTTGGGTAACACCTGTTTTGCACATAAAGGATTTGACCATCCGTCAATAATAGATAGACTAGATCAATATAGTCCTGTATTCACAAAAAAAGTTCACAGACAATTTCCTTTTTTTAAAAGTAGTGACAAGTATAATATAATTAAGGGTAAAGATTTTCCTAGTTGGGAATCCTTTAAGGAAAACAGAACAAATAAGGACTATTTTTTGCCATTTGTATGGCAGGAATTAATAGAATATTCAGATGGGTTTGAAGGAGTATCAAGTGCAAGAACTTTTATGATAGGAAAAAGATTATATGTAGGATATGATACAAAGATACCTGAAAATTATATGTCTTATATTAACCCAAATGAAATGAAAGTTATACCAGAATTTAGTAAGTTTGACATCCAATTTTCACCTATGGATGGACATACTGATGGGAACTTTCATCCAATTAAACCTGGAGCAATATTAAGTTTACATAATGTACAAACATATTCTGAGACTTTCCCTGGATGGGATGTCTGTTATCTACCAAATCAGAGCTGGAACAAAGTAAGTCCATTTGTAAAACTGAAACTAAAAAATAAAGGTAAATGGTGGCTTGCCGGAGAAGAAGCTAATAATGAGTTTACAGGTTTTGTAGAAACTTGGTTACAGGATTGGGTTGGTTATGTAGAGGAAACTGTCTTTGATGTAAACGTAATTATGTTAGATGAACATCATTGTTGCGTAAGTCAAGAAAATAATGAGCAAGTAAATACATTTTTGAAGAAGCATAAAGTTGAACCTGTATATGTGCCATGGAGACATAGATTTTTTTGGGATGGTGGATTACATTGTATTACACTAGATCTTAATAGAGAAGGTGTACAACAAGATTATTTCGGAGATTAGGAATGTTAATTTTAGGATATATATTAGTTGTAGTCAGTATAGATGTTAGCGGAGATGTTAACGGAAAAGGACTAGACTATTTTAAAACTTATGAAGAATGTATGTTGGAAGGATTAAATCGTAAAAGTGTTTCTCCTCCTGGTATATCATATGCATGTGTAGAGGATTATTTAAGATGATAACAGTATATACAAAAAACTTATGTGGTTATTGTCATTTGGCAATGAACTATTTAAAAGAAAACAATTTCGAATTTGAGGAGATTAACATTGATTATAATCCAGAAGCTAGAGAATTTCTTAAAAATGCTGGGCACAAAACTTGCCCGCAAATTTACTACCGTAATAACTTACTCGTCGAAGGTGGTTGTAACGGATTACTTACACTATCCAAAGAAAAAATAGATAACAGAATACAGTCTTTTAATTTAGACAATTTTGATTTTGATATTAGTCATAAATTATAATAGCATATAATGATTTAGGTAAATACAGTATGTTCCCAATTGTAAGAGTAGGTGATACAAATGCCGCAGGAGGCATAGCAGTCGCACCCAGGCCCACAGTACTAAGCAGTATGGTACCTATAGCCGCGTTTGCAAGTGCAGTAACTCCGCATCCTTGTTGTGGTGTACCTGGTTGTAGTATTCATTGTGTAGCAGTAGTTACTGGAGGAAGTGCAACAGTATTTGCTGAAGGACTACCTGTGCATAAAGTCATGGATGTTGATTCATGTGGACACCCAAGAGCAACAGGTGATAATAAAGTATTGGTTGTAAAGTAATGGCGTACGGTTCAAGTAGTCAATTAAGTTATTTAGGTACAATGGCAGTAGGTGTACTTAATGATGGCACTGGATTGACTCCAGGCACCAAAGAACTTGTAGCCTTAACTAAAGCTACTGCTAATGGTCATGTAGGTATTACTTCTAGTGCTAGAAATGCAACTAACCAACCTGACAGTAATGCAATAGACACATTAGGTAATCGTGACATAAGTGGCTTTGGTGCATTTACAGGAGTTGTTCCAAGTACATATACAAGTACAGTAGGCACAGGATTAGGTATGGATCGTCTAGCAGCCCATGTAAATTTAATGTTTGGTACTGGACCAATACAAATGGCACAGACTTTTTTTATTAGTAATAGTTTAGTTTCTAGTAGTAAAAGAATTGCACCAAGTTTGCAATATTTAAACGATGGTGTAGAGTTTGGAAAGTTTCCAGATTTAGATAGTAAAACTTATCCTGCAAATGGAATATTTCCTAATTACCTAGGTGAAGGCTATCCGGATATGCAGGCAGTAGTTACTAACGGAATAAGTACTCTTGTCAAAGAAGCAAGTAGTGTTAATTTTAATTTACTTGCTCAAGACATTACTAATTTAGGTATAGCATTTAACCTAAATGATATTGGTAACTTTGGTAATCCTGGACAAGTTATTCAAGCACTTAATAATGTAGATGGTATAAGTGTTACAGGAATAGATACAGTAATGGGCAAACTTGGAATTGATCCTAGTGCTATATTTAATCTTGCAGATACACAATATAATGTTCTAATGCAAAAAGTTTTAGATATAATTACTGTACCAAACTTAATATCTAATGCACAATCACTACTATCTTCAAATATTGTTTTAGAAAAATTAGGTGATTATACTGATTTTAGTAAAATTTTTGTTAACAGTAAAGATATTATTACATTTAAAAATATGGATGAGTTTAAATCACGATTACAAGCAATAGAATTAGGAAACATAGACAACTTAACACAACTTGCAGATTATATTACAAGAGTTACTACTGTAGACTTACCTACTATACATAATATTACTAATTTTACAAAACGTGAATATGTAGATAGCCTCATTGCAAAGTTTTTAGGTGGTACTGGTCCAAACGGTTCTATTACAATGACTGATATGATAGGTTCTTTAGGCGCAGTAGGAGTGACTACTCCAGCCTCTGCATATAGAACTGCACTACAAAGTTTACAAACTGCTGGTGAATTGACTACACTGCAAACACATATTACACAACTTGCTAATGGACTTAACGGAAATTTTACTTCTGGTAGTGTTGGAAATCTTACACTTGCTGACCCAGACGGTCCAAGTATTGGACCTGTAGCAGATCCTTATCCTAGTTTTCAAGCCAATAAAATAGGACAAATTGAGACAGATTGTGCAAACTTAATGAGCAGACGAAACGTAAATGCTGATATTCAAACTTTAATTAATAATTGGAATACTTTATTTAAAAAAGTATTTGATGAGAAGGATTTTCAAAGTCGTATAGACATGAACTACAGTATCAGGACAAACTTTAGTGATAATGCTTTAAATTTTGTGCAAAGTCTGCGTGGTACAATATTGCAGGATGAAAAAAAAGCTATTGTAACAGGAATGATTGACCAAGCAATTAAAGATGGTGATATAGGTGGAGAATATTTTAGAGCTTATATAAAAGAATTAGAAAACAAAGAAGCCGCTAATATTTACGATATAAGATGGCGTTCTGAGTTTGACAGTTAACTACTTATCGCCCCACGTTATTTCCCAATACATAGTCCAAAATTCTGAAAACGCCCATAAAATAATTAGTAAAAATGGCAGTGCTATTACAAAGACTATAACAATTAATCTCCTCACAATTTTATGTTGACGTTCCCACAAATGTATAAAAAACTTTATCCCACGTTTTATCTTATCTGTTAACCAATCACCTATTATGTAACGAATTAGTCTTACACAGATTAACACAGGACTAGCAATAACATCTATTAGTAGGAGAGTAACATCTACTACAACATCTACTGTATGATCTACAGTCCATTTTTCACGCCATTTTTTAAGTTTTCTTAGCATATAATATTTATAAATACATTGAGGAGAAAAATCAATGTATGAGTATAAGGCAAAAGTAGTAAAAGTCATTGACGGTGACACAGTAGATGTAGATATAGATTTAGGATTTGGTATTATATTAAGCGATGAACGTGTCCGTATTATGGGAATTGATACACCTGAAAGTCGTACAAGGGATAAAGTAGAAAAGAAATTTGGTTTAGCCGCTAAGAAGAGACTTACAGAACTGCTAGGCAAATCTAGCGTTTTGAAAACACAAATAAACAAAAACGGTGAAGATATGAAAGGCAAGTTCGGTCGAATATTAGGAGATTTTCAAGTCTATAATATTGATGCTTGGAAACCAGTGACTGAAGTTATGATCGCTGAAGGACATGCAGTGCCATATACCGGTGGTTCAAAAGAAAAAATTAAAGAATTACATTTAGCAAACAGAGATCGATTAATTACAGAAGGCGTTGTCACTTTATAGGTTGACAATGATCTATACTATGTTATTATATTAGGAGTAATAATAGTAATGCGGAGAGTATGGATGTCTAATTTGGGTAAATTTTTATCTGGTCTAATTATAGGTGCAGTAGGTTTACATTTTTTTGGTCCTGAAAAAATTGTAATTGAAAAACAAACGGAACGTATAGAAGTACCTGTTGTAGAAACAAAAACTGTAGTAAAGGAAATTAAAGTTCCTCAAATAGTTGAAAAAGTAATTATTAAGGAAATTGAAGTACCTACTATTATTGAAAAGCCAGTGATACAACATATAAACACTACAAGAGTTATATATAAGCCTATTAAAGAAGCTGAGCTAGATAATATAAAGCATATAGTAAAACCAGAAGAAGTAGATTGTCTTGCACTAAACATTTATAGAGAAGCAAACAATCAAAGTATTGCAGGACAAATTGCAGTAGGCAGAGTTGTAATGAATCGTGTTTTGGATAGACGTTATCCTGCAGATACTTGTGGTGTGATTTTTGAAGGTCCTGTCCGTGAAAGTTGGAAAACTGCCCAACAAAAAGATTTACCAGATGACAAACGTATATATTATCCAAAAAGAGATAGATGTCAGTTTAGTTGGTATTGTGATGGTAAGAAAGACGAAGTAATTAACAAAGAAAAAAATAGAGCTTGGAACACTGCTGAAAATATTGCATATCAAATTTTAGCATTTGATAAATGGAAAGATGTATTAGAAGGTGCAACACATTATCATGCAGACTATGTTAATCCAAAATGGAATAAAACAATGAAAAAGATAGTAAAAATAGATGATCATATATTTTACAAAAGAGGATAAATGTTTAATCAAGATAATATAGCAAAAGCAAAAGAAGACTTTGCTAACAATAGATATGCAGTCATAGATAATGTTTTACAATTTAACTATATAAATGCATTATACAAAGCAGTACCTAAATTGCCATATGGAGTTTGGGCATGTGTAAAAAGTACTCATGAAAAGTTTCCTGCAGGATTTAAAGAAAGTGACCAGTTTCATGATGTCTTGTTTGATTATATAGAAAAAGGCAGAGGCAACTTTAGTTATTTTCATTACGCCTATTGGCTTTTAAAGGAACATCATTTAATACATGATAATGCTTATGTGACTGAATTTAATCGTGTAGTAAATGAAGATTATAGTATTAAAAAGTTAGAATATAATTTTAATGACTTAGTTAGTGAAGTGACGGGATTTACTAATATGTTCACTAACCAACCAACATATAGTTATTATGATAACACTTCTTGGTTATCAGCTCATCATGACCCAAAAAGGTATTGTGCTTACATATTTTATTTTAACAATACATGGTTAACTCAATGGGGAGGTCAACTTTGTATATTAGAGCAAGATGAAAAAACAATTAAAGATAGCATAGAACCTTTTGGCAATAGGTTAGTTATAATGGACGTCAGTGAAAGCAGTGGCGCTAGGATCAACAAACATTTTATAAGTCCAGTCTGTATTACTGCAGATCATCCTAGGTATAGTTTAGCAGGTTGGTTTTACCCAAAGGAGAATTAAATGCCATTTGAAGTAGGAACAATAGTTTTAGCAGTATATCCAATTGTATTATGTACAATAATATGGTTATTCGGAAAACATAGTGTCAAACCAGACTAAAAGTAAATTATTATAGGAGACTAATATGACGATAAAAAACTTAATGTATGTAAACATAATTATATTATGTTTCTTTTTAAACATTGGACTTGCATTAGCAGAAACATTTACAGTGACAGGAACTATTATAGATAGTCAGCCTGTTTACAAAACAAAAACAATTAACACACCTATACAAAAATGTTGGAATGAAGATGTACCTGTCTATGGTCAATCACAAAATAATCAGTTTAGTGTTCCTGGTGCTATTATAGGTGGAATTATAGGACAAAATGTTACAAAAAACTTACCTGACGGAGGCACTGCTGGTGCAATTATAGGTGGATTATTCGGTAATAAAATGAACAATCAACAAATAACAGGTTACAGAACAATACAAAAATGTAGTACATCATATGATACTAGTACAGAAGAGTATTTGGCAGGATACAAAATTACTTATAAAGCCGCAGGCTTTACTGGCACTACTACTAGGACAAGAAATCCTGGCGTAGGTGGTAACATTAGTGTAGTGATTAGGATGTCTGCTCAGTAATGTACTGATAGATCTTTTTATACAGACGTTTTAAAACCGGATGAGTACTATCATAATTCCACATAGCTAGATAAGCAAGTAAATTAGGACTTAACAAATTGCCCATTTCATCTTTGAATTGGGCAGTTTTATTTGCCATTCTTAATAAATCTATTGCACCATCTTTACCTGCTTTACGAATAAGTTCATCGGCTATGTTCATTGCATAAGCTTCGATCTCATCTGGTCTGCTCATATATTCATAATTAGCGTCACGATTATCGATTCCCACAGAGGTGTCGATATAATCTCTTCTTGCAAATTGTTTCGAATGTAATCGTTCGTGCTTAATAACATCATTAAGTAAAGTCCTGAAAGTGTCGATGCCACTATCAGTCCAATCAATACTATTTGTTTTTTTACTAAACGTAGGATATAATATAATTTTTTTAGTATCAACATCAAATTCTGCTCCCATACTAAACTCGCCAACATCTAGGTCTGACGTAGTTTCGATTTCAACTTTTAGTTCTGGAAATGCTTTTTGAATTGACTGTGCTATTTGTTTGTATGTCATGTTACCAGAAAGTTTTACTTTACTAGTATCTACATTTGAAGATTTTGTTATTTCGTTTAATAGCATGTAGTATTTATTAGGATAAATATAAGATAACAATGGAGATTTAATAATGGCTCAATACGGTGAATGGGGTGGACCCATTAAAAAGGGTTTAGGGAACCAGACACAAACGGCTGCGAATGGTAGTAATATTGATGTAACTATAACACATCCTGATACTGCAACTCCACAAAGTAACAAAAGTATTATTTGCTTCGTCACTACATCAGGCAATGCATATGTCAATCCTAACGGAGCGGCATCAACAGCTCAACTACCTTTAACTTCAAGTGACTCGCTTATATGTAAGATTACAGAAGGTGGTACATTAGGTGTTTGGGGCAACGGTGGAACACCCAC
>TARA_B100001057_G_scaffold22635_1_pt1 | contig 13377 bp, 15 predicted proteins | sample TARA_B100001057 | Tara Oceans TARA_B100001057 (sample SAMEA2621839) | marine metagenome | biome: marine biome (ENVO:00000447); feature: surface water layer (ENVO:00002042); material: "saline water (ENVO:00002010), including plankton (ENVO:xxxxxxxx)" | depth 5 m
GAGGGTTTTACAAGAAATGATATGTCGGAAACTGATAAATTAGCTTGGATTGAATTTGTAACTCCTGTTTGGGAGAAATATAAAAATAAAATGGAAACAGGAAGAGGCTTCGAATCTGGGAAAATTCAATACATTGGTGATAATTATCATTTGCTTGCTTCTGAAAATGGAGGCGATGATAACGAAACTGCGCTTGCTGCTGGTCTTGTAGATCAGTTAATGACAAAGCAAGAAATTAGAAACTATATGATAGAAAAATTTGGAAGTGAAGACGATTATGAATGGCCTGAAGGAATTTCAGGAAGAGTATATCTTTCTACCCTAAAAGATGATGATTTAAGTAATAAGCAACAAAGAGCGCAAGAGAAAAATAAGATTGCTGTTATCCATGTTGAAGGAGCAATTGTTACAGGCAGTATAGATTTTAATACTGCGGGATCTGGGGGTATTGTAAAAAATATAAATAAAGCCAGAGATGATGAAAATGTAAAGGGAATTATTTTAAGAGTTAATAGTCCTGGTGGAGATGTATATGCATCTTCAATGATAACAAATGCATTGGAGGAATTTCAGGCAACTGGCAGACCTGTAATAACCTCTATGGGTGATATTGCTGCATCAGGCGGTGTTTGGGTGACGACAACTTCTGAGGAAATATGGGCTGAGGACACAACTTTAACTGGATCAATTGGTGTCTATAGCATTATTGCTGATCCTACCCCTCTTTTAAAGTGGACTGGTAATAACTCCGATGGCGTGAGTATGACGGATGCTGGAGATATTTATGATTTAAGTAGAGGAATGAATGAAGAGCTTAATAAACAATTTAGGGAAAATACTGAGAACTTTTATAAAGAATTTGTTACTAAAGTTGCTGACAACAGAGGTATGGAGTATTCAGAAGTTCTCCAGTTTGCTGGGGGTAGAATATGGAGAGGCGATAAAGCACTTGAATTAGGCCTGGTAGACAAATTAGGTTCTCTAGATGATGCAATTGACTCTATGGTCACAAAACTTGAGTTAGAGGACTATAAAGTTTTTTCTTACAATACTAATGTTGAATTTGAGTTTGATTTAAACTTACTTATAAAGAATAAACTCCCCTCTCAGATCCAAGATTTGTTGAATGAGATTAGCGGTCTTAATAGGATGCTTTTATCTGGAAAAGATAAATATGTGGTCGCTTATTGTTTTGATTGTGGCTTTAAGAATTTTGAATAATTTCTTTAATAAGATTTAGGCCTATCGATTTTTTTCTTTCTAAGGACTCTTTCTCAAGTTGAGTTAGAGTCCTAAATATATTCTTAATATCTCTCTTAGAATTATTAATCAAATAATTCAGGTTTTTATCAGAAATTTCTATATTAAGGTTTTTTGCAATAGCCTTAGTAGCCTGTAATAACTCATCATCATCTATAGCCTCTAATCGAAGTGATTCCATTTTTTTTATTCTTGAAATAAGATCAGGAATTACTTCAAGCCTATTAATGTTTCCAGAAAGCAAAAGTAAACATTCTTTTTCATAACAATCATTTATTAAATTGAAAAGTGCAATCTGCCACTCTCTATGGTTGTTAATGAGGTCAATGTCATCCAAACAAACTAAGCTTAGGTCACTTACGCCCTCCAAGATGGAAGGTTCAAGGTTTAAAGCTTTTTGCATGGGAATATAAATTGTTGAATTATTAGAGTAAGAAAAGTCATTACATATGGCCTGCAGTAAATAACTTTTTCCATTACTTCCAAGGTCATCTATAAATACTTGAGCACTCTTGTTTTTACTTGTAAGAATATTCTTAAGCATATGAATAGTTTTATTATTATTATTAGAAATAAAAAAGTTTTCTAATGAAGCTCTTTCATTAATTTGAATCTGAAGCGCAAGTTGACGAGGATTAGACATTGTCTTGTATAAAATTATTTTTAAGCCACCATCTGAAATAACTTAAAAGACTAAATACTGTAATGAATGTAATTAAAACATGTAAAACCTTTAGATTAATTACGACATTAAATATTTCGATTAGTATCAAACCTAAAATATAAATTATTTGAGAGGTTGTTGTTATTTTACCAATCAAATTTGGTGAAGGAGTTTTTTCAGTAATTGACATCTCAAAAGCTGCACCAAGAAGAATTAGCATATCTCTGAGAACAAAAATTATAAATACTGTTAGAGGGACATTTTGGTTTAACCAAAGAGCTGTAATTGAGCCAATCATAAGTAATTTATCAGCAACTGGATCAAGAATCTTTCCTAAATCAGTCTGCCATTTGAAGAATCTAGCAAGAAATCCATCCACAGCATCTGATATTGATGCAATTACAAACAAAATTAATGCAAAAATGTATTTTCCTGAAAGTAAGTTAAGGACTATCGGAATAACCAGGGATATTCTGATCAAAGAAATTAAGTTTGGGATGAATCTTAAATAATGCTTCATGAAGAAATCAGTGATGCCTCAATCAAGCTTGTTGATGAAGCTTTAAATAAAAAATCTTTATGGGTTTTAACAGACTTTATGAATTGATCTTCTGTACCAAAAATTTTCAGAGTGAAGGAGATTTCATTCTGCTTAAATGTTGTAATCGTATATTCCTTAATTGATATCATTTTATCAAGAGTATCTAAAAGGTTATCAAGCTGTTCAGATGAAGAAACTTCAGCTACCCTCATTTTTATTATCCTCTCAGAATTATCCAAGATGAAGTTGCCAAGGTAATCTGTAGACAAGTTATTAAATAAGAATTTAATTCTTTCGAGAATTTCATCAGTATTATCAAAAAATGATACCTGGTTTTTATAACTCATTGACCAATTATTAATACCCGATCGAGAAATAAGCAATGATTCAAAATAGTCATATTTGTATTGATCAAATTCATCATCATTTTTGCTCTCAAAGAAATAATCTTTTTTATCTAAGTTTATTGTATTTTGAGGAAATTCAAAAAATAGCCCGCGTTGTTCTGAAATATTATAAAAAATCTTTTGTATTAATGATTCTAGTTCTGTTTCATATGGTATTGACTCAATTTTGAATGGCTTAGTGAAGCCATTATCAATTTGTACATCTAAAAAAATTACAGGCCTATTTCTACCAATAAAATTTATATCATTTTCAATAAACTGATTAATTACAATTTCTTCATCAAATGAAGCTTGAAGGAACTTGTTTTCTTTAATGCTAATAACTGAGTATCTCTTAAGGAAATCTTTTGAGTTGAAATTACCTTTTATTACTTTTGCTTTTTCATAGTCTTGATATCCTAAAAGTCTGAATAAAAGCTCATTAAAAGAGTTATCTATGGATTTATCTATGGTCTCATCTTGGATTTCTACAGTTATGTTAAAAAGATTATCAAAATCCTTTGCAAAAACCTGATTAGAAAAGATAATGAGTAGGAAAATACTTTTAACGATAACCGTCTTCATATAATTATTTTAAGGTACTAAAGCAATAATGAGAAATGATCCCTACAAGAAAGCCGGTGTTGATATAAAGGCTGGAAATGATTTAGTAAATAAGATTAAAAATGATGTTTCTAAGACCTTTGATAAAAATGTATTAGGAGATATTGGCAGCTTTTCAGGTTTTTACTCACTGCCTAAGGGTTATAAGGATCCTGTACTTGTTGCTTGCACAGATGGTGTTGGTACTAAAGTTGCATTAGCTCAAAGAAATTCTTCTTTAGAGACTATTGGACAAGATTTAGTTGCAATGTGCATTAATGATATGGTTACTTCTGGGGCTAAGCCCCTCTTTTTTCTGGACTATTTCGCATCTTCAAAGCTCGATGTAAATGAGGCTTCTACGGTAATAAAGGGGATTGCAAAAGCATGCAAAATGTCAAATTGCTCACTTATTGGAGGTGAGACTGCTGAAATGCCAAATCACTACATTGGTAATAACTTTGATTTAGCTGGATTTTCAGTTGGCGTTGTTGAAAAAAAACTTATTATTGATTCTACGAAAGTTAAAAAAAATAACATCATAGTTGGTATTGAGTCTAGCGGTGCTCATTCAAATGGGTATTCTTTAATCAACAAATTAATAGAAAAATCTAGCTTAAGCAAAACCGAAAGACAAAAATTAATTAAGCTTGCTTTAAAACCTACCCATTTATATACGACTGTTATTTTAGATTTAATGAAAAAAATTAAAGTTAAATCTATTGCTAATATAACTGGAGGTGGTCTTAAGGAGAATATACCAAGATCAATTCCTAATAATCTATCCTCTGAAATTTATTTGGATAATTGGAAAATACCTTCACTGTATAAAAGTCTTCAGAAATTAGGCAAAATTCATTTAGATGATATGTTGAGAATATTTAATTGTGGAATTGGAATGACTCTTGTTATTGATCCCAAAGACTTAAATGCAACTCAAAAAGTTCTCTCAAAACATAAATTTAAAAGCTTTATGATTGGGAAAGTAATCCAGAATACCAAAAGAAAAATTAATTTTATTTGATGTTCAAGATTGCTGTTTTAATCTCAGGAAATGGTTCTAACCTTGAAGCTCTTATAGATGCTTGCAAGAATAATTTTATCAATGGATCAATTGATTTAGTTTTGAGCAATAATCCGAACGCATTTGGCATCGAAAGAGCAAAAAATCATTTTATTAATTATAAAGTTATTAATCATAAGAGCTTTGAAACGAGAGATGACTTTGATCGAGCTCTGCTAAACGAATTAAAAGAAACTAGCCCTGATTTGATTGTACTTGCAGGATTTATGAGAATTCTCACCCCTTTAATACTAAACGTTTACAAAAATAAAGTTATTAATATTCACCCTTCTCTATTGCCAAAATATCCTGGTTTAGATACTCATAATTCAGTTTTAAAGAATGGAGATTTGAAGCATGGTGTAACAATCCATTATGTAAATGAAGTTTTGGATGGAGGTGAAATTATTGCTCAGGGAGAAATTTCTGTTCAACCAGACGAGACAGCGGAAGATCTTCAAAAGAGAATTCATAGGATAGAACATGTTATGCTTCCTTTGGTAGTTTCAAAGTTTGCTGATGGAACAATTAATACAAGTAAAATTATCTATGAAAAATTTATATAAATTCATTTTTTCAATTATATTCGTAACTTTTCTAGCTATTGTTAATGCTGATGTAAATGTTTATGAATATAAGATTAGATTCAAGATTAAGAATGTGGTTTCACTTGATGGAATAAAAGAGCTTACAAAGAAAGATAAGGATGCCTACCACATTATTTTTACTGGCAAAAACAGAATGCTTAAGGCTGAGCTAAGTCAGGAAGCAGAATTTAAATATATGAACTCAAAAATCTTTCCTGAATATTATTCTCAAAAAATTAAAGTGCCATTAAGAGGTGTATTAAAGCAAACAATAAATTATGATTTTAAAAATCAAAAAATCACATCAACGGGTGATGTGAATTGGGTCATAGATTTTTTAGGTGAATCTACTCCCCTTGATCCTTTATCTAGTGGCTTCCAGATCAGAGAAAATGTTAAGAAAGGAATGACTAACTTTGATATAAATTTAATAAAGCTAAATGAAGGCCGAATTTACAAAAGCTCATACTCAGTTGTAGGTGAGGAAGTACTTGAAATAAAAGATACTAAATATCCATGCATAGTTCTTGAGAGAATTAATAATGATCGTAAAACTCTATATTATGTTGCAAAAACTTTGGATTTTATTTTGATTAAAGTTTCTGATGATCGAAAAGAGAGAAGGCTTTCAATTGAAGCAGAGAAAGTTTTAAGTTTTGGGTAGCGTAACACCTGTTTGGCCTTGATATTTGCCATCTCTATCTTTATAGCTTACTTCACATTGCTCATCAGATTGATGAAATATCATTTGTGCAACACCTTCACCAGCATAAATCTTTGCGGGTAAATTGCTTGTATTTGAGAACTCAAGAGTTACATGACCTTCCCACTCAGGCTCAAGCGGCGTAACATTTACAATTATTCCACATCTTGCATAAGTCGATTTACCAAGACAAATAGTTAGCACATCTCTCGGAATTCTAAAATACTCTACTGTTCTTGCCAAAGCAAAAGAGTTTGGAGGTATTACACACACATCTGAGTCAATATCTACAAAGCTTTTTTCATCAAAAGATTTTGGATCTACGATTGCAGAGTGAATGTTAGTAAAAACCTTAAATTCATTTGCACATCTAACATCGTACCCATAGCTTGATAGACCATACGAAATGAGTCGCGACTTATCTTCGGAATATCTAATTTGATCCTCTTGGAATGGATCGATCATGCCATGATCAACAGCCATCTTTTTAATCCATTTATCTGATTTAATCGTCATTTATTTCAACTCTTCCAATTATTGATCTAGCTATTGTATTACTATCAACATACTCTAACTCTCCTCCAATTGGAATGCCATAAGAAATTCTTGAAACCTTTATATTCTCAACATGATCCTTAATAAATATTGCAGTTGCATCACCTTCAACAGTGGAGCTGAGAGCAAGAATAATCTCTTTTATATTTTCTTTGTTAATCCTCTCTAAAAGCTGAGGAATACCCAGATCATCTGGGCCTAAGTTATCAAGGGGTGATAGTCTTCCCATTAAGACAAAGTATCTTCCTTTATATCCTCCAGTAGATTCGATTGCCAAAAGATCGGATGGACTTTCAATCACGCAAACAGACTTCAAATCTCTTGATTCATCCTGGCATACATGACATAAATCATTTGTTGTTAACATTCTGCATGACCCACATCTTTGAATATTATCAAGTGCATCACTAAGAGAACTAGCAATCTCCCTTGCACCACTTTTATTCTTATCCAATAGATATAAAGCCATTCTTTGTGCAGATTTCTTTCCAACCCCAGGAAGAACTGTTAATGCTTTAATCAATTTATCTAATAAATCCGAATTCATTACTAATTCTTTATTTTAGTTACAGCCTCAATTTCACCATCAAACTCATTCAGAAAATCTTTAATTTCAGAATCATTTGAAAGTTCATTTTTTGTATTTTGTATATCTTTGATTTTATTTTCTTCATTGATCTTATTAGGAGAAGATGAAGAGACACCCTCTTCAAGGATTACTTCAATTTTACCAAATTTCTCTTTAACCTTTTCCTCAAATTCACAAATTATTTTTTCAGGAATATCAAGTTGATCTTTAGATCCGCACAAAAAGATCTTTTGGTCCTTAAATCTTATGAATGAAAGATTTCCAAAATAATTTATAGCAAACGATGAAAGCTGCATATCATTAAATAAGGCAGGCCAAGTCGAAGATTTAATTTCATGAGTCTGTTGCACAACTTTCTCTTTTATCTGAGTTTTTTCTTTTTTTGTTATGTTTATTTGGACTTTATTGGTCTTTTTTTTTTGAGTTTTGACTCCGCCTGTTTTCATATATTGAACAGGCTGAAAGGCCAACATTCTTAATAAGCACATTTCTATGGCTTCTCTTGGTGATGGATGGGTATGAATCTTTTGGAAAGAATTAAGGCCAATCTCATATATAAGCTGGCAGTACTGTTCATCCATTTTAGAGGCTATATTGGCTATGGGCTCTTTTATTGAGTCTTCAAGAACTAGGTGCAAAGAAATTTCATGAATATTTGAAATTAAATCTTTCAAAAGGCCTTCATAATCCGGATTAAGTTTTTCAATATCATTAAATGTTTTGAATACATCCTCTTTTCTTCCATCAGCTATAGAATCAAGTAACTCATGAATTAAGCTATCATCAATTGTACCTAAAAGTTTTTTTACGTCGTCTGCAACCAGCTTGCCGTTGCCGTGAGCAATAGCCTGGTCAAGCAGAGTTAAGCCATCTCTTACTGATCCCTCAGCTGACTTTGCAACTAAAGATAAAGACTCGTCATCTGACTTGATTCCCTCTTTTTCACAAATCTTTTTGAAATGCTCCTGAAGCTCGCTTCTTGAAACTGTTTTGAGATTTAGCTGAAGGCATCTAGAGATTACTGTTTTAGGAACTTTTTCAGCATCCGTTGTAGCCATTAAAAAGATGACATGGCTTGGAGGCTCCTCAAGCGTTTTTAAAAGAGCATTAAAACTACCTTTGGACAACATGTGAACCTCATCGATTAAAAATATCTTAAATCTTGAAACGCTTGGCGATGTATGCACTGATGAGAGAAGTTCCCTCATATGCTCTACTCCAGTCCTTGAAGCTGCATCTATCTCAAGGAAATCAATACTTTTTCCCTCTTGAATAGATATAGATGATTCACATTTATTGCATGGGTGTGAAGTTGGAGAATCAGATGACATACAATTTAGACACTTTGCAAGCAGTCTTGCAATTGTTGTCTTACCCACTCCTCTAGTCCCACTAAAAAGGAAGGCTTGGTGCACTCTTTCTTGCTCAATACTGTTCTTAATTACTTGAACGACATGGTCTTGACCAATGACTTCGTCAAAGGAATTAGGTCTATATTTTCTTGCAAGAACCTGATACGACATAATTACCAAATAATAACATGTACTAGTCTAAAACTGATTCAATTTGATAAAAAGTAAATCCTTTGTTAGATAAAAAGCTTTTTTGTTTTTGAAGCTTCTTAAAGTCTTTACTAATCCCATCTGGGAATCTTTTTTTAAAAGATAATTGAGCCAAATCCTCCCAATCATTAAATTTATCGATCTCATAAGAAATAAGTGAGTCATTTACTCCCCTTTTCTCAAGTTCTGCTGAAATCTTAATAGGACCAAAGCCCTTTTTTCTTCTTGCTTGGACATATTCTCCTGCAAATCGAGAATCACTTAAAAGATTTTTTTCCTCTAATCTATCTAGAGTAAAATTAATCTCTTCTTTCGACTCAAAACGCTTAGTTAGTTTTAGAAAAAGCTCCTTACGAGAGTGTTCTCTTCTTGATAAAAGATCTAGAGCTTTATTATAAATTTCGGCTGACGCCATTAATTATTGAATGGCTGAACTCTGCTTCTATAGTTTGATTTAACTACTTTAACTCTTTGTCCTTCAAAAAAACTATATTTATCTGATACTTCTTGAACAATAGATATGATTTTCTCATTATCTAATTGAATTGTTAGTTCGACAGCTATTTTCTCGTTAACTTTAGACCCTATCTCTGCACCTACAGCTGACCCAATAAGAGCACCAATGACACCTGCAGCAACAGGTGCTTTGTCATTGTCTGAACCTAAGTCTCCTCCTACAGCCGCTCCTGCAGCTGCACCGAGATCTCTATTACCTTCAATAACCACAGACTCTAGTTGAAGAATTGTTCCTAAAAGAACTGTCTCAATCTCACCAGCCTGATATTTTGAAATTGACTCTGGTTTATAATCTGCTAAAGAACAAGCAGTACCGATAATAAGAATAAATATTAAGTTAATGCTTTTAAGAGTCTTCATTTTTTTCTTCCTTTTCTTCTAATAAGTACTTTTTAGTTAAATCATCTGCTATCGCATAATAAAACTTTCCCTTATATCTACCATCGAGAAGCTTTACTTTAAGGACTTCATTAGAATAGAGTTTTTCTGTAACTTCAATTTCATAACCTTTTCTTAGTCTTACAAGATCTCTAGAATCAACTGCTGAAAAAACATCCCAATCATCAAATATTCTGGCTCTATAAGTATGGTACGCATCTGAAGCAATTTGGTATAAAACTTCCCCAGAACCATTCATGGATGCACTACTTCTTACATTTAACTTCCATACTTGACCCACCTCAATTGAATCAGTATTTGTGAATGAATGGAGGCTTAAAAATAATGGAAGCACCAGTAAAAGCTTAGTTAGTTTGTATTTGTTATTCATATTTATATAGATAAGAAAATATTAATTTAGTTCCACTTATTGTAGTTTTTTATTGAAGTTTTGTAATAAAAAATCTTTATTTTTCATTGAATTTTGCATTTTAAACCATAAAAAAGATATGTAGGTGCCATAAGGACTTACATAATATTAACCAAGCATGCCATTAAGGGTGCTTATTAGTCGCTAAGGAGGACTATTATGTTAAATTTTACTGATCCATTTTTCTCTACTAGAGTACTAGGATTTGAATCCCTTTTTGATAGACTTCAAACTCTATCGGAATCTTCTTCAAGATCATCTTACCCACCCTACAATATTAGGCGTGATGGTAATGATATTTTTCTAGAAGTTGCTGTTGCAGGTCTTTCCAAAGAAGATCTTGATATAGAGCTTGCTGATGGAATCCTTTCAATTTCATATGCAGGACCAAATACACAAGTAGTAAACGGCAGCAATGATCTTGTTTATCAGGGGATCGCTCAAAGAGCATTTCAACAACAATTTACATTATCTGATGATGTAGTTGTAAAAGGTGCTGAACTTATCAATGGACTTCTTACTCTTAATTTAGAGAAAATTATCCCTGATGAGAGAAAACCTAAGAAAATTGAAATTAAATCACCTAAAAGAATATTAGGTAAAAAATAAGTATGAGAAAATGGGGCGTAAAGCCCCATTTTTTAATTCAATATGAATAAAATTGTTTTTTCAATCTTGCTTCTCTTCTCCTTTTTTGGGTCAGCTGAGATAGTTGACACTGGTCATGCCAGAATAAGCTTAATTAAAGATCACAGTGACTTTGTTCCAGGAACATCTACAAACATTGGCTTAAAAGTTTCAATGGATAAGGGATGGCATACGTATTGGAGGAATCCTGGAGATTCAGGAGGACCGATTGAGATTGACTGGAAGTTGCCTAAAGGCTTTAGTGTAAGCAATATTAAATGGCCTCTTCCAGAAAAGATTGAGTACCCTCCTCTAATGACTTATGGGTATGAAGATTTTGTTATTTATCCAATGGTGTTGTCAATTCCTGCTGATTATTCAAATGATTATTTTGAAATGACTGCTGATATTCTTATTTGTGCAGATGTATGTATTCCTGAGTCTGGAAAAATATCATCAAACCTATTAGATATTGAAAGTGATGCATTTATATATGAATGGTTAGGATATGTTCCGTCAAAGTCTCTGCCTATTAAAACTTCTGTTAATAATAATATTTTGGAAATTAGATTTTCTTTTGAGGAAGAAATTAAGGAAATTTATTTCTTTCCTGATGAAAATAATTCAATAGATTATTCTTCAAAACAAAATTTTTATAAAAAGGATGATGGTTACTTGCTTTCTATAAAAATTTTCAATGATGAGTTCCAAAATGTTTCTGGTGTATTGGATATAGATGGAACTGGCTATAACGTATCTAATGGTGTGTTTGAGGATTTTAATGAGGAAGGTCTTTCTTTAATAACTGCTTTAATATTTGCATTAATTGGCGGCTTAATTCTCAACTTAATGCCCTGCGTATTCCCAGTAATTTCCTTGAAAGTGCTGAGTTTTGTTTCGATGGGCGGTAGCTCATCAAGAAAAATTCGCAATCATGCACTGGTTTTTACAGTTGGTGTTGTCGCTTCCTTCATGTTGATAGCTTTAACAATTGTTTTATTAAAACAGGCTGGGAATTTTGTTGGATGGGGTTTCCAACTTCAATCACCGCTTATAGTTGGACTGCTAAGCCTGATAATGGTTTTCATTTCATTAGTCTTAATAACTGACAACAGTTTTGGAGAATCTCTTACAAAACTCGGCAATATTGGAAGTAGTGAAAACGGTTACTACTCTTCATTTTTAACAGGTGTACTAGCTGTAGTTGTTGCATCACCATGCACTGCTCCTTTTATGGGAGCTGCTCTTGGATATGCCCTAATACAGCCCTCTGGGGAAACTGTTCCAATATTTTTATCATTGTCACTTGGATTTTCATTGCCCTACTTGCTTTTAGCAGCAAATCCTAAATTAATAGATTTCTTGCCAAAGCCAGGTGATTGGATGGTAACTCTAAAAGAGTTCTTTGCATTTCCAATGCTAGCTACTGCATTATGGCTGCTTTGGGTATTCTCTCTTCAAGTAAATCAAGTCCTTGTAATCTTCTTATTGATTGGTTGGCTCTTACTGGCATTAAACTTCTGGATCTTTCAAAAAAACTATAAAACAATAAATAAAGTTATATTTCTTGGAATATCAATTTTTAGTATGATTTATTTGCTTCCTGAAACTGAGAAGATTGAAACTGAACAAAATCGCATCATTGGTTCTGCTACCGAATGGTATGAAGGAATTGAGGAGGATCTAAGAAATAAAAATCAACCTTACTTTGTAAACTATACTGCTGCTTGGTGCATAACTTGTCAAAGTAATGAAATTACAGCTTTTTCCAAAGATGGCTTTATAAGTCTTTTGGAAGAAAAAAATATCGAATATATTAAAGCCGATTGGACAAATAGAAATGATGCCATAACAAGATCTTTAAAAAAATATGGGAGATCTGGTGTACCTTTCTACGTTTATTGGGAGCCTGGTCTTGAAAATCCAAAAATTTTACCTGCCATCCTTACAGATCAAATCATTAAAAATAATATCTAAAATATGTACTTAGCCCATTCACTGTCTGGAAAAGTATTCCCATCTATTTTATGTCCATTCAGTAGATGGGAAAAACTTGGCTTAAAAGGCTCTCTTATTGGCTTTTGTAAACTTGACCCCTTTGCGGAGTTGCATGATTTACAAGAAGTAACAACATTTTCCCAATTTGTAAGTCCATTTTTAGATTTCGGAATAACATGATCAAGAGTTAATTCGTTCCTAGAGAAGATATTTTGGCAATACTGGCATGTATACATATCCCGTAGGAAAACATTTGATCTTGAAAACTTTACATAATTATGAAATTTGTGAAATCTCTTAAGCATAAGAATGCTTGGAAGCTCAATAGAAATCGATGGAGATCTTACATACTGATCATCATGAGCCTTAATTAAAATAACATTCCTTGCAAGTAAGAGTTTGACGGCGGTTTTCCAATTAATCACTGAAAGAGGAAAAAAGCTGACCGGCTTTCCATTCCCGTTAAGAAGAAGACAATCTCGTGACAAATTTTTTCCTGTGTAAATTAAGTTTAAAAATACTATAATTGTCCCTTGAAACCAATTCAATACTTTTTATAAAAGTTTGGAGGAATATGGAAGGACCAGAATTTATTTTATTTGGAACAACACATTTAACAGGTCTTGCAGTTATTTTTGCTGTTATGATTGGTTTACCAAAAATAACGAATAAGTATTTTTCTGACAAAAGAGAATTAATAGGAAGGACTATAGGTTATCTAGCAATCTTTCATACTTTCTTTTCCCCGTATAGCGACCTTTATCTTGTTGTTGATCCTTATAGCTGGAAAGAAGTACTTCCAGTGCATATGTGTGACTTTTCCTTAATCTTTATTGCAATTTATCTCCTTGGAGGAAATAAGTTCTTTTTCAATTGTGCATTCTTTTGGGGAATTGCTGGAGCCTCAATGGCGCT
>TARA_B100001057_G_scaffold142629_2_pt1 | contig 13370 bp, 14 predicted proteins | sample TARA_B100001057 | Tara Oceans TARA_B100001057 (sample SAMEA2621839) | marine metagenome | biome: marine biome (ENVO:00000447); feature: surface water layer (ENVO:00002042); material: "saline water (ENVO:00002010), including plankton (ENVO:xxxxxxxx)" | depth 5 m
ACCAAATGAAACTATAAATTTTTCTGGGAAATCTTTATTGAGAATTGATTGAATTATATCCGGCTTTGAAGATAACCCAATATTAGAAGAAATTTCATGTGTTTCATCGTATTTTTTTTCTAAACTATGAACTATAAATGGAGAAAAAGGTGTAACAGGCCCTCCTAAAAATACCTTGTCATTGTTTAAAATTGCTTCTAGTTCTGCATCTGGTTGCAAAGAAAAATCTTTTAAATTTATTTTTACCTTTTTATTTACAATAATCCCAAAAGAACCTTCTGTATCATTCTTGCATAAATAAATAAGAGCATTTTTAAAGTAGTTTTCTTCTTCGTCAGTTTGACAAAAATATAAGAAACTATTTTCTAGTTCACTAATCATTATTATTTCAATATATGGCTTATATTCATTAAAATCACGTTATATTCTAAATATTTATGGAATCTTCAAATATTAACTTAGTTCCTATTAGCCTGCTTAAGAAACACAAGCAGAAAATTTCTAGTAATTCAGAAAAAGTTTTTTCTGAAGAATTAGTTATTGAAAAAATAAAAAAAATAGTAAAAGAGGAAAATATATACCTCATATCTCATTATTACACCGATCCAAAAATACAAAAAATCACGGAGGAATTAAATGGTTGTGTTTCAGATTCACTTCAAATGGCCAAAGCAGGATCTACATCCGATTCGGAAACAATTGTTGTTTCAGGGGTTAAATTTATGGGAGAAACAGCCAAAATTCTAAGTCCAGAAAAGCGAATCATAATGCCTACATTGGAAGCTACATGTTCTTTAGATTTAGGTTGCCCAGCTGATGATTTTAAAAAATTCTGTGAATCTTATCCAGATAGAGAAATAGTTGTTTACGCAAATACCTCGGCTGAAGTTAAAGCTTTGGCTGATTGGGTGGTGACTTCAAGTATTGCTCTAGAAGTTGTTGATTATTTAGATGCAAAAGGTAAAAAGATTTTATGGGCACCTGATAAGCATCTTGGTAGTTACATAAGAAATCAAACAAAAGCAGATATGATCATGTGGGATGGGGCATGTGTTGTCCATGAAGAGTTTAAACATGAGGGCTTAAAAAAATTAATAAAACTGCATCCGGATGCAGAAATTTTAGTTCATCCTGAATCACCATCATCTGTGGTTGAGCTAGCAGACTGTGTTGGATCTACGTCTCAATTGATAAATTATGCAAATTCATCGATATCAAAAAAATTTGTAGTTGCTACAGATAAAGGTATTTTTTATCAGCTTTTAAAAAATAATCCTGAAAAAGAATTTTACGAAGCTCCTACTGCTGGAAATGGTGCAACTTGTAACAGCTGTTCTATGTGTCCTTGGATGGGAATGAATTCGATTATGAATCTTTATGATGCAGTAAAAAATAAAACAAATGAAATTTCTTTGGATGAAGCAATCATGAAAAAAGCAAGAATTTCTTTAGACAGAATGGTTAACTTTAAATAAATTGAAATTAAAAAAAAGCAAAGTAATTGAAAGTGTAAAGAGAGCTCTGCAAGAAGATGGTTACAAAAACGACCTTTCTTTGAAAGCAAAAAACATTAATTCAAAGAAAATTTTAAGAGCGACTCTGATAACTAGGCAAAATGGAATTTTAAGTGGGAGCTCATGGTTCGAGGAGTCTTTTAAACAAATTGACAAAAAAGCAAAATTTAAATGGAAAATAATCGAAGGCGAGACTTTCAAAAGAGATGATGTAATTGCTGAGATAAGTGCTAATTCCAATGCAATTCTCTCAGGGGAGAGGACAGCATTAAATTTTTTACAATTGATGTCTGGAATATCCACCAAAACAAATAAATATTCCAAGCTTCTTAAAAATTGCAATATCGAATTACTTGATACTAGAAAAACTCTTCCTGGATTAAGATATGAACAAAAGTACTCTACTTTTGTTGGAGGGGCTAAAAATCATAGATTTGGTCTTTATGATGCAATTATGCTCAAAGATAATCATTTAAAAGCCTTTGGCGGCGTTAAAAAAATTAAAAATATTGAATTTTCCAAAAGAGGAGATTTTTTAGAGATTGAAATTGAGAAGCTCTCACAAATCAAATCAGCATTAAAAAGTAAGCCAGATATACTTCTATTGGATAATCTAAACTTAAAAGAAATAAAAAAGGCAATATCTTTGATTGATAGTAAATGTTTGATTGAAGTTTCGGGAATAAAAAAACCCGAAGATATTAAAAAATATCAAAATCTTTCCATTCATTATATTTCTTTAGGAGATCTTACAAAAAATATTGAATCCATAGACTTTTCTTTAAATGTCTCATGAAGACGACAATAATTTTTTGTTTGGTTTTATTTATATCTTTTGGATGTTCCCAACAAGAAGAAAATATACTTATGCAAGACAAAAGAATTTATGAATTTTCATGGTGTAGTTATAAAGATGGCTTTAAAGCTCAAGACTTAAACAACGAGCTAATTTCTTATTTAGGCTTCTTAGAAAATCTCAAGGATCAGCATGGTCTTTATAAAGTAACTAAATACTTAGATCCATCTTTCAATCAACAAAAATATGACTTTTCCTGGTTGGATATTTTTGAAAATGAACTAGAAAAAAAAGCGTTTTATGAGTTTGCTAAAAACTCTGAAATATATAAAAACTGGCTGAATAGCAAGGATGAAATAATTGTCTGCAATTCTCAAAAACAGACTTTTTACGAAACTAGAATTGTGTTTGATTATGAATTTTTAGATGGTGATCAAACTTATATAGGCTTTTGTAAATTAAAAGATGGATTTGAGCTTAATTATTTGATACCTAAGATAAAGAGTAATTCTATTTTTATTGATAGGCCATACAACCTAGCATTTCTAATTCCTAATTTTGAAATGATAGATTTCAATTTTTTGGTCCATTTAGAAACAAATCTTGTCTTAAATGACCTTAATCTTATTAAGAAAAATTTTCTGGATAATGCATGCAAAGAATATGAAAATTTTTCTGCTAATAGTTTATTATTTAATACTTACATTATTGACTAACTGAGGCTCTATTTTGAAAAAATATTTATACTTATATCTTTTGGCTTTCTCAACTCTATGTTTTTCTGCAGATTATGACTTTTCTGGGTATACCAATTATTTAACTAAAGAAATTAATAAAGGTAACTATCCAGGCTTCGTAACTTTAATTTATAAAAATGGAGAATTAATTTTTTCGGACACTAGAGGTTTTTCTGATATTGAAGAACAAACTCCTTTGAACGAAGATTCTCTTTTTCGAATTTACTCCATGACTAAACCTATTACGGGCGTTGCATTGATGATTCTTGTTGAACAAGGAAAAGTATCTCTTACAGATTCAGTGGAAAAATATATTCCTGAATTTAAAAATACAAAAGTTTTTAATAAAAAGAACAAACAACTGGAAAACCTCAATAGACCCATAACTCTTCTAGATTTAGCTACTCATTCTTCAGGATTAACTTACTCATTTGTCGACAAAGGAAAGATAAAAGAAATTTACGATGAGGAAAGCATATATCCATACTATTTCTTAGACAATATTTCTCTAGAAAGACCCGCCAAAAAAAGTTACCCCGATATTTGTACTTTCTCTGAGAAGGTAGCTACATTACCCCTAGTACACCAACCCGGGGAAAAATGGACTTACTCAATTGGCATGGATATTCTTGGTTGTATAATCGAGAGGGTATCAAATCAATCTTTTGGAGAGTTTCTAAAGAAAAATATTTTTGATCCTTTAGATATGAAAGATACTTTTTTTGAAGTTCCTAGTTTAAAACAAAATCGAATGATTGACTTGTATGCCCATAAAAAAGGATTTAAAGAGTATGGGGTTGACGTTCCAGACTCAATAGAGACTAAGAAAAATAAATTAATACTTCTTGATCCTAAAGAAGATAGTTTTTTCTTTCAGGGTGCCACCATAGAGGATGGCGGATCTGGATTGGTATCTACTGCCAAGGACTACCTTAAATTTGCAACAATGCTTCTTAACAAGGGTTCTTATAATGGAAGAAAAATTTTAAAACCAGAAACTGTAAAAATAATGACTTCAAATCAAGTAGAAAAAAAAGCAAAGCCAGGTAAGTTTGATGCTTTTGGAATGGGAGTCACAGTTGGAGTTGCCTTGAATTCAAAAAAAATGAGAATGAAAAGAGGAGATAATTCATACTTTTGGGGAGGTGCAGCTAGAACTTTATTTTGGGTAGATCCTAAAAATAATTTAGTTTTTGTTAACATGTCTCAGGTTTTAGGAAGCCCAAGAATAAACAATAAGGTAGAAAGATTAGTTTATAAGGCTCTTGGGATTTAAAAAAACATTTATCACAGAAGATAAGATTAGATTCAAAATTCTAGATCTCTTGTCTAGAAGAGAACATTCTTTTAAGGAAGTAATTGAAAAGTTAAAAAATAGAGTAAATTCTGAAAAAAGGCTTTTCGAAGAGTTAACAAAGCTCAAAGAAGAAAATTTGCAGTCAGATAAAAGATTTGCTGAATCTTATACAAGATCAAGAAGTGTTAAAGGTTTTGGTCCGAAAAAAATTTCTTTTGAACTCAAATCTAGAGGAATAAGTGAAAACCTCATAAGTAAGATAGTGTATTCTGAACAAATAAATTGGATTGAAATCATAAAAAAAGAGTTCAGAAAAAAATTTAGCGTTAATAATGATTTTACTGAAGAGGATATTTCTCGTGCAAAAAAATTTCTTTTACAAAGGGGCTTTGAGTTTGATCAAATAAATCAATTATTTAAGTAATGAGTTATTTAGTTTTAGCAAGAAAATGGAGACCAACTAACTTTTCAGAAGTTGTTGGTCAAAATCATGCCGTAGCTGCTTTAAAAAATTCTATTTCATCAAAGAATATTCATCATGCATATTTATTTACAGGAACTAGAGGAATCGGCAAAACTTCTATCGCTAGAATCTTAGCAAAAGCTCTTAACTGCTCTGACTTAATTGATAATTCAGAACCTTGCAATACTTGCGGATCATGTACATCTATAAACGAAGGAGCAGCAATTGATTTTATTGAGATTGATGCAGCATCTAGAAGAGGTATTGAGGATACTAAAAATCTTCTGGAAACTATCTCTTATCTGCCTTCTTCATCAAAATATAAAATTTATTTAATTGATGAAGTTCACATGCTAACTCCTGAAAGTTTTAATGCACTTCTGAAAAACCTAGAAGAACCTCCTCCTCATGTCATATTTATGTTTGCAACAACAGAATATAAAAAGATCTTACCAACAATAATTTCCAGATGTCTTCAAGTAAACTTAAGTTCTGTATCTATAAAAACTATTTCGGATCAACTAAGAGAAATTTTTTCAAAAGAAGAAATAAAATATGATGAAAATTCTTTAGAGCTTATTGCAGATGCAGCTCAAGGCAGTATAAGAGACGCTCTCTCTATTTCAGAAAAAGTAATATCTTTTTGCAATAGAAATCTCAAAGAGAAAGAAGTGCGAGATATTTTAGGTATCCCGGAACCAGAAATAATTACCAATCTATTGAAATCTATCTTAGATGAAGACGTAATAGAAATCCTGTCAATTCTTGAAAATTATGGAGAATACGAAGACCACGAATTTTTATTAAAGTCTTTGTTGAATTTAATTCAAGATATTGCAGTTAGTCAGTTTGAAAAAAAGGTATCTAAAAATAATCCCAGTGATTTTTTAAAAACTGATCCTACAAAACTGCAATTTCTTTATCAGTTAGGTCTTTCAAATATTAAACATTTCAGTTTGGGCTATGACTCTTTTTCCATTCTCAAAATGACCTTATTAAAAATGGTTGCCTTTTCTCCAGAAAGTCAAAAAAAAAATTCCTTAAAGAATAAAAAACAAGATAACTTAGAAATCCAATGGCCTAAGATTTTCTATGATTTAAACCTTAATGGCATATCAAAAAATTTACTCAAGCAAGCAAGCATTACTAAACATGAAGATAAGTTGAATTTATCTTTTCCTGAAAATGTCCTTTCTATAATTAATGAAGACCAAAAAAGAGATATTGAAAAAAGTTTTGAAGATTACTTAAAAATGAATTTGATATTCTTTTATGATGATGACGTTGACCTAAAACTAACTCCGGAATGTGAGGAAAAAAATAAAGATAAAGGATTAAAAAGAAATATTAAAAAAAATATGGAAAAAGATAAAAACTTTAATGAAATCATAGATGGTCTTAAAGTTGAATCTGTAAAATTTAATAAAAAAAATGAAACTCAGTCCTAAAATTTCTGAACTAATTGACTCATTAAAAACTCTTCCAGGAATTGGACCAAAATCGGCTAAAAGAATGGCTCTTTCATTATTAAGTTCAAATAAAGAAGTTGGTTTAACACTTTCAAAATCTATTGAAGATGCAATTCTAAATGTTCAATTTTGTCAAAAATGTTTTGTCTTGAATGATAAAGATCTTTGTGAAATATGTAGCTCAGGAAGTAGAAATAATAATTCAGTATGCGTCATAGAATCAACTTCTGATCTTTATTCTATAGAAGAAACATCAGAATTTAATGGAAGATACTTTGTGCTTAATGGTCTCCTATCTCCTATAGATAACATTGGTGCAGAGGAACTTAGGATTGAAAAATTAACAGATATTATTCATGAATATAATTCCAAAGAAGTTATTCTTGCTTTGAATTCAACGCTAGAAGGCGAAGCTACTGCATATTTTTTATTTGAAAAACTAAAAAAGAAAGATGTTACTGTCACGAGAATTGCTCAAGGAGTTCCGGCGGGAGGAGATTTAAATTATGTAGACAATAATACTCTCAGAAGAGCAATTTCTTTCAGAACTGAATTAAAATAATACTATGTCAATTAAGTCAGATAATTGGATAAAAAAAATGTCTCTTGAGAATGACATGATTGCTCCGTTTCAACCTAATCAAATTAAAATTAATGAAAAAAATAATGAAAAACTAATTTCCTATGGTCTATCAAGCTATGGATATGACGTGAGGTGTGCAAATGAATTTAAAGTATTTACAAACATCCATTCTGCTACAGTTGATCCCAAAAAATTTGATAGTTCTAGTTTTATTGATGTTGTTAAAGATGAATGTGTTATCCCGCCAAATTCCTTTGCATTAGCAAGAACGATTGAATACTTTAAAATTCCAAGAGATGTTCTAACTATTTGCCTTGGTAAATCAACATATGCGAGATGTGGAATTATTGTAAACGTAACTCCTCTTGAACCAGAATGGGAAGGGCACGTTACTTTAGAATTTTCAAATACTACTAGTCTTCCAGCTAAAATTTATGCAAATGAGGGAGTGGCTCAAATGTTATTTTTTCAGTCTGATGAAATTTGTGAAACAAGCTATAAAGATCGAGACGGAAAGTATCAAGGTCAAAAGGGAGTAACACTTCCTAAAGCGTAATTTAATTTAATTCCCAATCAACGCTAAATCCTCTGCCTCCTTGTAAAACTCTTATAGTTTCCTTATCGGAGTCATCCTTTATCAAAAATTTAAAAAATCTTTTATCTTCTCTTTGCTCAGTAAATTCAAATACTTTGGTATTTTTTGATTTATAGATAACCTCATTTTTTTTATTGGTAAAGGACTTTCTTTTAATTATTCCTTTATCAAAATAATTTATTTCTATTTGGTCATTTTTTAGAAAATTCATTTTAATTTGAACTTGAAGAGTTAAGTTATCGTAAAAATTTTCCTCTACTTCGAATGAACCTTTCTTTTTTCCAAAAGAGTAAGTTACAAATTTTTTATCATTCTTTTTTTCAATTTTATAAGATTGGTGATCTTTTCTAAGGCCGCCTAAAATATCGAGTTTTCTAAAACCAGATTCCAAAATAACAGTTCCATTATCAATACTAAAAATAGATTCTTGTTTAATATTGAAGAGGGGATGTTTCCCAACGGAAGAAATTTTCCAGTTATTTTCGGATATTTTCTCTAAAGTTTCTTTTACTGATCCAGTTGGTTTAGACGAATATATATTTTCATAAGGATTAAGATCAAATAAGAAGATTTGACTAGAAAAAAAGCAAAATAAAATTTTAAATAAAATATTCTTTGCCATTTTCATAAAAGACCTCATCTATTTTTATTTTATTATTAGTTGTAGAAATTTTACCTTCTTGAAATTCAGATAATATTTTTGGATAAATATAATGTTCTATTTTATGAATCCTCCTTTCAAGATCACTTTCTTTTTCTCCATCTATGACTTTAAGTTTCATAGATCCAATAATTGGCCCACTATCTAGTCCATCATCTACTAGATGAACGGTAACTCCATGTTCTTTATCTTTATTTTCAAGAACTTTCTTGTGAGTATTTAAGCCAGGATATTTTGGTAGAAGAGAAGGATGTATATTTAATATTCTATTAGGAAAATTTCTTATAAAGTTCAATCCCAATATTCTCATGAAACCCGCTAGAACTATAAAATCAATTTTTTCTTGTTTTACTTCTTTTAGGAGTCTTTCATCAAAGGATTCTCTATCATCAAAATCCTTATGATCTATACATAAGTTTTTTATGTTATTTATTTTTGCTCTTTCTAAGCCAAAAGCATCTTTGTTATTTGAAATTACAATTTTTATATCAGCTTTCAGCTGTCCGCTATCAATACTATCAATTATTGCCTGTAGGTTTGTACCATTTCCTGACAAAAGAATGGCAAGGGATAATCTTTTGCTCATTCAAAAATTATTTTTTTATTAGATTCTCCCGAACCTATAAAACCTAATTCAACGTGAGGCATTTTTAACTTTTTTAAGAGATTTTTGCATTGTATTAAATCATTTTTTTTAATAGAAATTATCATGCCAATGCCACAGTTAAATGTAGATAACATCTCCGCTCTATTTAAATTTGAATTTGATTCAATTAAACTAAATAGATCATCATTGAATGGGTATTTTGGTCCAAGAGAAATAAATGCAGACAAATTATTTGGAATTATTCTTTCTAGATTGCCTGTAAGCCCGCCACCAGTAATATGGCTCAAAGCACTTATCTTCATCTTATTCCTTAAAGATAAAATTTCATTTACATAAATTTTTGTAGGCTTTAAAAGAGCTTTTCCGAGAGAAGATCCTTTGAATTTTTGATTCAATTTAAGCTTCTTTTTTTCAATAAGTTTTCTAATTAAAGAAAAGCCATTCGAATGTAATCCATTAGATTTTAAACCTATCAAAACATCATCTTTTTTTGCTTTATTACTAAGTTTCTTAGAGTCTTTCTCTAACACTCCTACACAAAAGCCCGCTAAATCAAACTTCCCTTTTGGAAAAGCATTAGGATGTTCAGCAGTTTCTCCTCCAATTAAAGAACAATTAGAATTTTTACAACCTTTTGCAATTCCCTTAATTATATCTTTTGAAACCTTTAAATTTATTTTGTCTGTAACTAAGTAATCCAGAAAAAAAAGCGGCTCTGCCTGTAAGGTAATCAAATCATTTACACACATTGCAACCAAGTCTATGCCAATAGAATCGTAAATTTTTAATGCATCAGCGATTTCAATTTTTGTTCCTACTCCATCAGTACAGCTTATCAAAATAGGATTTTTGTATTTTTTTGGTAGAGAAGAGGCAGCAGCAAATCCTCCTATAGAGCCTATTATTTCTTTTCTAAAAGTAGCCTTTGCTAAGGGTTTGATGATGTCAACTAATTGATCACCTCTTTTAATGCTAACTCCAGAGGAAGCATAGGAAGTTTTATTTGATCTAGACAAAAGATTTTGAATTTAAGTTCTATTAAAAAAACATATTATAATCATTTTTAATGCTAAAAATTATTAAAGTTATTTTTTTTGTTTCTCTTTTTTTCTTTACATTCAATTTATTCAGTGAAGATTTTTCTACTATTGTTCAAAGTAATGATGACGATGTTTCTGAACTTCTTCAAAAGGCATTAAACCAGTCAATACTTAAAGTTTTGGGTAGTCAAAGAGACTTTAATGTTAACAAAAAAAACTTTAAAAAATTAAATCCTGATAATTTTATTAAGGAATATAAATTTATTGAATTTAACAATGAGGAAGCTCTTGAGGTAATGATTGATTTAAAAGCCCTTCAAGAGAAGCTTCTAGAATTAAACCTTGGTATTTCTTTTTTCAAAAATCCTAAAGTTGCTGCTTGGGTTTTATGTAAATCAGATTTCTCTTCTCTTCAGGCAACTAAATCTTTAGAGCAGAAATGTAAATTTGTAAAAAAAGAATTTAATAGGGTTGCTAAAGAGAGAGGTATAAAAATTATTTATCCTATTTTAGATTCTCAAGATATTAGTTTATTTAGCTTTGAAAACAATTCAGATTTAGAGAACTTAACTATTTTTAATGATCGTTATCCTTCTGACGGATGGTTTTTTTGTGAAATTTCAAGCGTGAGTGAGTGGTGTTTCCTTCCAGAAAAGATCGAAAATAAATTTTCTAGATTAGATGTTTCATCTAAGTACAAACCAACAGTTGGCATAAACATTTTGATTGATAACCTGTTTAGCAATCAAAGACTTAAAGCGGTGTCAAAATCTAATTTGCCTTACTATTTAGAAATAAGCGGTCTAAAGAAGTTTTCTGATCTCAAAGAATTTGAAAATAATTTGAAAAATATTCTTTTTATTAATAACCTGAGTTTATTGTCATTGGAGAATAATTCGGCTACTTATCGCTTTTCTTTGTTATCAGAGGAAAAAAATCTATTAAATTACTTTAGTGAAATTAAAAATTTGATTTTCATCAATAAAGAAAAAGACAAATTTTTTTTAACTTTGAATGAATAATGATTACATCTTCAATACCAAATTTATTAACTATTTTTCGATTTTTTTTAGTTTATCCAATTGTAATTAGTATTTTAGAAGAAAATTATCAACTCACTTTTTTCTTTTTTCTTCTTGCAGGAATCTCTGATTATCTAGATGGATATCTTGCAAGAAAGTATTTCTGGGAAAGTAGATTTGGCAAAATATTCGATCCCATTTCAGATAAAGTTCTTGTCATTGCTACTTTAATTTCTCTTTCTTTGGTTGGAGAAATAAACATTTATTTAACTATGTTTTTGTTGAGTAGAGATTTATTCATAATTGTTGGGGTTATCTTGTCATCTCTTCTTCTTGATAATTATGAAATAAAACCTTATTTTTCTGGAAAATTTAATAATTTTGTTCTTATGACTTATTTAGGTTTTGTAATTTTAGAAGTTACATTTAGTTTTGTCCCTATCCTTTTTTTAAACTTGTTAATGGGAGTATTATTAATTACTTCAATTTATAGCGTTATTGAGTATTTAAACTATCCAGGTAGAAAAGTTATTTCTCAAATATTTTTTTAATGAATCAAAAAGTTTTAGATATTTCATTGCCTAAAGAGAGGTCTCTGGGTCAATTAAAAAACTTCTCGTTTTTAAAAAAAATTATCTCTGAAATTGAATTATTTTTTAATAATGATGAAAATTTTTTATTATTAAATATTAAAGAAGATTTAATTAGAAATTATCTTTTTCATGCTTCTTTAAATTCCAATGAAATACAATCAAAAATTATTGATCTTGAGAATAAGATTTTGAATCCAGAAGAATTTAAAAATCCAATAGTTTTTATAAAAAACCTATCAAGCGAAACTTTAGACCAAGAAGCAGAGCTTTTTTTATTTAATGGTTTTAATTATTGTTTAAATCAAAATACAAAGATTTTATTTTCAAGTAATGATTTCATTAAAAATTTAAATATTAAATTACCTGATCTTGAATCAAGGTTAAGCACTGTTTTACCTGTAGAGATTTTGAATCCAACAGAAGATGAAAAAATTAATCTAATAAATTTTGAATTGCAGCAAAGAGGTTTAGAAATAAATGACAAAGAAATGAAATATATATTTACGCATCATTCTCGAGATTTAAATAGTTTATTAAATTTGGCAGAAAAACTTGATGAAATTTCCTATTTAGAAAAAAAATCTATTTCAATAAATTTAATAAAGAAAATTATTTAAAAATTTATCTTAACTTAGGACAAATTAAACAAATTAAGCTTGTTTCAATTTTTTTCTTACCGACTAGTCTTTGAATATCTATTGATTCTTTAAGACCTAAAAAAGTATAAGTTGAATTTAAAAAAGAATTAAAAGATGCAAATAGGTCTTCAATAATTCCCGGAGAAGTAGATATAAATTTTATTTTGTAATCTAAAATTCCCGATTCTTTCTTTAGTATTTCAATGCCATCCTGAAATACCCCTAAAGAGTCAACCAGATTATTTTGAACAGCTGATTTTCCTGACCAAATTCTTCCTTGAGCAATTTTTTCTGTATTTTCGATAGTTATCTCTCTATTCTTTGATACAAGCTTAATAAACTTTTTGTAAGAACCATCTACATAGCTCTGCATAAACGAAGATAAATTTTCACTTGGAGGTTTCAATAGTGAAAAATTCAAATCACTAGTAGAAACTTGATCAAAAAGTATTCCTACCTTTTCGAAGGAATTTTTAAAGTTCGGTAAAGCTGCCCACACGCCAATTGATCCAGTAAGCGTAAAAGGATTTGCAATTATTTTATTATTATTCATAGAAATCCAATAACCTCCAGAAGCAGCAATATCTCCCATTGAAATTACTATCGGAATTTTTTTATTAAGAAGTTCTAGTTTTTGTCTGATTATTTCTGAAGCGAAACCGCTTCCTCCAGGAGAATTTATTCTTAATAACAAACCTTTTATAGACGTATCTTTATCAATTTTACTGAGAATTTTTGAAAAGTTTTCACTGGAAATAGCTCCTTCTGTATATTCACCATCAATAATTTCTCCTGAGGCTACCAAAACAGCTAATTTATTTTCTGAAGAATTTTCTTCTTTAAAGAGAGTTAAATTATCTTTTAATGAAATTACTTTTTTTTCGACGAGGGACGATAAATATCTTTTTAAATCCGTTCTTGCGATTAATACATCAACCAGGCCTTTATTTTTTGCTAACTTCGCTGTATCGCCATCAAATTCTTCAGTTAAATTTCCTAGATTATTTACGTAGCTATCTATTTCTAATTTTAAAATTTTATTTCTATTTTTTTTAATAATTTCTTTCCAAGAATTCCATACCTCTGAAATATAAAAAGAAGTTTGAAGTCTATCTTCTTCTGAAAAATTATCTCTTGTAAAAGTATCCAACGCAGATTTATATTTTCCGGATACAAACGTAGATATACCAATATCTAGTTTTTCTAATAATTGCTTAACAAAGGGTTTTTGTGACGAAAATCCATCTAAAAGAACCATACCATCTTGATTCAACAAAATAGAATCAGCATAAGAAGCCAGAAGGTAGTTTTTCTTGTCAAAAAAATCAGAATAGACGATTACTTTTTTACCCTTA
>TARA_B100001057_G_scaffold306836_1_pt1 | contig 13370 bp, 16 predicted proteins | sample TARA_B100001057 | Tara Oceans TARA_B100001057 (sample SAMEA2621839) | marine metagenome | biome: marine biome (ENVO:00000447); feature: surface water layer (ENVO:00002042); material: "saline water (ENVO:00002010), including plankton (ENVO:xxxxxxxx)" | depth 5 m
TATATTAAAACCAAAAAATGTTTAAAAGTCTTTATAAAAAATGTTTATATTTAGCGGGTCACAGAAGTTCTAAATATTACTTAGCAATAATCTCATTTATTGAAAGTTCATTTTTTCCTGTTCCTCCAGACGTTATGATTGTTCCAATGGTAATTTCAAAAAAAAACGAATATATAAAAATTTTTTTTATAGCAACAATTTTTTCAGTCTTAGGCGGTACGCTTGGTTATTTAATTGGAGCATTCTTTAATGAATTTGGAAGGCATATCATGGATTTTTATGGCCACGAGGAGAAATTATCAAATATCACAGAAAACTTGATCGATAGTGATGGATTTTATGCTTGGTTAGGAATACTTTTTTTAGCTGGTTTTACACCTCTTCCTTATAAAGTTTTTACAATTGCAAGTGGATTAATAGGTTTTAACTTTTTTATTTTTGTTTTTATTAGTTTGATTTCAAGAGGATCAAGATTCTTTATAGTGTCATATCTTTCTTATAAATTTGGAGATTTATTTAGTAAATTTATTGATAAAAATGGGTCAAAATGGTTTTCAATAACTGGAATATTAATTGTTATTATTGGAATAATAATTTACCAAATTTTAAAATCTAATGTTTAATATTAAAGCTGAATTTTGTTTAAAAATAATTTTTCTATTAAGTTTTATCGCATTAATTTCTGCATATTTTATAGAATATTTTCTTGGCCACCAGCCATGTAATTTATGTTTAATCGAGAGAATTCCTTACGGGTTAAGTATAATTTTAATATCTACGATGTTCCTACTTAAAAAAAATGAGGAATTTATTACTTTATTGTTAATAATTACTTTTATTTTTTCTTTTGCAATTTCACTATACCATTTTGGTATTGAGCAAAGTTTTTTTGAAGAATCAGCAGTTTGTGATGTAAAAAAATTTTCTGAAAATGTGACTAAAGAGGATTTACTTAACCAATTGAGCAAAAAAACTGTCAGTTGTAAGGATGTGACGTTTCGGATTTTTGGATTATCACTAACCTCATTTAATATTGCAATCAGTTTATTATTTATTATAACATTAACAAAAATTTACTTTAAAAATGAAAAAAACAAATAACAGGGTAGAGGAATTTATTAGAGTTGATCATGCTGGTGAGAGAGGTGCTGTCAAAATTTATGAGGGTCAACTATTAGCACTCAATACAATAGTAAAAAATGAAGATTTAAAGAAAACTATTGAAGAAATGAAAATCCATGAAACGGAACATTGTCAATTTTTTGAGAATGAAATTCAAAGAAGAAATATTAAACCAACAAAACTCTTGCCACTATGGGACTTGTTAGGTGTTGGTTTGGGTTTTGGTTCAACGCTTTTAGGAAAAAAAGCTGCAATGTTATGCACCGCGTCTGTCGAGGAGGTAATTGATAAACACTATCTAGATCAAATTAATCAACTAGGTCCAGAAGAAAAAGAATTGAAAAAAAAGATTACGAAATTTAGACAAGACGAATTAGACCATAAAGATATAGCTTATAAGGAAGGTGCATCCAAAAAAGGAATTTATTCAATCATGGATAAAATAATAAAAACCGGTTCAAAATTAGCAATCCGTATTTCAGAGAAAATTTGAATTTTTTAAGCCTCTAACTCTACATCCCAATATAAGTAGTCCATCCAACTTTTATGTAAATAATTTGGGGGAAAATTTTTTCCATTACGATGTAAATCTTCTGTTGATGGTCGAAAGGGATGTTGTGAAAGTTTCATCCCTGAAGATTTAAGTAATTTCCCACCTTTTTTTACATTACATGCTGAGCAAGCAGTTACAACGTTATCCCAATTAGTCTCTCCACCTTTTGATCTGGGTAATAAATGATCAAAAGTTAATTCTTCTCCACTTCCACAATATTGACAAGAAAATTTATCTCTAAGAAAAACATTAAATCTTGTAAAACTTGGTTTAGATTGAGGGACGATGTAATCTTTTAATGCTATTACACTTGGAAGCTGCATGTTAAAAGATGGACTTCTTACAACTCTGTCGTAGCTACTGACTATAATAACTCGATCCAAAAAAACTGATTTCACAGTGTCTTGCCAAGACCATAGTGATAAAGGGTAATAGCTTAGAGGTCTGTAGTCAGCATTTAAAACTAATGCAGGACATTTTTCTAAGGATACCTCTTGTTCAATAAAGCTATTCATAATTAAAGTTTAACTTAAATAAAAAGCTATTTCAATATTTAGCGTTCATTAAATTTTTTTGAAATATAATTTAACGCTATACTTGATGCTTCAACAGGAATATGATGGTCACAATTTTTAATTAAATGTGTCTCAATTTCAATATTATATCTTATAAAAAAATCTTTAGCCTCTAACAAATTACTGGGTGGGACAACTTGGTCCGAGTCGCCATGAATTAATAATATTTTCGTGGAAATTTTTTTTCTAGATCTTAAATCATCTTTATTAATAATTTTGCCAGAAAAACCCACGATACAATTAAATTCATTTTCAGATGTTAAGCCTAGGTTTATTGACATCATGCAACCTTGACTAAAACCAGATAAACAAATTTTATTATTTTCCAAAGTAAATTCATTTTTGATTTCGTCAATAAATTGATTTAATTTTTTTTCAGCTTTAATTGTCTGTTCTAAAATGTAATCTGGTTCATCTTTTGTAAGGTCAAACCATTGATATCCCGATGGATTTATCGAACAAGTTTCATGGCCATTAGGACATATAAATATTGTATTTGGTAGATGTCTTTTCCAATTTAAAGATAACATGCTTATGTCCTTGCCATCCCCACCATATCCATGAAGTAAAATTACAGCATTTTTGATCTTTACATTTTCATCTGGTCTTATAATGGTTGTATCTAGACAAAATGTCATACTTTGTGATTTATGTTTTTTTATATACAAAACACCTTACAATAGTTTAATGGTTTCTGGTATATTTGTAAAAATTCTATTAATAGTTTTATTAGTTGCAGTCGGTTTAGTTCTAATTCTTGGTATAGGAACTTTATTTAAAGGTGGCGAAACAAGCAAAAAATATTCTAATAAACTAATGCAATTAAGAGTTCTTTTACAATTTATAGCTGTCATAGCTTTAGTTACTTTTGCTTATTTTTTTAAAAATTAATTATAATTACTTAACCATTTAATAAATTTTTCATCATTAAAATTAATTGACCCAATTATTCTTGCAAATTCTAAACCTTCTTTGTTGAAAATAATTGAAGTTGGGATACCTCTTAATCCAAATTTCTTAGCTAAAGTGACAGGATTATCAAAATATATGTCCAAATTTTTTATCTCTAAATCTTCGAAAAATTTTATAGATTTTTGACTGTTATCATTGCCAATATTTATTGGAAATATTTTAAGATTATTTAAATTACTACTCTTTGTTAATGAGTCGAGAGAAGGCATTTCCTCTTTACAAGGAGCACACCAAGTTGCCCAAAAATTCAATATAATAAGACTTCCCTTATAATCCTTTAAATCCAATTTTTTATCTCTTGTGTCTAAAAACGTTATATCCTCGTATCTTTTTAACTCTTTATTAATTACCAAATTTTTTATATTTGTAACTTCATTAGCGAAAGAACTGGATAACGTAAAAATAAATATTATTAAAAATTTCATATTAAATAGGTATAATTAATTATCATGGTAAAAAATAAAAACAACCAAGCAATATGGAATACAAGAATTAAAGACAAATCATCTGGACTTTATCAAAAAATTGGTAGTTCCATAAATGTAGATAAAAGACTTTATAAAGAAGACATAGCTGGTTCTATAGCTCACGTAGAAATGTTATTTAAACAAAAAATTTTAACATTTAAAGTAAAAAATAAGATTATTTATGGTCTCAATAAAATTGAAAAAGAAATCTTAAAAAAAAAATTTCATTTTAGCGACAAAAATGAAGATATACATATGAATATTGAAAGACGTCTTTTTCAAATAATTGGAGAAGAAGCTGGCTACGTACACACTGCAAGGTCTCGGAATGATCAAATAATAACTGATTTAAAAATTTGGATAAAGTCTAACTCCGAAAAGATTGATAGAACATTGAATGATGTTATTAAAAATCTAGTGAGGCTAGCTGAAAAAAATATTTATACAATCATGCCAGGATTTACTCATTTAAAAAATGCACAAGCAACTTCTTTTGCACATTATTTATTGGCGTATGTTGAGATGTTTAAGAGAGATCAAAAAAGATTCAAAAATAACTTTGATAGTTTAAATGAAAACCCTCTTGGGGTAGGCGCACTTACTGGAACTTCTTTTAATATTGATAGAAATTATACATCAAAAAAACTCGGCTTTAAGAAATCAACTAATAACTCAATTGATACAGTATCTGATAGAGATTTTGTTTTAGATTTTCTTTACAGCATTTCGATATGTTCATTACATATTTCAAGAATAGCAGAAGAATTAATTATATGGAACTCTGATGCTTTCAATCTAATTAATTTATCAGATAAAATAGTTACTGGGTCTTCGATAATGCCTCAAAAAAAAAATCCAGATCCCCTTGAATTCTTAAGAGGAAAATCTGGAACTACCTTTGGAAATTTATTTTCAATGTTGACAATTTTAAAAGGATTGCCTTTATCATATTTTAAAGATCTTCAAGATGATAAAGAAATTGTTTTCAAATCAAATGATACTCTTATTGACAGTTTAAAAATATTTAATGAAATTTTAAAGAATATGAAACCGAATAAAAAAAGAATGCTTGAACTAGCTGATTATGGTTATATTACAGCGACAGATTTGGCTGATTACCTCGTGAAAAATCACAACCTATCTTTTCGAAAAGCATATCAAAAAACCTCTTTGATAGTAAATTTAGCTGAGAAAAAAAGGAAAAAGTTAAGTGATTTATCTTTAAGTGACCTAAAAAAAATTGAACCACAACTCACTATAGATGTTTTTAAAGTGTTTGATTTAAAGAATTCTGTTAATTCAAAAAAATCCTACGGCGGAACATCTTTTGATAATGTTAAAAAAATGATAATAAAATATAAAAAAAATGATTAAAAAAATTGTGTTTCTTGTTTTATTTTGTTGTGTTGTAATTTCTTGTGGAAAAAAAGGTGATCCTGAATACAAAGACTCTAAGAAAGAGGAGATAATACCTACAATTACGATTAACAAAGCCTAATGAAATATATCAATAAGAGACTAACAATAGAAAATGTAAATTTCCAAAAAATTGCCAGTAAATTTGGAACGCCTTTTTATTGCTACTCATACTCTAAACTGAGAGAAAATATAAATAAATTTAAAAAAAATTTTAAATCTTTCTCGCCTTTGATTTGTTTTGCTGTCAAATCCAATACTAATATAAATTTAATACGAGAAATAAAAAAATTTGGATTAGGAGCTGATGTTGTTTCTATGGGTGAACTTATGTTAGCACTAAAAGCTAAGATTAGTCCTAGTAAAATTGTATTTTCAGGTGTTGGGAAAACTTCACATGAATTAAGCTTTGCCATTAAAAAAAGGATATTGCTTATCAATGCAGAGTCGCTCAGTGAAATTAAAGAAATTAATAGAATTGCAAAATTAAAAAAAAAAAAGGTTAGAATTGGCATAAGACTTAATCCTAACACTGACGCTAAAACACTTAAACAAATTTCCACAGGAAAAAAAGAGAATAAGTTTGGAGTAAATAAAAATACATTGTTTAAAATTGTGGACTATTGTAAAAAATCAAACAATATCAACTTGAGATGTCTCAGCGTACACATCGGCAGTCAAATTTTAGACTATAAACCTTATAAGAAAATGCTTAACGCCGTAAGTGATATTTTAAAAAAAGTTCATCATGAATTCGAATTCATAGATCTAGGTGGTGGAATGGGAATTACCTATTCAGACATAAATAAAAATTTAGATTACAAAAAGTATAACAATGCCATACTTAATTTTCTGAATAAACATCAGGTCAAAATTATATTCGAGCCCGGTAGATCTATTATTGGAAATACAGGAATATTAATATCTACGATAATTTATATTAAAGATAGTGGAAAAAAGAAATTTGTCATTCTTGATGCCGCAATGAATGATTTGATGAGACCTGCTTTATATGGAGCAATCCACAAAACTTTACCAGTTATAAAGTCCAGCAAAGTTTCAAAAAAAATATATGAATTTGTTGGTCCTATTTGCGAAAGTACTGATAAATTTATTTCGTTAAAAGGATTTCAAGAACTCAATGAAAAAGATTTAATTGCAATATGTGATGTTGGAGCATATGGCATGTCATTAAGTTCAAACTATAACTTAAGACCAAAACCAGTGGAATTATTGATTAAAGGATCAAAAATTAAAGTTATTAAAAAAAGACAAAAGTACAAAGAATTTATTTAGCACTTAATATACATGATAAGAAGCTTTTTATTTTCGTTATTATTTTTTACTGGAATTGTTATAATTTCAATAATTTTTTTGCCATCATTATTTTTACCTAGACAAGTTGTTGCTCTTGGTGGAAGATGGATGGGTTACTGGACTGGCTTTTGCTTGAATTTTTTTCTATCAACAAAAATTATTATTAAAGGAACAGAAAATATAATCAAAGATGAAAAATTTTTTATAGCAGCATCTCATCAATCAATGTTTGAGACTTTTTTTCTTCAAACATTATTCAATTCGCCAATATTTATTCTTAAGAAAGAATTGCTTCAAATACCGATTTTTGGTTGGTACTTACAAAAAATTGGCTCTGTATCCATTAAAAGAGATCAAATTGTGAGAGATAATTTAGGTTTTTATGACAAAATTTCAAAAATTATGTCAAATTCAAATAGGCCTTTAATAATTTTTCCTCAAGGAACAAGAGTTTTACCAAATGAAAGGCCACCATTTAAAAAAGGAGCCTCAAGGATTTACGAAAAACTTAAAATTGCATGTCAGCCTGTTGCAATCAACTCAGGACATGTTTGGCCTAAATTAGGAGGAAAAGTTTCTAATAAAATTATTACTATATCAATTATACCTAGGATAAGTAAAAACCTGCAAAAAGAAGAATTTCTTAAAACCTTGGAAAATAAGATATACTCAGAACTAGATATTATAAATTAACCTTTCATTGGCATTACAACGTAAATACTGTCAAAATCGCTTGGATCTTTAATTAGAGCTGGTGAACCGGTATCATTTAAAAAAACCTCAATGCTTTCTCCATCAAGCTGAGATGCAACATCAATTAAATATCTTGAATTGAAACTGATTTCTAAATCATGATTAAATTTCACATTTAATGTTTCTTTACCATCACCGCTATTAGCATTATTGACAGAAAGATTAAGTGTATCTTGAGAAAGTTGAAATTTAACTCCATCTTTTTTATCAAGTGATACAGATGCAACACGGTCAATTGATCCCAAGAAGGATTTTAAATTTGTTTCCATTTTTTTTTGATTATTTTTCGGTATTACTTGTATGTAGTTTGGAAATTTTCCATCTATCAATTTTGAAATCAATATACTATTTGTTAACTCAAACTTAATTTTTGATTTCAAATTAGAAATTTTAATATCACCGTCGTAATTATCCAATAAAGAGCAAAGTTGAAAAATTGTCTTTTTTGGAAGAATGATTGGATCAAAATTAATCTTTTTGTCTAATCTAATTTTTGAGATAGACATTCTATGACTGTCAGTCGCAACAGCAGTCAAATAAATTTTATCATCTACCTCAGTTTGATGGAAATATATTCCACTCAAGTAGTGTCTTGTCTCATCATTAGAAACTGAAAATTTACATTTATTGAGTAATTTTAAAAACTGTTTTGAGTTTATCATAAACTCATTATGATTAAAATTCTCATCAGTTAAGGGAAATTCTGAGGAGTTAATACAATTCAAATTAAATATTGATTTTTCGGTCTCTAATTTAAGCTTACTATCATTATTTAAAGACAAATTTATCTTTTTATCTGGAGAAAACTTCCTAACAATATCAAACATGGTTGATGAAGTAGTAGTTGTTTTTCCCTCCTCTAAAATTTCTATATTATTTATTCGATGAATAAAAATTAAATCTAGATCTGTAGCAGTTATGGTCAATTTAGAATTAGATACATCTAATAAAACGTTTGATAATATTGGTAAAGTACTTCTTTTTTCAATTACACCTTGACAATAACTTAAGGCTTCTTGTAGATCTTTTTGATTAATATTAAACTTCATTGCCTTTATTATACAAAATCAAATTTTTTAATTTACTAATATTTTCACACATATTTGAGTCTTTTTCTTTCAACTTTTCAATAGTTTTGACTGAGTGAATTATTGTTGTGTGGTCTCGATTTGAAAATTCCCGTCCTATTTCTGGTAAGGATTTTGTAGTTAAAATTTTTGTCAAATAAATCGCTGTTTGTCTTGGTCTTACTAAATATCTTGATCTTCTTGAGGATAACATTTCATTTTTACTAATCTTAAAAAATCTACAAACAATGGTCTGAATTAAGTCAATTGTTACGTTATTTTCATTTATATTTAACAAATCTTTCAATATAATTTTCGTTTCAGCTAAACTTGGTAACTTATTGTAAATTCTTGAGAAAGAAATAACTCGATTTATTGCTCCTATTAATTCTCTAACGTTTGAATTAATTTTGCTACTTATAAAATTTTGAATTTCTTCCGATATATTTATTTTATCTGAATAAAGACTTATTAATTCATCTATTTTATGATTTATAATTTTTTTTCTAAGGTCATATTCTGGTTTTTGAATTTCGACAACTAATCCACCAGAAAATCTAGATTTTATTCTCTCTTGGATTCTTGATAATTTATTTGGTGGTCTATCTGCTGAGACAATTATTTGAGATCCTTTATCCAAAAGCGCATTGAAGGTGTGAAAAAACTCTTCCTGCATTGCCTCTTTACCATTCATAAATTGAATATCGTCAATTATCAAAACATCAGTATTCCTAAAATACTCCTTAAATTTGACCATATCGTTAGATTTTATAGATTTCACAAATTGGTACATAAATCTTTCCGCTGAAATAAACATAACTTTTTTATTTTTATTCATTTCATGACCTATTGAATTTAACAAATGGGTTTTACCTAATCCAACACCTCCATAAATATAAAGAGGATTATAATGTGAAAAATTCTCAGATACCTTTGTTGATGCTTCGAATGCGATTTTATTACTTGAACCAAGTAAGAAATTCTCAAACCTTTTATTGGGATCTATACGATTATATTGAAGATAAGAGTCTTGGAGAAATGATACATTTTTAATGATTTCTTTTTGACTAAAATTAGTAGATTTTTGAATATTCTTCTCATTGTTATCTGAAATTTTAAATTCAATTCTTATAATCTCTTTTTTGTGTTTTTTAATCGTTTGTAAAATTTGATCTAAATATCTAGAAGTAATCCAGTCTCGAATAAATCTAGTTGGAACTGATAATAAAATATAATTATTAAATTCCTCTGTTAAATTAATTTTTCTGATCCAGCTCTCGTATACTTCTGATCCTAGTTTTGACTTTAATTCAGATTGTATTAATGACCAATCAAGATTGATTTTAACAAAATTTTTAGATGTAAATGTATTATTCATTTCTTTGGAGAACATTCAGTTAGAACTATAATAGAATTATTGCAACAAATTATTTTCTTCAAACAAAAAAAAATAAAATCTGGGATTGTGCAAAATAAAAATTAGAAAAAAATATTTTTGGCAATTTCCTTTTTGTGATATCAAAAAAGATAAAATTTATAATTGAATAAAATATATTGTTTTTTTACTAATTCTAAATATTGTAAGTTAGTAATTTTAATTCATACATCAAGTGTATGCTTTGAGTTGAATCAACTAGAGGTATAAGAATTAAAGTGAAGAAATTTTTTTTGTTATTCTTGAAACGTTCCTAGAAGCATTTTGCTTTTTAATGACACCTGTTTTTGCAACTCTCATTAACTCTGAATTCAACTTGGGTAAGAATTTTAATGCTTCAATTTTCTTTTTGTCTTCAATCAGTGCGTTCATCTTTTTCAGAGCATTTTTGAATTTGCTTTTTCTTGCTCTATTAACAGAAGTCTGTTTAACTATTCTTCTTATTCTTTTTATTGCTGATTTTGTATTAGCCATTATTTTGCAGGAGGGGTATAGCTGCTTAAATAGCTCTGGTCAATATTATATTTTTTATTTTTGACATATTTTACAGAGAAAAGTTGATCTATTTGATTGAGTAATTTTGTAAATCATTCCAGAGCACGACTGTCTTTTACAATTTAGTTTGTTTCTTCCATAAACGTTAAATTCATTTTGAAAATGACCTTTTTTACCTATCGTGTTTTTAAAATCTCTTATAGAAGACCCACCTTTTCTTATAGCATTTAATAAAATTTTTTTAGAATTAATGATTAAATTTTTACATTGGTATGGTTTTAATTCTTTAGCTGGTTTGAGGGGGTTGAGTCTTGATAAATATAATATTTCATTTGCATAAATATTTCCAATCCCTGAAACAAAATTTTGATCTAGTAGAAAACTTTTAATATCTTTTTTTTTTTCTTTAAAATAACTCATCAAATATTTTATACTAAAACTTTTATCAAAAGGTTCAGGACCATAATTTTTCAATCTTTTTGCCAAATCCTCTCTATTTTTAAAAAGTTGAAAAAAACCAAATCTTCTCGGGTCGTTATAGATCAATTTCATATTATCAAAAAATAATTCAATATGATTATGCTTTTTTGGCAAGTTCGGAGAATTATAAAAACTAGCATTTGTAAATAAGTTGTTTTTATTATTTTTAATTATATGGATTGTTCCAGACATACCTAAATGAATAATGCAAAAATATTGGTTTTTGAGCTCTATAATAATATATTTTGAAAATCTCTTAATGTTTAAGATATGTGTATTTAAAAGTATTTTTTCAAAGGACGGTTTTAGCTTAAATCTTAAATTTCTATTTCTGACTAAAACTTTATTGATCTTTTTACCTATTATATTTTTTTTTAATGACCGTCGGACAATTTCTACTTCTGGTAATTCTGGCATTTAATATTATATTAAGTAATTAATTAATAAAAATGCAACAATATCTTCAAAATAAAAAAAATCTAGTCCAGGACGTATTTAATCAAGTTTTTGATAAATATGATTTAATGAACGATTTCATGTCTTTAGGCATTCATAGATTATGGAAAAAGAATCTAATTAATATGATGAGTCCTTCAAATACAAAAAGTTTAATCGATGTTGCTTGCGGTACAGGAGATATCGGAAAACTCTTTTTAGATAATACAAATGTTAATAATCAAATAACTTGCGTTGATCCTAACAAAGGAATGATCACAAAAGGAAAAGAAAAATTAAAAAATTATAGAAATATTAACTGGATAATTTCTAATGCTGAAAATCTTCCTGTAAAAGATAATACGTTTGATTTTTATACTATCAGTTTTGGTTTGAGAAATACAAAAGACTTAAATAAATCTTTATCAGAAGGTTACAGGGTACTTAAACCAGGTGGTAGATTTCTTTGTTTAGAATTTTCAAAGATACAAAATGAAAATTTAGATTATATCTATAAACAATATTCAAAACTCATACCCGTAATTGGTGAATACATTGTAGGACAAAAAGAACCTTATGAATACCTTGTGAAGAGTATTGAAAAATTTATTGATCAAGAAGAGTTGTTAAATTTGATGAAAAAAAATAAATTTCAAAGATGTAAATATAGAAATCTATCTAATGGAATAGTATCTATACACAGTGGTTGGAAAGTTTGATGATTAAAAAATTAATTATTTTATTTAAACTCGGTAGAAAAATTGCACAATCAGATATCTTAATTATTATCTCTAAATTCAAAGAACCTCCGTTAATAATTAAAATTTTATTTAAAATTTTATCATTTTCATTTTTATCTAAAAAACAAAAGGAGAATTATAATGAAGATGAAGGCAAACGTTTATCAAACTCATTAGAGTCCATGGGTACAACCTTTATTAAGCTAGGACAATTTTTGGCAACTAGGCCAGATATTATAGGTGAGGAACTTTCTAAAGAACTTGAAAATCTTCAAGATAGACTTCCTCCATTTTCACAAACCGAGGCAAAAGAGATAATGAAAAAAGATCTAGGAGAAGATTGTTACAATTCAATTATAGATTTAAGTGAGCCAGTAGCTGCAGCATCAATAGCTCAGGTTCACAAAGCAAAAATTAATGATAACGGAGTAATAAAAGATGTTGCTATAAAAATTTTGCGTCCAAATATAAAAAAAATTTTTAATAACGAAATCGAAGCAATGATGCTTTTTGCTTTTTTAATAGAATCTTTTGTTAAAAAAACAAAAAGATTAAAACTAATTGAGGTAGTATTTTTACTAAAAGAAATAACTAACCTGGAAATGGACTTAAGATTTGAAGCTGCAGCAGCTAATGAATATGCCGAAAATACTAAAAACGATATTGGATTTCGAGTTCCACAAATTTATTGGAATTTTACAAGTGAAAACGTGATGACTCTCGATTGGATAGATGGAATTTCAATCAGAGAAACTGAGGAGCTTAAAAAAAGAAATTTAGATACTGAGAAAATTGCCAATGATATTATTCAAAATTTTTTAAGACATGCAGTTAGAGATGGATTTTTTCATGCAGACATGCACCAAGGTAATGTATTTATAGATAATAACGGTCACATCGTTCCGATAGATTTTGGAATAATGGGAAGACTTGACAAAATGAGTAAAAGATTTTTAGCAGAAATATTATTTGGTTTCATTCAAAGAGATTACCGTAAAGTTGCAGAAGTACACTTGATAGCAGGCCTAGTTCCAAAAGAAGTCCCAATAGATGATCTTGCCCAAGCATTAAGATCTATTGGAGAACCAATTTTTGGTCAATCTGTTAAAGATATTTCAGGAGGAAAATTATTAAAACAGTTATTTGACGTTACTGAAAAGTTTAATATGCAAACTCAACCCCAACTTTTAATGTTGCAAAAAACAATGGTTGTTGTTGAGGGTGTGGCAAGAAAGTTAAACCCTAACACTAATATTTGGATCACCTCTAAACCCGTTCTTGAAAGCTGGTTGAGAGAAACAAAAGATCCAATCACGACAATTAATCAAACTATACAAAATACTTCAGAGGTAATTAAAAGACTGCCACAATTTCCGGAGATAATGGACAAAGCTAATCAAGCTCTAACTTATTTAGCAAGTGGTCAAATCCCACAAAATTCAAATTCTTACTCAGATTTAAATACTAAAAAATCGGAAATGATAGCTTTTAGAAACCAATCTATTATTAGCTTTTTAGTCCTTGTAATTTTTGGACTATTAGT
>TARA_B100001057_G_scaffold4679_1_pt1 | contig 13368 bp, 7 predicted proteins | sample TARA_B100001057 | Tara Oceans TARA_B100001057 (sample SAMEA2621839) | marine metagenome | biome: marine biome (ENVO:00000447); feature: surface water layer (ENVO:00002042); material: "saline water (ENVO:00002010), including plankton (ENVO:xxxxxxxx)" | depth 5 m
GAGCGCAGGCTCACAAACGTCCACGGCCACGTCATCCAAGACGTCCTAGCCTAGCTAGCTTACTCCTGCACCCTCGACCATATTATCCGGCTCCCGGCGATGCTTTCCGCTCATGCCTGACTGTGGAGAATATCTGTCCGAAAACGTTGACTTCAATGGCGTCACCTCAAACATTGAGGCAATGAAAAGGTCTAATGGATTGATGAATGCGAGTCTCAGAATATCGATTCGAGTGCTGCCACTGCTACTCGTTCTATTTCACACGAAAGCAGTCAGTCAAGTAGGCGCAATTCCAGGCATCAACACTCAAACCCCTTACTTGATCTATTATGGTGACTGGGATGCGGCAAAGGTAGAGGCCGCGCGCAATCAATACCTCTTGGTAGTCCTGCATCCACGGAGCAACATCACGGCAGCGAACGTTTCCACGATCCAGGCAGGTAAGGATCAGCTGGACGGAACGGCAGATGACGTCCTCGTCCTGGGATACGCTTCGATAGGAGAAGACGCTCGAACAGATGCTCCGATCGCTGGTGATGGTAGCGGGCCTCGTGTCGATCCTAGAGCTTCCAGCGACGTTCCATTGGCCGAAGTAGAAGACGGGAAGATGTTAGGGAGCCCTTCTCCGGGGGGAACTGGATACGCGTCGTATTATCTGGACGGTGATAACGACGGCCAACCAGACATTAACAGCACGTTCGGTGCTCCTTTTGTTAATGCGGGGGATCCGGCCTGGTTCACTGCATTACAATCGATGACCATCGGAGATTCTGGAATGGCTGGACTGGATGAGGTGATGGGAGAAGCTGGTAAAGGACTCGGGTGCGACGGCGCATTCCTCGATACTGTCGATACTGCGGCGCCTGATAGCTTTGGTGGCTACGAGTGGACTGCACCAGGGATGCAGGAGCTGATCAAGCGCATTCATGAGTCATACCCATTGAAAGTCTTGATGGCGAATCGAGGTGTCTTCTTCTTCAACCCAAACCTTAAGACCTATGCCTACAATCCGCGTCAATACCTCCAGATGGTGCTGTTCGAAAGTTACTACACTGACATCAGCGATGAAGATGAGGTAACTCCATTCTTTGATGATAATAAGTTCAACTTCGCTCCTAAAATCAACGCAGAAGCTGGACGACCCGATGGCTTCACCGTGCTTGCGCTAGGATACGATCATCCTGCGAACCTTCCCGCGTCGATTATCGATCAAGACTACGAGGAGTGCATGGAGATTCAGGGATGGCCGCTATATCGGACAAATATTTCGCTGAGCAGTGCGTTCAGTTCCGCCGCGGCGGAGTGGGCCACCGAGAATCCAGACAGCGCAGCTCCTGTATGGGACAGCACTGCAGCTAGCGGCGGGCAGCTAGCCGACCCTAGAGTCGGCGTCCAAGAGGTGGTTGCAGGAGATGGACAGGCAACTTTGCGCTGGGACGTAGCGCGCGATCAGACCGGTCCGGTGTCGTATAATGTCTACTTCACCGACGAGTTTGAGCTGGATTTTGAGACGGCTACAAAGCTGGATGGGGTCGAGGTTTCCATTCCTGAGACCTACAAGAGCGGAGCAGGAGCCGGTAGGTATCCGTTCGAGTTCACAGTCACTGGTCTTGATAATGATTTTGAGTATCTGTTCGCCGTTCGAGCCGTGGACGGTGCAGATGAGCCTAACGAAGATACCAATGAGGTGGTGCTGTCGACCGTCCCACAACCCACCGCAGCATCGAATTTTGCCAATATCACTGTTGATGGCGATTTCTCGGACTGGGAAGGGATCGAAGTAAATGTCACCGACGAGGAGGATTTTGGGGACATCGACTACAAGGATGTGTGGGTAGCTAATGACGAAGATTTTCTCTATGTCCGATTCACGCTCTATGAAGATGGCGCGCCTTTTTCAACGTTCAATTCCCATGTGTTTGTCGATGCTGACGATAGCCCACTGACGGGACTTCCTTCACCTGGTGGTGCAGACATTGGGTCCGAGCTTCTGGTCGAATCCGGTGCTGGATTTGATCAACGCGGAGGAGGCTTCAACGAGGGCGGAGTCTCCGCGCTGGCCTGGCAGTTGGCTCCCGATCCTTTTGTGGAGTCGGGATTGGATTTTGAGTTTCAGATCTCGCTACGCGCGACCTATGCCGATGGCACACGCGTGTTTCAGCAGAACGAAATTCGTCTGGTGCTTCATGACAACCGTGGTGACGAGACTTCGGGCTCCAAGGTGCGTTACCGGATCGCTGGTGAGCTACCGGAGATTGCTGAGCCCCCAGTTGATCCTGACGAACCAGGTGTTTTTGTCACGGATATCGAGGTGGACGGTGACACTGCGGACTGGACAGGGATTCCTTCCCGTAGCGCTCGGGAATCGGGAGGACAAGTGATCGATTATAAGGACGTCTACCTCGCCAACGACGACGACTACCTTTATGTCCGATTCACGCTTCATTCCGCGGCCGCAGCATTTTCGACGTTCAATAGCCATCTTTTTATCAACTCGGACTCTGACGATGCTACGGGCTATGCAGTGCAGGAAGTCATGTTTGGTTCTGAAATGATGATCGAATCAGGCAGCGGATTTGACCAGCGAGGCGGAGAATTCAATGAAGGAGATGTGGGAGTCATCGACTGGGGGCTTGCACCCACGGTCGCTGCTGAGGACTTCGAGTTGAGGATTCCCAGAGCGCTGACATTTGCCGACGGAAGCCCAGTATTTTCGGCTGAAAAATTCGAGCTAGCCTTGCAGGACAATCGGGGCAACGTCGTGCTGGAGTCGCGCTACATTTTTGCCTCTGCGCCTCCCGGCCCCGTGTTTGCGTCGATCGTGCCAGATGGAGACTTCGCTGACTGGGCAGATATCGCGCCTCAAGCGCGCCGTGTTTCGTCGCGCGACGAAATCGACTTTGATGCAATCTGGATAGCCAATGATGCAGACTCTTTGTTTGTTCGCTTCACTTTGCACACAGACGGAGCTCCATTTTCCACCTTCAATACACATGTGTTCATCGATACCGATGGCGATAGCTGGTCGGGTTATCAGGTGCCAGGTGCTGTTCCCACGTTTGGTTCAGAACTTCTGATCGAATCGGGCTCTGGGTTTGATCAGCGAGGCGGTGGGTTCAATGAGGGAGACGTTGGTGCCATTCCCTGGATGTTGAGCCCATTCGAGAGCGCAAATGAGTTCGAATTCAGACTACCTCGCGACCTCACCTATGCGGATGGATCGCCCGTTTTTGTTGGGGACTCTTTCAGTATCATGCTTCAGGACAATAGAGGGACGGCCCTGCTCGCTGCGCCGTATGCATTCGCGCAGCAGTCAACACCGCTGCAGATTACTGAGATCGATTTCAACAGTGAGAGTCAGGTGGTCATCTCTTTCTCATCGACCGCCAATCGTTCCTACCGGCTTGAGACATCGGTCGATCTAGATACTTGGCTCGAAGCCTATGACGGTATTCCCAGTGATGGTGCTACCACGATCATCATGCATACGCCGCCAATGAATTCTCGAGTGCTCTACTATCGTGTCATAGAAGAGCCTGCCCAGTAAGACGGGTGGACAAGGGCTATAGTTGTTTGAGGGCAGCGAAGAGCCCAGAAAAACGGGTTCTTTTTCAGTTTGGCTATCAATTCACGCTTTCCAGCAATGATTCCGGCCTAGGGACCGCCAAAAAGTTCGTCTTCGCTGACGCAAACGAGATCCACTTCGTCCGCGAGAGCCTCTGCGGTAGTTGGCTCATGCTCGAGAGGTGCCAATAAATCGGTTGCCACCATTGCGCCGCTCCCAAGATCTTCGACCACAGGAAGGTCGAACTCACGAGCCAATGCAACGAGCTCTGCCATGCTGGGCTCTGCGACAAAGCCTTCCATGCAGAAATTTAAGCGATGCACCCGCAGGATCATGCCTGTGTTCTCGTTGATCTCATTGCGATCAACCCCCTTTCACCCCCATGTATTCCGCCCAAATTCGTTCTTCACGGACTTTCCTCTAAAAGCAAATTCCTAGCAGTCGGCATCGTCTGATCGCGTAAGACGGGGTCAGGAAGTAAGAAATCTGGGTCAATCGTGGCCCACTTCGGTTTTTGTAAAGTCGTGAACTGATGAATGCTGCGGCCAGATGGGGGCTCGATCAGCATGCTTGTTTCTTCGCCTGGTGTTGAGTTTTGGCGCTCAGAGACTGAGAGGAAAAGAGGAGTGTTCAGCTCCACTTCTTCCTCCGATCCAAGGTCCCGACTGCGATATTTCCGTGCCTCGATTTCTACGGTGGTCTGCCATTCGCCAGTTGTCAAAGGTGTGACAGTTGCAGAGATCACCCGGAGGTCCCAGCGTGTGATATGGCGAAAGGTGTCGTCAATGAGCTGATGGAATTCGCTTGGAACGATCTTTTCAAGGATACTGAGGTAATTTTCTGCCGTGGGGTAAGGGGCGGGGTGGTAGCGATACTGTTCCAGAAATTGGCGGAAGGAGGCTTCGATGAATTTGTTATCTGTCAGTTCTGCGAGATTGGTCAGCAAGATCAGTCCTTTCGTTTTGAGAATTCCCGAATCTTTGTGCTCCTCGATAAACGGAGATTCCACGTCTGCCAACTTGCCGCGCTTCCGGAATAGTTCGCGCATCTCTTGGCGACGGAGTTCGCGCGAGCGATGAGGCCCACGCTGTTGATGAAGGTAGAGGCCCGAGGACCAGTAGGGGAGCCCTGCATGGATGACTTTAGCTCCGGCGATGTTTGCGGGAATAATCTGATCGCCAAACCAGCTCATCCCCATCATGTGAGCTGCCATTTTAGAGATATCGTCTCCCTTGCTCCGCTTGAGATCAGATTTCCAACCGAGAATCTCGGTAGCAAAGCCTAAGCCACCTCTGTTTCCCAGTCCGTCAAAGTGGAGTGACTGCTGCGCCAGTCGGAAGTGGTCAAATGGCGGCTCTCCGTATGCGGAGGTGAAATAATTGAGGGCATTGTTAAACTCCTCACCCATACGGTCGAGCGTGTAGGCATAACGAGGATCATAGTAAAAAGTCATGGGAACGATCCCTTCTTTGGTCTCAACATCTAAAGTCTTGTAGCGGCCGGAGAGGATTTCACTCCATCCTCTGGAAGGGCGACTGTGCTGATACTGAATCGTGCGACGTCCGTTTTCGGTCGTGTCATTGATGATTGTGCCGATATGCAGAGGATATTGGTCTGCGCTTGTCGAGATCTTGGCGTCAATCTGGTCTACCCAGCCAAGGTGGAGGGTGTCAAGGGCTTGAGTGAGGCCAAAGGCGGGATCAGGAGGTGTCCAATCTTCGCTTAGACCATATTTGCGACGTTTCCAGCTCGGCTTATGCTCAAATCGGTCGGTGAACCCTATTGCTGGCATCAGTTGGAGATTTAGGACTGAGGTGCCATTTCCTAGGATTTCAGTGGGACCGACTTCATTAATAGAGTCATTCTGGGCGCGCGCGCGGAATCCTGGTTTAGGAGCCCACGATGTAGCAAAAGACATCGTCTTCCGCGCACCTGGCTCAAGAGGTGAGTTAAGCCTCCAGTGCTCACTGCAGAGAGCGGCATTTTTTTCAATGAGGGTCCCGCCTAATTCTGGAAAAGCGACCTTGGATAGCTCCAGACCTGGCTCCGTAAGGAGGAGGATCTCGGTGATCGGAGTGTCGAAAGGATTGTGGAGCGTATACTTGCCAGAGAGCTGGAAGCGACGTTCTTCGGGGAAAATATCTACCTCGTAATTCATCCGAACCACTCTCGGCTGAGGTTTGTCTTTCCAGGTAGGGCCTAGTGTTTTTTCGATGTTTGCTTTGACTGCGTCATCTGAGACCAAGGGCCATTGGTTTTGTTGAGAGGTTTGATGCCAGATGCTCCAGCCAGTCCCAATGAAAAGGATCGTCAGAGTTAAAAGTGTGACCATTCCCCGAGTTGAGCCGAAGCGCTCCCGGAGGAGTGTGAAACGAGCTCTTGCTTGGGTGCCTCGCACCAGTGTCGCGGAAGCGAGGGTCCAGAGGAGAAGAGCACCCAGGGACCAATAAATTAAGAACCAGTAATGACCTTCGAGGAAATGGCCATAACCATCCATCAGGGAATACCAGAAGAAGTTGGATTGCCCGTAGCGGAATAGCGGATGATAAAAGCCGAGGCCATCAAGCAAGACGGGGAGCACATAAATCAGTAAAAAGATCCCCATCGCTAAATAACGGTGCCGGATGAGGCTCTGCAGACTCATCGCTAAAATTGCCATGAAGAGGTAATAGGGAGCCTTGATGAGGAAAGAATCCACAAGGTGTAAGCCCAGCTCGAAGTGGAAGAAGCCATTCGAGGCTTGGTAGGCGACATTCACCAAGACGGCGAGGGCCCAAAAGATCAGGACAATCAGCAGGAGAGTGAGAGTTTTAGCCAGGAAATGCGAAAATGATGAACTCGGAAGACTGTCTGTAAGTTCGTGAATCTGGTGGCTCCTTTCCCGATGAATGAGGTCTGAAGCGGACCAGACTAGAACTAGGGTTAGGATTTTATCGAAATAGAATCCCGTGTTGTGGACGAGAAGGTCGGTAGTGGGGAGGGAAAACTGATGAGTGCTCGCGGAAGAAGCGGCGAACCATAGGGAAACCGCAGCTAAAAAGAGGAAGAGCCGGAGGCCAGGCTGCCGGAGTAAGGAAACGAACTCCCAGCGCAGAGAGAGCCAGAAAGGAGAGCGCGGAAGCCAGCCCGGGTGGAGGCTACTCTTTTTACGATTTTTGCCAGAATTCTTAGAGGTCGTGGGCTGGAGGGGAAGGGTGCGCAGAGTGAACAAGACTAAGATGATTGCCAAGCCAGACCAAAGCAGGCGATTCCAAAGGAGGAGCCCTTGGAAGGGGATGAAGGTGGTGTTGTTTTGCTCGACGGTCCAAGTCATGGAATACTGTGCGGCCGCGATGCTTCCGAAGGGATCGAGCAGAGCGCAGGTAGAGAAGACATCATGCCTAAGAACATCCTGGCCGATGAGCATCCGGGTGAGGATCCAGAACACTAAAAGACCGACCGAGGCTAGCCAAGTCGCACCCTGACTTCGAAAGCGGCTTCCAATTGCAAAAGCGAAGGCGCTCACGATGAGGAAATTCGGAACGATAAAGTAAAAAAGTCCCTTGAGATAGTGGGTCGAAACGGTGTCGCCCCTCGATTCGGGAGCGATCCCAGGCATCATGGATCCGAGCCACATCCCAGGGATGAAGCAGGCGCCGATCGCGATGGCGATGAGCCAGCCAACGAGAAAACGTGGAATCCCGAGTGCGGTCCGGTCTGCTGTCGCTGAGAGCACGAGCTCCTCGGTCTTAGATTCTCGATCCAGGCTCGTTGCTTGACCAATGATTCCCGCGATCGCAAGAATGCCGAAAAGGCTGAGAATGACTGAGCGTGTCGAAATGGCATCAGCTCCATTGATCCACTGGAAGCCATCTCCGGCGAGTCCCGCTTGATAAGCGTCTCCGAACGCGATCATGAAGTAGATCCCCGCGCAAATGATGACGAAAGGTCGCCGGCGTTGTAGCCGCCACTCGTGTTTGAGCTGAGCTAAGAAGCGAGTCACGATTTGACGAGGTCGGATTTTTGAGACTCTTCTCCAACGCGAAACGCGTAGAAATCTTCCAAGTCAGGGGGGACCATCGTAAAGTCACCTCCGAGAGCTTCTTTACTATAAATCCGGAGAAGGTGTGAGTTTTTCTTGGGACGAGAGGATAAGACCTGATGTTCGCGATGAGCTTCTTCGTAGTGCTCGAATGGAACCTCGGTGAGGTGAATTTTCCCCTCAAGTTTACTCACCAACTCAGAGGGAGGTCCCTCAGCGAGAACCTTTCCCTTGTGAAGAATCGCCATATTAGAGGCGAGATCAGAGATATCCTCCACAATGTGAGATGAGAGGATGAGGATGCAGTTTTGAGCCGCCGTTGCCAAAAGGTGCTGAAAGCGTCTCCGCTCAAATGGATCAAGGCCCGCGGTAGGCTCGTCCACGATGACTAAGCGTGGCTGACCGAGAAAGGCCACCGCGATGCCAAAGCGTCTCCGCATCCCACCCGAGTAGGTGTCTAAGCGCTGATGCGCCTCATTGACGAGGTTCACCCGCTCTAATTCCTCATGAAGGTTCACCCGGTGAAGTCCTTTTAGCCCCGCGAAATACTCAAGAGTTTCCAAAGCACTCATATTTGGATAAACTCCCATATCCTGGGGGAGATACCCGATCATGCTGCGAGCCTCTTTAGGAAATTTCTGAAGATTGACCTCGTCTAGAAAAATCTCTCCCTCATCAGCATCCTGCAATGTCGCAATTGTGCGCATCAGCGTTGATTTACCGGCTCCGTTTTGCCCTAGCAGGCCGTAAATTCCTTTTGGGCAGGTTAAAGACACCTGCGATAAGGCCTGAACCCCATTAGAATAGCATTTCGAGAGCTGCTGGATTTCCAATTTCATTCGGGGGAGAGATCCTTTCTTTAGGTCGAATGGTCGAGTGTAAAACAGCAAAAAACGCGTCGCGGGTAAAATAACGCTACGGAAAGGTAATTGATCAACCCCCTTTCTCCCCCATGTATTCCGCCCAAATTCGTTCTTCACGGACTTTCCTCTAAAAGCAAATTCCTAGCAGTCACGATGACGTTCGGGGAACGTACTGTTTCATCCATTGACGGCTTCGCCGTGAGAGGGCATAGCAGGGGGGTGGTCAGGAGGAGACAGAAGGTTAAACGAGCGTTTTTCATTGGTATAAGAGATAACGCGTAATGTAACAGGAAAAGACGCTTCCAGGGATGAAAGTGATGTTACCCCTCCATTTGGTCTTACATGTGTTACTCCAAAAACCTAAGGTTTAAAAATGAATTTCTTCAGATCTGCGCTCTTCTTCCTTCTGATTACCGCTTCATTGCCGGCGAAGCCGAACGTGATTGTCGTCATGACCGACGACCAGGGGTATCCAGAACTTTCGGTCCATGGGAATCCCATTCTAAAAACGCCCAACCTTGATCGTCTGCATGGTCAGAGTTTGCGACTGGAGGATTACCATGTGTCCCCGATGTGTGCGCCAACCCGAGGTCAGTTAATGACTGGCCTCGATGCGGCCCGCAATGGAGCAACCAATGTGAGTAGTGGGCGTGCGTTGTTGCGTCCTGAAATACCTACCATGGCCAACTTCTTTGGAGATGCAGGTTACACTACTGGCATTTTTGGGAAATGGCATTTAGGTGCCAACTATCCGTTTAGGCCGGAAGATCGAGGGTTTGACGAGACGGTTTGGTTTCCTTCGTCCCACATTGGATCGGTTCCTGATTATTGGGGGAATGATTACTTTGATGATACCTATATAAACAACGGGAAGCTCAAGCAGTACAAAGGCTACTGTACGGATGTCTTTTTTGAGGAAGCCTTATCTTTTATTAAGCAATCGGCAGAGTCGGGAAAACCGTTTCTCGCTTATATTGCGCCGAATACGCCTCACGGTCCCTTGGTTGCAAAAAAAGAAGATGAGAAGGCGATTGCCGAAATCTTGGCTCAAGAAGAATTTGCGAATATGGGCAGGGGGCTCAAGGCTCGCTTAGCCGACTATCTTGGCATGGTTCGCAATATCGATACCAACATGGGCGCGTTGATGAAGTTTCTTTCAAATGAAGGTCTGAGAGATGATACGATAGTCGTGTTTCAGACAGACAATGGAAGCACCCATGGGCCTCTCTATTACAATGCGGGAATGCGCGGGATGAAAACAGAACTCTGGGAAGGTGGTCACAGAGTTCCTTGTCTCATTAGTTGGCCGAACGGAGGTTTAGCAAAACCTCAGGCTATCGATGGATTGACTCAAGTTCAGGATATGTTGCCGACCTTGTTGGATCTCTGCAATATCCTGACCGATCGCAAATTCGATGGCATGAGCCTGGCTCCTGTTTTACGTGGGCGGACGACTGTCCCCGAAGATCGTATGTTGGTGATCAATTACAGTCGGATGCCAGGTTTCGTGAACTATCCAACCCCGTTCGCTCAGACATTGATGTATCGTAATCAGGGAGAGGTATTGTGGAAGCGCTGGCGACTTTTGGAAGACCGTGAGCTTTATAATCTTGAGACCGACCCTTTGCAGGCCACCAATGTAATCGATAAACATCCGAAGGTGCTAGCGAAATTGCGAAATCGTTTGGACGAATGGTGGGCGGATGTCGGACCGCATGCTAATGATGTGCAACGAGTAGTTATCGGCAGCGAGCATGAAAATCCGTCGCGTCTAACCGGATGTGAATGGCTGGATGTGTTCATCGATCAACAAAGGCAGATACGTGTCGGCCAGCAAAAAAGCGGTTATTGGATGCTGGAAGTGGCAGAAGATGGCGAATACGACTTTGAATTGCGTCGTTGGCCTAAAGAAATTGATCGACCAATCATCGCTCCATCGGAAGGAGGTCAAGGTGCTATGGATATCGATACGGCTAGTTTCTACCTGAGTGATTACCATCATTTGGATATAGGAGATAAAAGACCCTATCGCTTTGAAGGTTTAAATAAATCTGTCGGACCAAATGACACCTCAATCACATTTACGGCACAGCTGAAAAAGGGTCCTATCGCATTGCATACCTGGTTTCGCGGAGAGAGCACTATTCTGAGTGCTTATTATGTTTATGTTACCCGTAATTAAATTAGACGGCATCGCGAGGACTTGTCTTCACAAGGCTTCGCCGAGGCACGCGCGATTGCCCTACCTTTTGTTGCATATGATGGTAGGGCAACTACCACCCCGCAGTGCTGTTCTTTTCATTCTCGCCTTCCTCTTAAGCTCTAGCCTCTCGCCCTTGGCGGCAGCACCGCCTCCGAACATCAACCCCTTTCTCCCCCATGAACTCCAACCAATTCCGCTCTTCACGGCCTTTCCGCCAGAAGCAAATTCCTAGCAGTTAGTTAAGCCCCGTGCTGGACAAGCGCCCAACACGTGCAATTTTGGTGGCCAAACATGAATGAAGAAATCTGCTATTTGATCAGCGACAACGGCTCCTACCGCCCGGAGGCAACTTTTAGCTTACGCAGTCTTGCAGAAAGATTGGGTAAGAAGGTAGGCGAGACCATTCATCCGGTTTCTCTTCTCCACTCGACCAAGATTTCTCCCAACAAACTCAATGACATTCCAGCGGAGGTTTTCGAGTCCTTCGTCCTGAAGAAACTCGAAGATGGCGTTCGCAGATTCCATGTGACCCCCATGTTCTTTGGTCCCACTGCGGCCATTCTTGAATACATGCCTCAGCGTGTGGAAGTCATGCGCGCCACCTGGCCTGACCTCGAAGTGCGCATCAGTCCCTGCGTGGTCGATTTGGATGATCCGGGTGACGAGCGCATGGCACAGATCCTCATCGACCAGATTCATGCTTCCCGTGAGAAGCGCGGATTCACCTCTCCTTCCATTGCACTCGTGGACCACGGCGCACCTCGTATCAAGGTCACCGAAGTGCGCAACCATCTAGGCGAGCAAGTTCGCCGCCTTCTTCCAGAATGCGAATTCCCCCAAGTCGTGGCCTGTTCCATGGAGCGCCGTGATGGGGATGAGTATGCTTTTAACGAACCTCTCCTCGAACGCGTCATCGGCACCGAGGGTTTCCGCAACGAAATCATCGTCTCTATGCTCTTCGCCTCACCCGGCCGCCATGCCGGGCCCGGTGGCGATGTCGCTAAGATCTGCGAGGAAGCCGCCGAGTCCCATCCAGACCTCCAGTGGCAGATGAGCGAGCTCGTGGCCGGGCACGACGGCATCATCGACATTCTGGCCGACCGCTTCGCGGAGGGGCAAGCCTCCGACCCGGTTTCCTGGGAGGGTGAGATCCCTAACTGGCAAGCCCCGAAGTAGTAAAACTTCAGGTGATCATCTGCCCAGCAGCAGCAGGCCAAGTCCGCTGAACAAACCCATTTGAACTCTCCCCTCTTCCACCGCCTCAGTAGCGCCCTCAAATGCCCCTACCAAAAAACAAATTCCTAGCAGCCCCACCATTTTTTTACTTAGGATGAGAGGCCTAATCTTTAGTCTCTAAAAAGATAATGAAATCAAAATCAATTAATTCAATAAGACTTCAAAGTGTTCTTATTCTCTCATGCTTGACTTGCTCACTCTTTGCAGAGGAATCATCCATGAAAATTCCAGAAGACATTGTAAAACAGCAGCCGTTCTTTCAAGTCTGGGATGAGGAGGTTCCGACGGGGCAAGTCGTCGTTGCTATGGATGGATCGGTTCTTGTATTCAAAGGTCATGGTTCTGGTACTGATGGATCAAAATATATTAGTATTAAGAGAAGCGTTGACGGGGGCAAAACCTGGACAGAGGAATCGAAAGTGGGGGATATGATTAAAGTTGATGGCGACATGAGTGATGATGGAAGGTATCCAAATAATAATTGGACCGGCCTAGGTAATGTCATGGTTGATGAGGTGACGGGCCATATCATGGTTTTTATGACGACTCTAAAAACCGCGCAAAAACTTTTCCGAAGTAAGGATCATGGCAAAACTTGGAAGATGGAAGAAACTCAAATTAAACCAGGAAAAGATGGCTGGACGCCTGCGACTAATGGAGCCTGTGACCCAGGGGTAACGATGAAATACGGACCTAAAAAAGGTCGGCTAATCATGCCGGCAAGAGTGTTTCCAGAATATTTAAATAAGGGAAAGAATAAGAAACGGTTCAATGATCTCTACGCTATGGCACTTTATAGTGATGACCGAGGTAAGAGTTGGAGTTCCTCAGCACCATTTCCAATAGGTGGGACCGGGGAGTCTGGGTTAGTTGAGCTAAGTAATGGAAAGATTTATCACAATTCAAGAACTCACATGCGTCCAGGAAACCGACGCATTGCTTATAGTCATGATGCCGGTGAAACATGGGTAGGAGAGCATGAAGATGATGAATTATTTGATGGTCCACCAGACGTTTACGGGTGTAAGGCAGGACTTTTACGTTTACCTTACGAGGACCGGGACATCCTTCTCTTTAGTTCCCCAGGAAATAGACAGACCCGGACTGATATTACGGTTTGGGTCAGTTTTGATGGAGGCCAAAGCTGGCCAGTTCATCGCCTCATCAAAGAAGGCCCAGGAAACTACACTTGGATTGCGGCGGGTCGAAAAGGGACCCCGAGTGAAGGTTTTGTTTACTTATTAGCAGGTAAAGATTGGATGGCTCGTTTCAATTTATCATGGCTTTTAGAGTCAAATCATCCTGGAAAATAGAATCTTAGCTATATTGTTCTATCAATCACCCTCTTTCTCCCCTCAACGGCGCCCACAAGCGCCCAAGGGAGTAGCAGCGAGACTGGCTTCCCGCCGGGTTTTCCCTGTTGCTTGGCCAAGCTGGCTGGTAGTTTTCTGTATCCGGAATTAAGACAATGAAGATCGTT
>TARA_B100001057_G_scaffold266059_1_pt1 | contig 13364 bp, 13 predicted proteins | sample TARA_B100001057 | Tara Oceans TARA_B100001057 (sample SAMEA2621839) | marine metagenome | biome: marine biome (ENVO:00000447); feature: surface water layer (ENVO:00002042); material: "saline water (ENVO:00002010), including plankton (ENVO:xxxxxxxx)" | depth 5 m
TATCGTTTCTTGCCGTTACTTGATTACCTCCAGTATTAACTACAACTGAAAATTCGTTTCCACCTCTTTGTGTTGTTATAACACTTGAGACTGTAAATGCGTCTGCGTCTGAAGTTGCGTCTGACCCATCCATCTTGAAACCAACGGAACTAAAGTTTTGTCCCATGACACGTCCTGAGTTACCTAATTGGTCTGCAACTGTTTCTCCTGGAACAAAACTTAAAAGCGCATTATCAAAAATAAGAGATTGATTTGAAACTAATAGTCGAGTATTTTCTAGAGTATATCCATATCCTCCATCAGCTACTTTATATCTTATTCTTCCTGTTAAATCATTTGTTACTTTTGTTACAATTGCTTTACCGGCATAACCGTCTTTTTGTGCAATATCATACACATCTCCAATCTTTGCTCCTGTCGCATATTCAACTGGATAACTTGAACCACCTGCTTGTGTTAACTCTCCTGTTGTGTCGACAACAAATCCTGATAGTGATCCATTTACTGTACCAAATCCAATTGAGTCTCCGCTTATCTTTGTTATAACGCTTTCGTATTTTTCAAAGTTGCCTTTAATATTATCAAGATAAATGACTGGAGTTTTAATACCATTTAAGATAAAGAAGTTAACTGAACGAACCGCTGCGATTGCACCTGACTTACTACCTTTTACATTACGAGACAATAAATCGTAATAAGTATATTCAGTTCCATCGTCTGCTTGAAACCTTCCGTTATTTGAAAACATCTGTAGGTATACACCTTGTTTCCATTCTGAATCAGAAATCTTTGCCATCTTTGTAGATGGATAAACTATTTCAATATCGAACTCTTGATAAAATATAGCAAAAAATAATTCTATACCACGTGCAGTACCTTTTGAACGATATAGGTCAAGAATATTTTTAATAATAAACTTAATAATATCGGATTTAAGTGGAAGATCAGCAAGAAACTTTTTCTTGAAGAATATTATCATACTCTCTAATGTAGTATCAATATCCTTATTCTCAAAGTATCTTCTTTGTTGATAGATATGCTGATCTGATTGAGTTTCAGAAAATTTGTAATACTCTTCGACTAATTTAACAAGCTCAGGACCGTCCTCACGATATATCGCAGGAAATTGTTGCCTTATAAAAAGCGAGATGTTTTTTTCAATTTCACCCTGAGGCATTATTCTTCTCTCTTATTAATATGATGACGATGAACCAGATGAAGCAGTCGATGTTGTGTTAGGCGGATTCGTCGCTGATTGCGTTGCTATTGGCCTTGTGAATTCCTGGAGATCCATAACAGTTTTAACATCGGTATCTCTTAATATAAACACACGTCCTTTTGGAGCCTTAACATCATTTTCTTTTGTCTTTGCTGTAAACTTAATTGCTGAACCAGTATAACTTTCTACTTTAAATTTAATAAGCTTAACTTCCCCAGTTATATAATTTACTGTACCTGCTGTAGGGTTAATGATTTGTGGATTTGTTATTTCATCTGTGATTAACATTATATTACCTTGTCCATCGTCTTGTAAAAATACACAAGTACCATCAACATCAAATGGTGTTGACTTAATCGCAGGTTTATAATCTACAAATCCATTTGCTGCCTTGTAAGGATAAGGTTTAGTAAGTTCAGATTCAAATTTAAATGAAGGATTTGTAACAAAGTTAACAACTGGAGAATATTCAATAATAGGTAGAATAGAAATTTCATTACTTTCAATACCTGCATCTAGGTTATCAATAATACCTGAAAGTTTTGATACTCTTAATGTCTTATTAAAATCTTCAAGGTTATCATCAGAATATTTAGCAATTGCATTTCTTACTAATAGTTCAAGTTCAGCTGCAGTCTTTTCTGTATTCTTTTTACTATACTTAACATTTACATTCATATCTCCGTAAACAAACTCAGTCTGAACAAAGATAGGTTCAATACCTAAAGGTGATCTTTCATTTAAATATGATACATACGAATTAGATAACGTTGATGAAACAATTTCAGTATCATCATTTAAGAAAACTGATATAGCAACTCTTCCATATTGAGGTGGATCTAACTGTTCACCGCCGTATGCTGATACTGCTTTAATTTCTGGAAATGCTTGTTGTAATAAAACTTCGTAGTCAGATGTTGTGACCGCACGTTCTTGAATTTGTAATGACTTAGGAGCAAAGTATCGAATAGACTCCATTGATTCACGTTCGGCTCCACCTGAAGCTGATGTTGTTGTATCACAATCAATTGTTGCGCCTTCAATAAATGTTGCAGAGAATTTTGCATTTGCTCCTGCACCGTTTGGTTCTATACCTGAACAGATTCTATATCTTACTCTTACATCTTCAAATTCTTCGGGTTGTAAACCAAACTGATTCTTACCAAAATAAATTGCATACTTATCATCAAGATATGGTTCTAAATAAAATACTTTATCTGTAGGCCTTACACCAAAAATAGTATTGGCTCTTGTAAATACATTTTGGTCATCAGTTTGTTCAGCATCAACAAACACAACAATAGAATCAGTATCTACTTCGTTGTTTGTTAAATTAACTCTTAATACTCCATCAGCATCTACAATAAATCCTTCTCTTTGGAAACTTTGTAGTATTTCTCCTTCAAATATTTCAACGCCTTCGGCAACATAATCATTACTTGGGTTACCACTTACATTGGAAACACGTCTTGCTACATACGCTTGATCTGTAATAAAGTTATAACTTTCTCCTTCATGAGAAACAGCAAAAGGTGCATATTTTGGAATAGTAATTGTTGATGATGTTTCTGTTGTACTTGTAATTGTAACTTTAACAACAGCCTTTGCTGATTTACGTGAACGAGGAATATAGTTTAATTCTTTTGCATGTGAAACGATTGAGTTCTTGAGGACGGCAGAGTCAAGAAACATTTCGTTAAGTGCCATGTTAGTGTAGAAATTATTTTGATAACTATTAAACGCAAGAACATCCAACAGGACATTCATATTTGAGCCTTCAAAGTTATAGTCTTTAAATTGTGTTTGTGTTTGTAAAAATGTTTTGAGTTGACTCTTTGTTGAGTCAAAGTCAAGATTTGTAATTGGTGTTTTTGGATTTGCCATCTCTATCTATTCCTTTGTAATATAATGTCTAACTGTATTGGTTGCTCAGCATTACGAACGTAAAAAAGAATTTTTACTGCAACATTGTCACTATCTAAATTACCTGCCACTTCAACATCTAATAATTCAGCTCTTGGCTCAAACGTTTCGACTGTACTTACAATTCTTTCTTTTATTAGTTTCAGAGTACCTGGTGTCATATTTTCAAAAAGCATTGCTCTTATATTGCCACCAATATCTGGTTGCATTAATCTTTCACCACGATCTGTTAATATTAAATTTTTAATTGAATCTTTAACTGCTGCTTCATCTTTAAGCAATGCAATATCTTTTGACACTGGGCTTGTTCTAAGATCCTTATGAAAATCAGAATTTAAACTGATCTTCTTTTTTGTCGGTGATACATATTCTGCAATTGCCATTAAACTATTTCTCTTATATCTAAATGAATGAATTTATCATATTCTTTAATAAACTTAAACCCAGCTTTTCGAGCCTCTTCAGTAAACTTTTCAATATCAGATATACCATCTTTTGATATATCAACAACAAGGCCGCTTAAATGACTATTTTGTTCATCGAACTTCATTTTGCTGTTATAGGCCTTACTTACCCAGCCGTTGGTAATTATCAGCTTAGTACCTATAGCAGCCTGTAACCGCATTAAATAAACCTTAACGTCAAGGTCTACTCTTGTATAACCATATATTCCAACACCTTCTTTTTCATCAAAGGATTCACCTTCGACTCCGAAGATATTTGAACTGCCACTAAATACATGTCCACATCTTGGTAAATTCTTATATTCTTCTGCGGTTGGTTGTTTTACATTTACAGGTTGCTTCCCTGTATTTGTTATAACATTGCCATCAGGCTCAGTCCATCTACCTTGTAATCTATTTATCACTGATTGCCTGGTTGATGGAGAATACCTTATAGCTCCAGCTCTTACAGCTGTAGACTTATTAATGTTAGAAATTGTTTGTAGTCGATTTACAATCTTTGAGTACCTATTTGAATAATCATCAAGTGGTTTATTAATATCATTCATTAGTGCTTCGATGTTAGCAGCAAACGAACAAATTCTTGCGATTAAAAATTGAATCTCTTCTAAACCTGGACTTTCAAACAGACTTACAGCATACTTAATTAAATTTGTTACTTTATCTTTTAAACTCTTTTTATTTGCATCAGTAAAGAACGCACACATTTGTTCTCTTGTTGTCATAATACCTTTTGTTACTGACTTATCTAAAAATGTTTCAAATCCACTTGTAATTTGAGACGGATCAAAATTGTCTATCTTATCCTGTACTTCTTTAAAGATTTTATCTATTACATCAGTAATCTTTTCTATAACTTCATCAATTAACTTTTTAATTAATCCTTGTGCTGTTAAATCCTGTATGCCTTGATATGTTCTTATTTTATTTACAAGACTTGTTATATCGGCAATTAGATTTTCTACAGAATCAACCAAATCAAAAAATGCATCAATAGAGGCAAACACAGATTGGAATCCATTACAAAATCCTCCAAGTATACTTGTACTAAAATCATTTTTATAATAGGAATCTAAATTACGAGCAAGTCTTTGATAATCATTGGCTCCAAGAAATCCTGCCGGAGTATAATTGTATGCTTTAAGAAAGTCTGCCATTTCAAGATTTGAAATATTTCCTTTCTCCCATCTCGACTGTAAGTCTGGATAATTTTCTGTAGATCCAATTAATTGTCTTAATAGACCATTTAAATAATCGGTTGCTTTATATACATCATCACCGTATTTGTTTACGGCAACCATAAGAGGATTTGTTTCTGCGTCTTTTAAAATATTATTTGTAAGTTCTTGAGCCGCTGAATCAATTTGTGCAAGAGTAAATCTACCTGCACCGTCAGTTAAGGCGGCAGAAGATAACGCTAATTGATTTTGCGTTAATTGATCGTTTGTGTCAATACAATCAGTCATTAATTTCCGTCCTTGGCTGTGTCATCTGTTGGTGCAAGATATCCTAATGCATATCCTAATGAAAAGTAACCTCTTTCCATAATCGATGTATTCTTTGATGGTGGCTCTGGCATTTTTGCTCTACCTGAACCATCGTTAGGTAATGCAAATCCTAATATAGGAACACTCGTCGCAGGAGCAGTAATCAAAGGCAATGTTGGTATGGAAATTGTAGGAGGTGGAACAACAGCAGCTGTACTTCCAATAGGTCCTGTATATGCAGCGGCAAGTAAGACTGCAGCTGATGCAGTTCCAAACACTCCTGTTGTTGCACTCATACCTGTTGCGTTTAATGTTGTAAAGTTTCCAGTTGTTCCAGTTACAATTGCACCATTTAATGTACCTGCGTTCCAAATACCACTAAAGCTACCTGTTGCTGATAATATATGCATAGCAGGTGCTGTAATACTAAATCCTACTCCTGCTGGGTTTGCCGCACCATTAAGTGGATTAGGTGGTACTAATCCAGTTGATGTAAATATATGATTACTTGCTTGACAATGGAAATCCAATAAAGTAGTAATCTTCATACTCTTTGTTGCATATAATTGAAAATCTAATAAAGAAGTAATATTTACATTTTGAGCTTTTGCTTGTATTTGAGCTCCACCTTCGATTCTTACTTCCTTCTCTGCGTGTAAAGAAGCAGTACCAACATTTGCATCAACAACTACATCAGCTCCACGGATTTGTACTTGATCTCCACCATTTATATTAAATTGACCACCTACACCGTATTCGGCATTACCGTGAACTATTTGTTTATAGTCTCCTTCAATTTCTTCTGTCTTATTACCTTTAACATAAACATGAGCGTTTCCGTTAATCGTAACAACAGAGTGACCTGATGATTCGTGTTTTGTTCCAATGTTGACTTCATAGCGGTCTCCTTGTGCTCTTTCAGCGACTGTGCCTTTACTATCAATTTCAATATAGGAACCTGCTCTATGGTGAATCGTAATTCTTTCTGCACCTGGAGAATCGTCCAACTCAATACTATGATTGGCAGTTTTAATAACTCTATTATATGGATATTTGGCTGCATAAGATGGTCCTGGCTCTGACCAAGTATCTTCTTCACCACCAATCTTTTGATCGTGAACTTTATTTGCTGCCATTGAAAGCAAGTATGTTTCTAATAAATCTTCAGCTCTTGATAATCTATCAGGACCACCACTTGCATTAAAATCTCTGGGAGAATAACCTTGTGCTAACAAATCTCCATTCTCTTCAGCAATAACTCCGTATCCATCAACGATAGGATTTAATTCTTTATTATACATTCCTGGTATTAAACCAAGTATTAATGGATGCTGTGCCATTCTTCCATCTAAGAACATTCCATAAACAAAAGAATTAAGAGGAGGTGGTGGATTGTTTGGATCATAACTACCTGACGCACAAATAGCCCAAGGCAAATCTTGTGTTGCGATATCGGAATGTGTTCCGTGTACGCCAAACGCTCTTACTTGTATTTTTCCTTCGTGTGTTTTATCTACATTGTTTTCAACAACACCAATAAAAAATTGAGGAGATGAAATTCCACTATCGCCTATCATACTATACCTCTATCCCAATCATATTTAACTAATTCCATTTTACATATAAGTTCATTCATATCGAGTTCGTGTGTTGTCGACATAATTAACCATTTACCTTGTAATCTTTTATTTTGTTCAGGACTTAATGCAACACTTGGTTCTAAAGTTGAGAGATCAATTACTTCACCTGGTTTAATATCTATCCTTCCTTTCATCCCAGCTGATACCTTAGTATTTTGTAAATGATAATTATATGCCATTCTATTCGATATAATTTCTCTCATATTTTGTTGTGGCCGATTTATTGCTTCAGGTACATCACCCATTCCGTCAGGAGCCCAATCACGAAGAATAACTCTTTGTGTTTGATTGCGCTTAAATGTTTTTTCTATAAATTCGTTTGTATGTTTAGCACCTTTAGGGGATCCACCACTCATGCCTTTGTATTTCTTTTGCGCTTTTTTGTAATCGTAATTATATGTCTTTTTCCAATGTTGTATTAAATCAATTTCCATAACACTATTATAATAACCACCACCTGACATATCGTCAGAAGTATTAACGTGAGCTGAATGATTAAAATATTCTAATGTTTCAACAATACGTTCAGCTTGTCGAGGATCTCTTGAAATTGTATCACCAGGAGTATAATATAAATTCTTTACTGCTTGATTTTCTTTTGCATATTGTAATAACCATTCATCAGTTACAAAATTATAACCTTCTATTGTTTCAAAGAATCTGTATGTTGAAGATATATTTTTACTATTATATGCCTTGGCTGCTAAAAATTGCATTGCTTGCGCAGGAGCATAATCAGGAATCGTAACTCTCATAGTATTTGTCGAATCCTGCATTTTAACTTTTCTTCCATCTTTAAACTTATAAATGACACCATCTTCAAACGAGCCTTCAGCTGTTAATTGTCCATAGTTCTTTTTAAATAATTGCGTAGCACAATAAGAAGCGGTATGATTTCTAAATGAAGTAATAATCTTTTCCTGAGCAGCTTTAAAAGTTGAAGTAGAAACACAAGAACATGTATATAATAATTTTTCTCCTTGTATAGCAACATCACTTACTGAGTATAAAGAAAGATCTAAAATAATAACAGTTTGTAAATCATGACTTCTCATTTGTAGTTTAAGAGTTTCTTCACCACGAATTGGAAAGTTATGTATTAAAGCAATTGTATCTAATATAGTTACATCAACCATATACCCAGACAGATTTAAATCTTGATCTATTTTAACATGACTAATCATTGTAGTAATGTCAACCTTCCTTTTATCAAAAGAAGTTAGAGTTGCACCTTCGATTGTGCAATATCCGGGGTTAAAGGTTTCCATTAATCTGTACTAACTGATTGTTTAAATTCATTTGTTAACTGATTGAGAAACGCATTATCAAAGAGAAAGATTTCTTTCTTATTGTTATTAATCAATTGTTCATGTTCGTAAATACGATAAGGTGTCCAATCATCTGGAATGATTCTCTTAATAATAATTTTTTGTCCTCGTTCAGTACGCATAATGACACGGTCCTCGCGTCGAAGATATATTGTTCTGAATGATTCTGGTGCTAATATGATATTGTCAACTGCCATTTGCTATTCCTAAACTGTTTTAATATAATATAAAATATTTTCGTCTATGTTTGGGTTCTTTGTCCAATCAATTACGTCTTCGCCAATTTCTCCAGACTGATCTGTGTATTTTGCTACAAGATAATCGTTAAACGTTTGTCCGTCCATAGGCCACTCGTAATATGGATCTATGATATTATTTGCCATGTAAACTAACCAAACATAATCAACCGAACCATAATACTTATGTGCAATATCTTCAGCTCTTTCGTTTTCTTTAACTGTATAAGGATAATATACGTAAGGGTTAGTTGATACTGCTCTTACAAAGGATGCACGTCTAGAAATGTCTCTGACCTTTCTTCCTTGATATTCTATAACAGGAAAGTTTTCAAAATATTTAGTTGCCATTATTCTTCTGCTCCTCCATCACCCAGATCATCATCAGGATAATCTGCAGCGGTTTGTATTTCTATTTCTTGAAGTGCTAAAGTAAGTTTAACTGAAGCAGGTACACCACCTTGTGCAATCGTAGGTAATCCTTCTCCTGCATAATCTATGTTTACACTTGATACCATACACGGTTTAAATTTAAGAAAATGACTTTCATCAACACCAAGTAAATTAATAAAACAAACTGCAGGATATCTTAAGAATGCTCTAGTTGCTGCTGCGCCGCCAATATCTGCTAGTGTCGAATCAGCTGGTCCCATGCTTTGAGTTTCAGGTAAAGTATTTCTTTTAATTGCATTCGCAATCTTTCTTATAGTTTGTGCTTCAGCTGCAGACTCTGGTCTCATTTGAAAATCAAACTGAAAGCTTCTTAAATCAACACCTGAGAAAAATAGTGTTGCTTGTGGATTAGATACAGATCCAGTCATTGCTCCAAGCGATGCGGTTGAAATTCCTAAAGCCTCAATTGTACCTTTTCCCATCTCTGCAAGAGCACGACCTATTACATCTGCGTTTATACCTACTGCATCGCTAAATGACTTACGTTGAGCTTGTGCTGCAGCCGAATTACCAAATAAGCTCGCGGCAGATGCACCTAATCCTTGTAATGCGGATGCTATTTTATTTGAAGCGGCTCTTGGATTATCTACTATACCACTTAATGTCTTTGATATTAGAACTTCCGCAACCGATCTTTCGTTTGCTGAAATACCGATTGACGTTGCATCTGCTAATTGTGCAGGCATTGGTAGTTCAATTACAGTTTCTTTTTCAGTTGTTGCTTTTTTTCTGTTTACAAAAGCGTTTTCAAATCTGCTACCAGCAGGATCTGCAATAAATTCGTTATAATTATACTGTTTAAATATAAGCTGAATGCTGTGAGGTAGCGGCCTTGAAGGATAAGTGAGCCGTGTAAAAGATTCCTTATCTGCGGCTTCCATATGCATCATTGGTCTTGTCATTGTTATTCCTTTGAGTAACTCCGGTTAATTCTAATAAATATGTTAACGGATTTGTAGTTATTTATACAGAAAGCGAGAAATACATCATGGCATATAAAGGTCGATTTCGTCCTAAGAACCCCAGTAAGTATAAAGGGGACCCAACTAAGATTATTTATAGGTCTTTATGGGAGTTTAAAGTTTTTAGATGGGTTGATACACACCCTGATGTTATTTGGTGGCAATCAGAAGAAGTGATTGTTCCTTATAGATCTCCGCTTGATAGTAGAATACACAGATATTTTCCGGATGTTATTGTACATAAAAAGGATAATCTAGGAAATGTTCAAACTATTATGATTGAAATTAAACCAAGTTCACAATGTGTACCGCCAAATCCAGCAAATAAAAACAAAACAAAGACAGGTAGAGTATCAAGAAGATATTTAAATGAAGTAAAACGATACGGTATTAACGAAGCGAAATGGAAAGCTGCAAGATCCTTTTGCGCTGACCGCGGATGGTTATTTACAATTATGACAGAAAAACATATACCAGGGGCAAGGTAAGTGGCACAAATCTTTTCAGATATATTAGCAAAAGGTGTAAGGCGTGGAGAAATGCCTGCTCGTACTCAGACTGCGAGAGATTGGTATCGTAATGCTGCCAAAGGTATGACAATGGTTACGGCCGAACAAATCATAAGTGATACAAAGAAAAAGAATACAAGAGCATCAGTATCTAACGAAGGTCAGATTGGGCAAATGATGTTATTTCAATACGAAGCAAAATATAAAGACACATTACCTTATTATGATCGCTTCCCTCTTATATTCCCAATAAATATAGTTAAAGGAGGATTCATGGGTATAAACATGCATTACTTACCTCCAAAACTAAGGGCACAATTAATGGATGCATTATATACAGTTTCTTCAAATAAAAGATATGATGAAAAGACTATACTAAATTTATCTTACGATATATTAAATGGAGCATCAAAGTTTAGATTGTTTAAACCAACAATAAAGAAATACTTAACAAGACAGGTAAGATCTAGATTTATAAAGATAGAAGCAAGTGAATGGGATATTGCTTTGTTCTTACCACTTCAGAATTTTGTTGGAGCTTCAAGTCAAAAAGTATATGCAGATTCAAGAAAGATTATAAGAGGATAATAGATGTCATTTAATGTTTCAAAATTTAAGTCATCATTTGAAAGAATGGGTGGTCCTGCTCGAGCAAATTTATTTGAAGTAACAAGATCAACAAATTCTGAGATTCCTGTTAATCCATTCTTTGGTATCAACGAATTTAAATATTTTTGTACTGGAATAACATTTCCTGGAATAGCAGTAAATACAGCAAGTGTAGATTATATAGGACAGTTAACAAAATTATATCCAACAGGTGTGACTAACCCAGGACCAGTTACTGCAAAATTCTTAGTAGATTCAGATCATAATGTTTTAACTTTCTTTCACAATTGGATGAGAGCAGTTGTTAACTTTAGTAAAACAGACGGAGCTGCAGCAGAGTTTAAAGAAAAGCTTCCACATGAAGTTGGATTCAAAGATGATTATTGTTGTGATTTAATTATTAAACATTTTACAACAGATAGTTTTCCAAATTCATTTTATGAGGCAACATTATTAAGAGCGTATCCAATTGAAGTATCAGGTTTAGAATTAGGATGGGCACAGAATGATTCGTTCTTAGAAATAGATGTAAAGTTTGCACTTGATGATTTTAAATTCTCAGGTGATAAAACAGGAAATACCGCAGACCGCTCAAAGAGAGGTGGTGGCCTGTTAGATATACTTGGAGATGTAGCAGGATTTGCTGATACAGTAAGAGGTACAATTAAATCAGGAAGACCTAGAACAATTCAAGATGCAGTAAACAGATTAAACAGATTAAGTAATTCCTTTGGAAACTTGAGTGACAATATTTAAAATTAGGAGTATATAATGGCACTACCAAAAATTGACTTACCTTTAGAGGAAATTATAATTCCATCGACTGGTAAGAAAGTAAAGTTAAGACCCTTTACGGTAAAAGAAGAAAAGATATTATTAGTTGCGGCGGAATCAGGAGATGCAGTAAATGAACTGCTATCAGTTAAGCAAGTAATTAATAATTGTTTAGTAGATTCTACAGTTGATGAAATGTCAATGGTAGATTTAGAATATGTGTTTTTAAATCTACGAACACGTTCAGTAGATAATATAGCAACTTTTAGTATCACTGATCCTGATACTGATGAAAAGGTTAATTTAGAAATTGACTTTAAAGATGTTAAATTAATAGAAGACGAGGAGCATGATAATAAAGTAAAAATTAATGAAGAGTATACATTATTTTTAAAGCATCCAACGATTGCACAATTTGAATATGTGTTATCATTAGATGCAAAAGATCCTTTAATGAATTATTTTATTATGACATCATGTTTAGATAAATTGGCTTCGGAAGATGAAGTACATAATTTTGCAGATTATAGTAATGAAGAAATAGATGATTTTATGAACAGCTTAGATGGTAATTCAATTAAGCAAGTTTCTAAATTCTTTGAAACACTTCCTAAGTTGAGACATGAAGTAAAATATACAAATATGAATGGAGATGAAAAGACATTTGTGATTGAGGGCATGCGAAGTTTTTTTATCTAGGGCTAAGTCATATGACACTTAGCCATTATTACAATATGATCTTTTCGCTTTGTCAACATCATAAGTATTCTATATCTGATGTTGAAGGATTAATACCGTATGAAAGAGATTTATTCTTTCAGATGTTAATTGAGTATCTTGAAAGACAAAAAGAAGAACGAGCAAATAGGTAAATATTAAATGGCAGACTTAAGCGCAGAAACACAAGCTATTATCAGCGAACTTGATAAACAAGGAAAGCTGTTACGCAATGACGGACGAACAAATTCAATTAAGATGGTTAGACAAGATCTAGCAAAGTTTGAACCAATCTTTATTAGTATTAATAAAGGTATCGGAAGCATGGCTGAAAAAATCAATTCTATGGTTTCTTTATCTGCTACCGAATCAGAGGGTGCAAGTAGAATTGCGACCGACGATCTTGATGATGAGTATGTTGGATTACAAAAAGAAGCTGCTGAGCTTACAATTAAAAACGCTAATCAAAGAGAAAAGCTTGAAGCTGAACAAATGGCAAGAGATGAAGTTGCTCGTAAACAAAAAGAAAAGGATGATAGAAAAGCTGAAACAGAAAAAAACAAAATAATGTCTCAAGGTCTTATATCAATGGCAAGAGATAATAAGATGGGAATGTTTAAAGGTGTTTTAAAATACGGTTTACTTGGATTTGCTGGATTTAATATAATAAAAGGTGCAGTAGATCAAATGTTCGATGGTGCTGCCTCTGAGTTTTTAAATAATGTTGATTGGACTTCGTTATCCGAAGGGTTTAATCGTATGACAAGTTGGATTACTTCTGATATTTGGAAAACATTAGCAACTGGTCTTGCGGCATGGGGTGCATTAGAATTTGGTTTACCGTTTATGGTTAACACTGCTGGTGAACTTATTAAACTATCTGCGTTTAAGAGTGCACTATCAGGAATAACATCCGGGCAAATTGAAAATGCTAAAGGCTTTCCTGGTTTAAGAGTAGGTATAGCAGGTGCACTGGGAGCTGCATTAGCGTTGGGAATGCCAGCAATTAAAACTTTTATAAGAGAAAGTATGATGGGAATGAC
>TARA_B100001057_G_scaffold42525_2_pt1 | contig 13361 bp, 23 predicted proteins | sample TARA_B100001057 | Tara Oceans TARA_B100001057 (sample SAMEA2621839) | marine metagenome | biome: marine biome (ENVO:00000447); feature: surface water layer (ENVO:00002042); material: "saline water (ENVO:00002010), including plankton (ENVO:xxxxxxxx)" | depth 5 m
TCAATTCTCTCTTTTTATTGATTCAATTGTTGATGGGGGAGTCGTGGTTTATAATGAATTGGATCCAACAGTTAAGGATATCATTATGAATAACCAAAGTTTTGTACGTAAAATCGAATATAATCTTCCCGATTATAATATTTCAGACAATCAAATATTTATAAATTCTGATGAAGGTCAAATTCCTCTACAAATTTTCGGTAAACATAATCTTTCTAACCTTGAAGGAGCAAGAAAAATTTGTTCTCTATTAGGAGTTTTTGATAACGATTTTTACAATTCAATTTCATCATTTAGAGGTGCTAGTAAACGTCTTCAAATTATTCACAATGATAAAAAAAACTTACTAATTCGTGATTTTGCTCACTCACCAAGTAAGTTAAAAGCAAGTTTTGATGCTGTAAGAGAAACTTTTACTGACAGTTTTATAATTGCTGTTTACGAACTACATACTTTTAGTAGTTTAAATTCAAATTTTATTAATCAATATTCCGGAACATTTGATAATTGTGACTTACCTATTGTATTTTTTGATAAAAAAAATAATAAATTGGATTCATCTGAAACAATTAATAACGAAATTATTTCCAATGCATTTAATATTCAAAATCTCATAGTAATTGACAATCCAGATGATCTATTTAGTTATCTTATTTCTATGGAATATAATAACACATGTCTGTTGTTGATGAGCTCAGGAAATTTTGGTTCTATGGATATAGGTAAACTTAAATCTCATATTTCTAATGAACGTTAAAAATGTATTTTTTGATCTAGATCATACTTTGTGGGACTTTGAAAGAAATTCAGCCCTAACATTCGAGCTTTTATTTAAAAAATATAAAATGGATGTTGATTTGAATTCTTTCCTGAGTTTTTATGTTCCAATAAATTTAAAATATTGGCGTTTGTATAGAAATGAATCGATTTCCAAAGAATATCTTAGGTTTAATAGACTTTATGATGTATTTAAAGAATTAAATATTAATATTTCAGATGATATTATAAATAAAATTTCATTTGATTACATAGAAAATCTACCCAAATTCAATCATTTAATCGATGGGGCTCTTGAGATATTATTGTACCTCAAAAAAAAATATAGATTGTTTCTCATAACTAATGGTTTCAGAGAAGTACAATCCAGTAAACTTAAAAATTCTGGAATTGATAATTTTTTTATCTCCATCTATGATTCAGAAAGTGTTGGAGTAAAAAAACCTAATCCTTTAATTTTTAATCATGCTTTGGATGATTCAGGTTGCATTGCAAAGGAATCAGTAATGATAGGCGATAGCCTCGAGGCAGATATACAAGGGTCACTTGCTGTAGGTATGAATGCGATTCATTATTTAAATTTCGGTGAAAAAAAACACAAAGAGTGCATAATAGTTAATAATCTACTATCCATAAAAAAAATTCTTTAGCTAGATTGTCGTTTAAATTCTGAAAGAAAAATTCCCGCAGCCACAGAAACATTAAGTGATGACAATGTTCCATGCAATGGTATGCTAATTTCTTCATCACACAATTTTAATATTGATTTATTTATACCAACCCCCTCTGAACCCAAAATTATAGCGGTTTTAGATTTAAAGCTGTGTTTGTATATGTTTTTTGTTGCTTTATCATCAGATGCAATTATTTCAAATCCATATTCTTTTAAAAAGAAAATAGCATCTTTTATGTGATTAACTTTACAAATAGGTATATTGAAAATAGCACCCGCAGAGGATTTTATTGTTTCTCCATTTATGGGTGAATTACCACTTTTAGATATGATTATGTAATCAACCCCAAAACATTCAGCACTTCTAATAATCGCACCAAAGTTTTTGGTATCTGTAATACCACTCAATAATAAAATTAGGCAACTATCAGTTCTATTTATTGTTTTTTCTAGATCACTTATTTTTTTTGTCCGTACAGGTGATATTGTTGCGACTATTCCTTGGTGATTGTTCGAGGTTAGCTTGTTAAGTTTTTGGACTGGAACAAAAGAAATTTTTATTTCCTTTTTATGAATTTTAGATTTTATGTTTTCATGAAAAGGACTACTTTTTTGGATAAAAATTTTATCAATTTGAATATCATTTTCTAACGCTTCATAAACAGCTCTTTTACCATAAATTATTTCTAAGTTCATCATTTTCTAAAATGATATTGTTTATTTAATAAAAATTAAAATTTCAAAATTGTATTTAAATTTTTTATCTCTATGCGGCTTGCAAAAAAAAATTACTACATCATTTGATTAATTACAGAAAAATTATACATTTGCACACCTTAAAAACCGAAATAAATGCCAACTATATCGCAATTAGTACGAAAAGGTAGAAAAAAAATTGTAAAAAAAAGCAAGTCAGCTTCATTAGTTGGCTGTCCTCAAAAAAGAGGTGTTTGTACTAGGGTTTACACTACAACACCAAAGAAACCAAATTCTGCCATGAGAAAAGTTGCTCGTGTTAGACTAACAAATGGAATTGAAGTAAATGCTTACATCCCTGGTGAAGGTCACAATTTACAAGAACATAGTATAGTCTTAGTTCGCGGAGGACGTGTCAAAGATTTACCTGGGGTAAGATACCATATTGTTCGAGGTGCATTAGACACTGCCGGTGTTGAGGGGCGATTGCAAAGAAGGTCTAAGTACGGTGCAAAAAAAGCTAAGGCCAAAAAATGATGTTCCTAGTAAGGAACCTCTCAAAACAAAATAATGAGAAAAAGAAAAGCTAAAAAAAGACCTTTAATCCCAGATCCAAAATTTAACGATCAACTTGTTTCGAGATTTGTTAACATGCTAATGCTTGATGGTAAAAAAAGTATTGCTTTAAAAATATTTTATGATGCACTTGAAATTATCGAAGAAAAGAAACAAGAAACTGAAAAGTCATCGCTTGAAATTTGGAAAGATGGGTTATCAAATGTGATGCCCCACGTCGAAGTTAGAAGTCGAAGAGTCGGAGGAGCAACATTTCAAATTCCAATGCAAATAAGACCTGACAGGAAGATATCCTTGGGAATGAAATGGCTTATAAGTTTTGCTAGGAATAGAAATGAAAAGTCAATGTCTCAAAAGCTTGCAGCTGAGATTATTGCGGCTGAAAAAGAAGAAGGTTCTGCTGTCAAGAAAAAAACAGATACACATAAAATGGCAGAGGCTAACAAGGCATTTTCACATTTTAGATTTTAGATATGGCTCGTGACTTAAAATATACAAGGAATATTGGAATTGCAGCTCACATTGATGCTGGTAAGACAACCACGACTGAACGAATTTTATACTACACTGGAGTTAGTCACAAAATTGGAGAAGTTCATGATGGTGCTGCTACAATGGATTGGATGGAACAAGAGCAAGAACGAGGAATAACAATTACGTCTGCTGCCACGACCTGCACATGGAACTTCCCAACAAATCAAGGAAAGAAAATTGAATCATCAAAACCTTATCATTTTAATATTATCGATACACCTGGACATGTAGATTTTACAGTTGAGGTTAATAGATCTCTTAGAGTTTTGGATGGTTTAGTTTTTTTATTCAGTGCTGTTGATGGAGTTGAACCACAATCTGAAACTAACTGGAGACTAGCCGATAACTATAAGGTCCCGAGAATGGGGTTTGTAAATAAAATGGACCGTCAAGGCTCAGACTTTTTAAAGGTTTGTAATCAAATCAAAACAATGTTGAAATCTAATGCCGTTCCAATTGTATTACCAATTGGAAATGAAGAAGATTTTGAAGGAATTATTGATCTTGTAAAGAATCGTGGTATTATATGGCATGAAGAAAACAAAGGCTCTACGTTTGATGTTGTTGATATCCCTGATGATATGAAAGATGAAGTTGAAAAATATAGAGCAAATTTAATAGAAGCAGTTGCTGAATATGATGACCAATTGCTGGAAAAGTTTTTTGAAGACCCAAATTCAATTAGTGAGGATGAAATACATGAAGCACTAAGAAAAGCTGCGCAAGATATGAGTATAATTCCTATGGTTTGTGGGTCTGCTTTTAAAAATAAAGGTGTCCAATTTCTGTTAGATTGTGTCTGTAGATATCTTCCCTCTCCAACTGATAAGGATGCCATAGTAGGTACAAATCCTGATGATGAGAGCGAAATATCAAGAAAGCCGTCAGTAAATGAACCTTTCTCTGCACTTGCTTTCAAAATTGCAACTGACCCATATGTAGGTAGATTGGCTTTCTTCAGAGTTTACTCCGGTAGACTTGATGCCGGGTCTTACATTTTTAATAATAGATCGGAATCAAAGGAAAGAATTTCTAGGATATATCAAATGCATGCCGACAAACAAAACGCTATAGATTTTATAGAAGCTGGTGATATCGGCGCTGCTGTCGGGTTTAAAGACATTAAAACTGGTGATACATTAAGTTCTGAAAAACATCCCATAATCCTTGAAAGTATGATATTTCCTGATCCAGTCATTGGTATTGCAGTTGAACCCAAAACGAAAGCTGATGTTGATAAATTAGGCGTAGCCCTTGCAAAGTTAGCAGAAGAAGATCCAACATTTCAAGTTAGAACTGATGAGGCCTCTGGTCAAACTATTATCTCTGGGATGGGTGAGTTACATTTGGATATTCTTGTAGATAGATTAAAAAGAGAGTTTAAAGTTGAAGTAAATCAAGGTAAGCCACAAGTTGAATACAAAGAAGCAATTACTGCAACTGCACAACACAGAGAAGTTTACAAAAAGCAAACAGGTGGACGCGGAAAATTTGCTGATATAGTATTTACTATGGAACCAGGTGAAGATGATAAAGAAGGATTAGAGTTTATTAATAAAATCAAGGGAGGTAATATTCCAAAGGAGTATATTCCCTCTGTTGAAAAAGGTTTTAAGGATGCCATGAGAAATGGACCTTTGGCAGGGTTTGAAATTGATTCACTCAAAGTAACTTTAACAGATGGGTCTTTCCATCCTGTTGACTCCGACTCACTTTCATTTGAATTAGCCGCGAAATTAGGATTCAAAGAAGCTGCAAGGCTCGCAAAATCAGTAATTATGGAGCCAATGATGAAGCTAGAGGCGTTAACCCCTGAAGAAAATATGGGTGATATAGTTGGTGATTTAAACAGAAGAAGAGGTCAAGTTAATAATATGGATGACAGGGCAGGTTCTAAAGTTGTAAAAGCAGTTGTTCCACTTTCAGAAATGTTTGGATATGTTACTGCATTGAGAACCTTAAGCTCAGGGAGAGCTACATCAACCATGGAGTTTTCTCACTATTCAGAAACACCGAGAAATATCTCTGACGAAGTCATAGCTTTAATTAAAGGAACTAATCTAGAATAATTATGAGTCAGAAAATTAGAATAAAACTAAAATCATATGACTTCAATCTGGTTGATAAATCAGCTGAAAAAATTGTAAAGACTGTTAAAACAACTGGTGCTATTGTAACGGGTCCAATCCCATTGCCAACAAAAAGAAAAATATTTACTGTTTTGAAATCCCCTCATGTTAATAAAAAGTCAAGAGAGCAGTTTCAACTCTCATCATACAAGAGGTTAATGGATATTTACAGTTCATCATCAAAAACAATAGATGCGCTGATGAAGCTTGAATTACCTAGTGGAGTTGAAGTTGAAATTAAAGTATAAAAGTTATGTCTGGGTTAATAGGAAAAAAAATTGGGATGACAAGTATTTTTGATACTGATGGTAAAAATATGGCCTGTACTGTAGTAGAAGCAGGACCATGTATAATTACCCAAATAAAGAGTTTTGAAAAAGACGGTTACGATGCAGTTCAATTGGGATATGATAATTTAAAAGACAATAAAGTCAAAAAATCCCAGTCCGGACATTTTAAAAAATCAAAAGGTAAGCCCAAAAGAAGCTTAGCTGAGTTTTCAAATTTTCAATCTGATTTAAAAGAAGGTGATATTATTGATGTTAATCATTTTGTTAAAGGTGAATTTGTTGATGTTTCGGGAACTAGTAAAGGAAAGGGCTTTCAAGGTGTTGTTAAGCGGCACGGTTTTTCAGGTGTTGGTCAATCCACACACGGACAGCACAACAGATTAAGAGCACCTGGTTCTATTGGTGCTGCTTCTTACCCAGCTCGTGTTTTTAAAGGGATGAGAATGGCCGGTCAGACAGGAAATAAAAAAGTTACAATCCAGAACCTCAAAGTTTTAGAAATTATTCCTGAAAAGAATCTACTGATTTTAAAAGGAGCAATTCCCGGACATAAAAATTCAACAGTTTTAATTAAAAAATGATGAAGTTAGGAATCTTAAATATAAAGGGAAAAGCAAGTGGAAAAGACCTTACCTTATCCGATAAAGTCTTTGGTGTTGAGCCAAACAAACAAGCATTGTACCTTGATACAAAGCAATTTCTGACTAATCAAAGACAAGGAAATGCCAAGACAAAAGAAAGATCTGAAATCAAAGGAAGTACTCGAAAAATAAAAAAACAAAAAGGTACTGGTACAGCACGTGCTGGAAGCATAAAAAATCCTTTGTTTCGAGGAGGAGGTACAGTTTTTGGTCCTAGGACCAGAGATTACTCTATTAAGTTGAACAAGAATGTTAAAAAATTAGCAAGGAAGTCAGCCTTGTCATTAAAATTTAAATCAAAATCAATTTCTATTATTGAATCTATAAAAATTAACAAGCCTAAAACTAAAATAATCAATAAGATTTTATCTGATTTTGGCTTAAATTCTAAAAAAACTTTAATAGTAGTTGATGGACATAATAAAAATGTATATTTGTCCGCTCGAAATCTTGAAAAATCAGAGGTTATTTCTGATTCTGATATTTCGACTTATAAAATAATGAACGCTCAACATATAATTTTCGAAGAGAAAGCTGTTGAGAAAATTGAAGCTAAATTATTGTAATGAATATTATTTTAAGACCAATATTAACAGAGAAAACATCTACTCAAAGTGAAAAAATGGGAAGGTATACATTTGAAGTTAGTAAGTTTTCAAATAAAATACAGATAAAAAATGCTGTACAAAACAAATACAGCGTAACAGTTCATAAGGTCAGAACACAGATTTATGGACCCGAACGTAAGACTAAATACACAAAAAAGGGAATTCAAAACTCAAAGTCTAATACAATCAAAAAGGCTATTGTTCAATTGGTTGAAGGAGACTCAATAGATTTTTATAACAATAACTAATTATTATGCCAATAAAAACATTAAAACCAATCACACCAGGCCAAAGGGGAAGAACCGTAAATGGTTTTAATGCTATTACAACAGATAAACCTGAAAAATCTTTATTGGTTCCTAGAAAAAAATCAGGAGGTAGAAATAGTCAGGGAAAAATGACTATGAAATATAGAGGAGGTGGTCACAAAAAGAAATACCGATTAATTGATTTTAAGCGAGACAAAGTAAATGAAAATGCTAAGGTTGTTAGTATTGAGTACGACCCTAATCGTTCTGCTTTTATTTCATTAATTCAATTTGATGACGGTGAAAAAAGATACATAATTGCTCCTAAGGGATTAAAAGTTGGAGATACTGTTATGTCTGGTGAAAATGCTACACCTCATGTTGGAAATTGTATGCCTCTATCAAAAATTCCACTTGGAACAACTGTTTGTTGCGTGGAACTAAATTCTGGAAAAGGTGCCACAATAGCTAGAAGTGCTGGTTCATCAGTTCAATTAATGGCAAGAGACGGTAAATTTGCTACTATTAAACTTCCGAGCGGAGAAACTAGGTTAATTCTAGTTAAATGTTCTGCTGTTATTGGTAGTGTTTCTAATTCAGATCATCAGTTAATCGTCTCAGGTAAAGCAGGACGAAGTAGATGGTTAGGTCGAAGACCGAGAACTAGGGCTGTCGTCATGAACCCTGTTGATCATCCAATGGGTGGTGGAGAAGGGCGTGCTTCGGGTGGACACCCTCGATCCAAAAAAGGTATTCCTGCAAAAGGTTACAAAACACGAAATAAAAAGAAGTTTAGTAATAAATTCATAATAGAGAAAAGAAAATAATTATGCCTAGATCATTAAAAAAAGGTCCATATGTAAAACAAAGTTTAATCAAAAAGGTTCAAGCCAATATTGATTCAAACAAAAAGAATGTAATTAAGACTTGGTCAAGATCCTCAATGATTATACCTGATTTTGTTGGACAAACTATTGCTGTATACAATGGAAGACAGTTTGTTCCAGTTTACATTTCAGAAAATATGGTCGGGCATAAGTTAGGTGAGTTTTCCCCGACAAGATCTTTTAGGGGGCATGCTGGTGGAAAAAAAGGTAAATAATCATGGGTTCAAGAAAAAGAAATAAATCTGAAATTTTAAAAGAAACAAGGAAAGATATGGTCTTTGCTAGCCTAAATAACTGCCCCACATCACCAAGAAAAATGAGATTAGTTGCTGATCTTGTTCGTGGAGAAAAAGTAGATAAAGCTCTTTCTATTTTGAAATTTAGTCAAAAACAATCTTCTGTTAGGCTCGAAAAACTTCTTTTGTCTGCCATCAATAATTGGCAACAAAAGAACCCTAATGATGATATTGATAAACTAGACCTCTACATTAAAGAGATAAGAGTTGACGGTGGTAGAATGCTTAAAAGATTAAGGCCAGCTCCCCAAGGTAGGGCACACAGAATTAGGAAACGATCAAACCATGTTACAATGATTCTTGATAATTATAAAAATGAAAAACAATAATTAATGGGACAAAAGACTAATCCAATCGGAAACAGGCTAGGTATCATCAGAGGATGGGAATCAAACTGGTATGGTGGAAACAATTTTGGTGATATGCTTAAGGAAGATGATAAAATTAGAAATTATATATTCACTAGACTTTCGAAGGCTAGCGTTTCAAGAGTAATAATAGAACGAACTTTAAAATTAGTAACAATTACAATTACTACAGCTAGGCCTGGAATTATAATTGGTAAGGCAGGGCAAGAAGTTGATAAATTGAAGGAAGAGTTGAAGAAAATTTCTGGAAAAGACATTCAACTTAACATTGTTGAAATAAAAAGACCTGAGCTTGAAGCTCAACTGGTTGCTTCGTCTATTGCTAGACAAATTGAAAATAGAATTTCTTACAGGAGAGCTATAAAAATGGCTATCGCTGCTACCATGAGAATGAATGCTGAGGGAATAAAAGTAAAAATTTCAGGCCGTTTAAACGGAGCTGAAATGGCTCGAAGCGAAAATTATAAAGAAGGAAGAATTCCACTTTCAACTTTTAGAGCAGATATAGATTATGCTGTTGTTGAAGCTCATACTACTTATGGAAGGATAGGTGTTAAAGTATGGATTATGAAAGGAGAGGTTTATGGTAAGAGAGAATTGTCTCCATTGGTAGGTTTAAGTTTAGTTTCATCAAAAAACAAGAACAAAAAAAGAAGAGTTAGATAAAATTATAATGTTATCTCCGAAAAGACAAAAATATAGAAAAATGCAAAAAGGGAAAATGAAAGGCTTTTCCCAAAGAGGACATAGGTTATCAAATGGGATGTTTGGTTTAAAATCACTCGACTCAAAATTTATTACCTCAAGACAAATTGAAGCTGCAAGGATTGCAGCAACTAGGTATATGAAAAGAGAGGGTCAATTATGGATAAAAATATTTCCTGACAAGCCAATAACAAAGAAACCTCTTGAAGTTAGAATGGGTAAAGGAAAGGGTGCTCCTGAGTATTTTGTAGCTGTAGTTAAACCTGGAAGAATCATGTTTGAAGTTGCTGGTGTAGATATTTCAGTTGCTAAGGAGGCTCTAAGACTGGCTGCACAGAAGCTTCCCGTCAAAACAAAGTTTATTATAGCGAATGATTACGAATTGGTCTAGTATGAAGCAAAAAGAAGTATTAATATTAAAAGATGACGAATTAAATGACAAGTTAAATACCTTGCAATCAGATTTGCATAACCTTAAGCTTGGTCACTCTGTTTCACCTATTGAAAATCCGATTGAAATTAGAAAGATAAGAAGGACAATTGCAAGACTAAAAACAGAATTAATGAAGAGAAAATCTAATTAAAATGAAGAAAAGAAATTTAAGAAAAGAACGTATAGGTATTGTAACTAGTTGTAAAATGGAAAAATCTATAATAGTGTCCGAGGTAGGTAAAGTAAAACATCCTATGTACGGAAAATTTGTTTTAAAAACAAAAAAATATAGTGCTCACGATGAACTTAACGAGTGTGGAGAAGGTGATGTTGTTAGAATTATGGAAACAAAACCTATAAGTAAAAAAAAGAGGTGGAGATTGGTAGAAGTTATTGAAAAAGCTAAATAGATATGTTACAACAAGAAAGTAGATTATTAGTTGCTGATAACACTGGTGCAAAGGAAGTGCTAACCATAAGAGTGCTTGGCGGTACAAAAAGAAGATATGCATCCTTAGGTGATAAAATAGTTGTCACTATTAAACAAGCTACACCAAGTGGTACTGTAAAGAAAGGACAAGTTTCAACTGCAGTAGTTGTTAGATCAAAAAAAGAGGTTAGAAGAAAAGATGGGTCTTATATAAGATTTGATGATAATGCATGTGTTTTATTGGATTCTGCAGGAGAAATGAGAGGAACACGTGTTTTTGGTCCAGTTGCCAGAGAACTGAGAGATAAAAATTTTATGAAAATTGTTTCACTAGCACCAGAAGTTTTATAATATGAATTTAAAACAGGGAGATAATGTTAAAGTAATTGCAGGCGATCAAAAAGGATCGACTGGAAAGATTATCAAGATTTATAAAATTAAAAATACAGCTTTGGTTTCTGGTGTTAATACTGTAAAAAAACACACCAAGCCTAGTAATAATAATCCCAAGGGTGGAATCTTTGAAAAAGAATTACCAATACATGTATCAAATTTATCACTCCTGACTAAAGATGGTAAACAAACTAGAATTGGCTATAAAATTGAGGATGGGAAAAAAGTCCGTATTTCATCTAAAACAAAAGAAATAATTTAAGTTATGGCATACAAACCTAGATTAAAAGAAGACTTTAAAAATAATTTATACAAATCCATAATGGATGTGCATGACCTAAAAAATGTGATGCAAGTTCCTTCACTTAAAAAGATTGTAATTAGTAAGGGAGTTGGAGCTGCTGTTAATGATAAAAAATTAATTGAACATGCCATTGAGGAATTAACATTAATATCTGGTCAAAAAGCTGTACCAACAATGTCAAAAAAAGACGTTTCTTCTTTTAAATTAAGAAAAGGTATGCCAATCGGAGTCAAAGTAACACTTAGGGGTGATTTTATGTATGAGTTTTTAGACAGACTAATTACAGCTGCTCTCCCAAGGGTTAGAGAATTTCAGGGTGTAAAAAATTCTGGATTTGATGGTAGGGGTAATTATACATTAGGTATAACTGAACAAATAATATTTCCTGAAATAGATATTGATAAAGTAAATAATATTTCAGGAATGGATATAACTTTTGTCACCTCTACAAATAATGATATTTTAGCAAAAACTTTATTAAAGCAACTGGGTTTACCATTTAAAAAATAAGAAGATATGGCAAAAGAGTCAATGAAAGCACGTGAAGTAAAAAGAGCAAAAATGTGCGCTAGGTATGCTGCAAAAAGAAAGGCATTAAAAGAAGCTGGAGATTATGTTGGTTTACAAAAATTGCCTAAGAACTCCTCACCTGTAAGGGCACATAACAGATGTAAGATTACAGGAAGACCTAAAGGATACATCAGGCAATTTGGTGTATCTAGAGTTATGTTTAGAGAAATGGCTAATAAAGGTTTAATACCTGGAGTAAGAAAATCGAGTTGGTAAATTAAATAAAATGAATACAGATCCAATAGCAGATTATTTAACAAGAATTAGAAATGCCAATCAGGCTAGGTTAAAAACAGTTGAAATACCTGGTTCTAAAATTAAGCTTGAATTGACTAAAATATTACTTGATCAAGGCTTTATCTTGAATTTTAAGGTTTTAGAAAACAATGTGCAACCAATTATTAAAATTGCTCTTAAGTATAATGGTATTTACAATGAGCCAGTATTGAAAAAGCTTGAAAGAGTTAGTAAACCTGGTTTAAGAAAATACACTGATGGAAAAAATATTCCTAGAGTACTAAATGGCTTAGGTATCAACATAATTTCTACATCTAGAGGCTTAATGACAGGTAAAAAAGCTGAAAGAGAAAACATCGGAGGTGAAATAATTTGTAATATATATTAGGTATGTCTAGAATAGGTAATAATCCAATATTAATCCCTGAGGGTGTAAATGTAGAAATTAATCCTACAAGTGTCGTTGTTACTGGTAAAAACGGTTCATTATCGCAGGTTTATGATACTGTTACTATTAAAAAGCAAGAAAATGTGATAACTGTCTCAAGAGATAAAGACACAAATGAATTTAAATCAAAACATGGATTATATCGCTCATTGATCTTTAATATGGTGGAAGGAGTAACTAAAGGTTTTACGAAAGAGCTAGAACTAGTTGGAGTTGGATATAGAGCTTCTAATTCAGGACAAAAATTAGAAATTGCGTTAGGTTTTTCACATAATATTATTTTGGAATTACCAATTGAAATTAAAGTTGAAACAATCAATGAAAAGGGTTCTAATCCAATAATTAAACTTTCATCTCACGACAAACAACTATTGGGTATGGTCGCATCAAAGATTAGATCGTTTAGAAAACCTGAACCCTATAAAGGAAAAGGAGTTAAGTATCTTGGAGAACAAATTAGAAGAAAAGCAGGTAAGTCTGCATAAATTATTGAAATGGTAAATAAGAAATCTCTAAAGAGGAAAAAAATAAAAAAGAGAATTAGAAAAGTTGTTTTTGGTTCAGCAAATAAACCTAGGCTAAGTGTATACAGAAGTAATAAGGAGATATATGCACAGATAATCGATGACAACAGCTCTATAACTTTAGTTTCTGCCTCTTCAAAAGACAAGGACTTAAAGTTAAAAACAACAAATAAAATTGAAGTCTCTAAAATTGTTGGCAAATCAATTGGAGAAAAAGCTGTAAAGGCAGGAATAACAATAATATCGTTCGACAGAAATGGATATTTGTATCACGGAAGAGTAAAATCTTTAGCTGAGGGAGCCAGAGAAGCTGGATTAAAATTTTAATCATATGAAGAAAAAAAATAGTTTGTTTGTCAAGCCCGGTGGATTAGATCTTAAAGATAGGCTTGTTAGTATCCAAAGAGTTACTAAAGTAACCAAGGGTGGAAGAGCTTTTGGCTTTTCAGCAATTGTTGTGGTAGGAAATGAAGAAGGAGTAGTAGGCCATGGACTTGGTAAAGCAAAAGAGGTTTCACTCGCAATTTCAAAAGCTGTTGAAAATGCGAAAAAAAATCTTGTTAAAATTCCATTATTTAATTCTACAATTCCACA
>TARA_B100001057_G_scaffold410512_1_pt1 | contig 13360 bp, 11 predicted proteins | sample TARA_B100001057 | Tara Oceans TARA_B100001057 (sample SAMEA2621839) | marine metagenome | biome: marine biome (ENVO:00000447); feature: surface water layer (ENVO:00002042); material: "saline water (ENVO:00002010), including plankton (ENVO:xxxxxxxx)" | depth 5 m
ATGTTAGATTCTAAAAATTTCAATGTTAATGAAGTTGGTTTGAAACTTGGTTACAGCACTGCTAGTCATTTTATAGTTGCATTCAAAAAGAAATATGGTACTACACCAAAAAAATATTTAATGTCAGTATCTTCGTAAAAAATTTATGATGAAGGGAGTACTTTTAGTCAATTTGGGCTCTCCAGATAGCCCAAAAAAAGATGATGTTAAGAAATACTTAGATCAATTTTTGATGGATGAAAGGGTAATTGATTTTCCTAAGTGGTTTCGTACTTTCTTGGTAAGAGGAATCATTTTAAATACGAGACCAAAAAAGTCAGCTGAGGCATACAAAAAAATTTGGTGGAAAGAAGGATCACCACTTATAGTTCTTACAAAATTATTAATGGAAAAGGTGAAAAAAAATGTTTCAATACCTGTTGAAATAGCTATGCGCTATGGTAAACCATCTATTAAAGAAGGTCTCAGTTTACTAAATAACAGAGGAGTTAGTGATGTTTTAATCATACCACTTTATCCTCAATTTGCAATGGCAACAACTGAAACTATACTTGTTTTAGCTGAAAAAATAAAGAATCAGTTCTTTCCTCAAATGACTTTTACTTCTTTGCCATCATTTTATAATCATCCTGATTATATCCGAGTCCTATCAAGCTCTATACAAGAGGAGTTAATAGGAAAGAATTGGGAGCATATTATTTTTTCTTACCACGGTGTTCCAAATAGACATATCAGGAAATCAGATGTAACGAAATCTCATTGTAAAATGGATGGCGTTTGTTGTTTTAAGGATTCACCTGCACACAGTTATTGTTATAAGCATCAATGTGAAAAAACTACACTTGAGGTTGCCAGATATTTGGAGTTGAAAGAGGGATCTTACTCAACCACCTTTCAGTCAAGGGTATCAATTTTAGGGAATTGGTTAAAACCCTACACAGATAAAACTGTCTCATCTTTTGCTGAAAAAGGATACAAGGAAATAGCAATCGTTACCCCAGCATTTATATCTGATTGTTTGGAGACTCTTGAGGAAATTGGAATGGAAGCTGTTGAAGATTTTGAGGAAAAAGGGGGTAAAAAACTTCATGTGATTCCATGTATAAATGACAGGGATGATTGGGTAAAAGTTTTGAGTAGATGGATTGATGAGTGGGCCTCACAAACAGTTCCATCAAATGATAAATAACTCATCTCAAAGACTTGGGGTTGACTCAATTTTTAGCCTATTAATTCGCCAAGGTTTACCAGCCTCAATTGGAATTCTTGTGATGTCTTTGAATATACTTATTGATACAATCTTTGTTGGTCAATGGATTGGTTCTAATGCAATTGCAGCTATTAATGTTGTATTACCAGTTTCTTTTTTCATAGCAGCAATCGGAATGGCAATTGGAATTGGAGGTGGATCTATGATTTCAAGATCGATGGGGGAAATAAATGTAAAGAAAGCAAAACATACATTTGGTAATCAAATAACTTTAACATTGTTCATTACTTTTACATTATCATTTCTAGGATTGATTTTCTTAAAATCCTTAATACCTCTTTTTGGCGGTAAAGGAGATTTATATGAGCTTGCCAAAACTTATTACACAATTGTTCTTTATGGAGTTCCTGTTTTAGGTTTTTGTATGATGGGAAACAATGTAATGCGAGCAGAAGGAAAACCAGAATTCGCTATGTATGCAATGATGATTCCTTCTCTGACAAATTTGTTTTTGGACTATGTTTTAATTTACTATTATGATATGGGAATGTATGGAGCTGCATGGGCGACAACAATATCATATTTGGTAACTGCTATTTATATTATTTATTTTTTTTTATCAGAAAAATCAGAGTTAAAAATCGGGTTGAGTGATTTGAATTTGTCTTACACATTAGTATCTGAAATAGTTGCTTTAGGATCAGTTACACTTGCAAGACAAGCAATGGTAAGCATTGTTTTTCTCCTGGTAAATAACATTTTGTTCGATTCCGGAGGAGAGTCAACAGTTGCAACATATGCAATTATAAGTAGGATGTTAATGTTTGCACTTTTTCCAGTAATCGGAATAACTCAAGGTTTTATTCCAATAGCTGCCTATAATTATGGATCTAAAAATTATGATCGAGTTTATGATGTAGTTTTAAAATCAGTAATTCTCTCCACATTTTTTGCCTCAATAGTATTTGCACTTATTTTTTGTTTTACGGAAGAAATTGTTAGAGTATTTACAGACGAGACTAAAATATTGAACGAAACACCATCAGCAATGAGATGGGTTTTTGCTGCAACTCCAATTATTGGTATTCAATTGATTGGTGCTGCATATTTTCAAGCAATTGGAAAAGCAATACCAGCTTTGCTATTAGCCTTGACAAGGCAAGGTTTTTTTTTCGTTCCTCTTTTATTTATTTTTTCAAATAAAATGGGAGTTTATGGGGTATGGTTGGCTTTTCCTATTAGTGAATTGATTGCAACTATAGTTACTGGCGTATTTTTGTATTTGGGTATCAAAAAAATTATTGTTTGATTAATTTCAAATACCAACACGACATATAAAAAATTAGTTTTGTAATTTGTTCTAAATAAAGAATTGTAAATGAAAAATTTTCATAAGGTTTTTACGAAGGGTTTAACATATTTTTGTTTGATTTTTTTGGTAACAAATATTTTCGCTCAGAGAAAAAAAAGAGTTTCTAGTTCAATCACTTTTAATCCACAAATTCATGAAAGTTTAAAGTTTAGAGAGATCGGACCTTTTCGAGGAGGTAGATCTGCAGCAGTTACTGGTGTTAGGGATAATCCAAATTTATATTATTTTGGCTCAACTGGAGGTGGGGTATGGAAAACTGAAGATTCTGGAAAAACTTACGAAAACATTTCAGACGGATTTTTTGGAGGGAGTATTGGGTCGATTGCTGTTGCTCCTAGTGATCCAAACGTAATTTATGTTGGCGGTGGAGAAGTTACAGTGAGAGGAAATGTTTCCTCTGGTAATGGAGTATGGAAATCACTGGATGCTGGAAAAACATGGAATTTTTCTGGCCTTCACAATTCAAGGCATATCCCCCGAATTGTTATAGATAATAAAAATCCAGATATTGTTTATGCAGCAGTTTTAGGTAATATATATAAGCCAACAAATGACAGAGGAGTTTATAAATCTATTGATGGAGGAAAAACTTGGAAAAGAGTTTTATTTGTAAATGGACAAGCAGGAGCTGTTGAGCTTCAAATAGACCCAAACAACTCAAGAGTCTTGTACGCATCAACATGGAATGTAAAGCGAACACCATATAGTCTCAGTAGCGGTGGAAAGGGTTCTCACTTGTGGAAAAGTATTGATAGCGGTCGTACGTGGACTAAAATATCTGAAAAGAATGGTTTTGCTCAGGGAATACTTGGTATAATTGGGGTTACAATATCTCCAATCAATAGTGAAAGAATTTTTGCAATAGTTGAAAACAAAAATGAGGGTGGTGTTTACAGATCAGATGATGGAGGTGAGTCTTGGAAACATGTAAATTCTGACAGATCCTTGAGGCAAAGAGCTTGGTATTATTCCAAAATTTATTCTGACACTAAAGACCAGGACATAGTATATGTAATGAATGTTTCTTATCATAAATCAGTGGATGGTGGAAAAACATTTAAAAGCTATAACGCACCTCATGGAGATCATCATGATTTATGGATTGCCCCAGATAATAACAAAAGAATGATTATAGGTGATGATGGAGGTGCTCAAATTACTAATGATGGAGGATTAAATTGGAGCACATACCACAACCAACCTACTGCCCAGTTTTACAGAGTAACCACTGATAATGCATTTCCGTATAGAATTTATGCTGCTCAACAAGATAATTCGACAATTAGAGTGCAACATAGGTCATATGGGAGATATATAACTGAGGATAATTGGGAAGCTACTGCAGGTGGTGAATCTGCCCACATTGCTGTTGACCCTGAGAATAATGATATTATTTATGGTGGAAGTTATGGCGGCTTTTTGACAAGAGTGAATCATCAAAAATCGACAATTAGAGGAATTAATGTATGGCCTGACAATCCTATGGGTTATGGAGCAAATGGTATGAAATATCGTTTCCAATGGAATTTCCCTATTTTTTTTAGTGAACATAATTCAAAAAAATTATTTGCACTATCAAATCAAGTTCATGTTTCAGAAAATGAAGGACAAAACTGGAAAATAATAAGTCCAGATTTAACAAGAAATGATCCCAACAAATTAAAATCCTCTGGAGGCCCAATTACACAAGATAATACTGGTGTAGAGTATTACAGTACACTTTTTGCAGCTTGTGAATCAAAAATAAATCAAGGAGAGCTCTGGGTTTCTAGTGATGACGGGCTTGTTCACATGACAACTAATATGGGAAAATCGTGGGTAAATGTCACTCCCAATGAAGCACCGAAATTTTTAATGTATAACAGTATAGAATCTACATTATTTAAAGAGGGTAAAGTATATCTGGCTGGAACCGCGTATAAATCAGGAGATTTTAATCCATATATGTATAAAACTGATGATTATGGAAAATCATGGGAAAAAATAACTAGTGGTATTCCAAATGAGCATTTCACAAGGGTCCTAAGGGCTGATCCTGCTAGGGAAGGGTTACTTTATGCAGGTACCGAGTATGGAATATATATATCATATGATGACGGTGAGTCATGGAATTCCTTTCAAAAAAACTTACCTCTAGTTCCAATTACAGATATCAAAATCAAGGATAATAGTTTAATAGTCGCAACTCAAGGAAGAGGTATATGGATTTTAGATGATTTAACTGTCTTACATCAATTAAACAAAGAAATATATGATGAAGAAATCACTTTATTTAAACCAAAAAATACCTACAGGTTACCAGGTTCAGGTGGTGCAGCCAGTAAGGTTGCAGGTACAAACCTTGAAAATGGTGTCATAATTTATTATAATTTAAAGAGCTATAATTTAGAAAAAGATTCTGTTTCCATAAGCTTTTACGATCCTGATGGTAAAACCCTTAAAACTTACAATAATTACAGCTCTGATAATAAATTAACTCTTAAGAAGGGTAGTAATAAATTTGTCTGGGACACCAAATATAAAGGTCCTGAAATATTAGAAGGAATGATTTTTTGGTCAGCATCATTTTCAGGAGCAAAAGCATCGCCAGGAAAATATAAGGTTGAATTAAGTAAAAACGGTAATAAGAAATCCCAGACATTTGATATATTAATCAATCCTAATTCCGAAGCAACTATTAAAGATATAGAAATGCAGGTTTCTTTTGTAAACTCAATCAATGACTTAGTTGACCAGGCTCATAAAACTATTAAAAAAATCAGAAAAATAAATTCTAGTTTAATCCAATTTGAGGAAACCTATCAAAGCTCAAAGCAATTGAGAGAACTAATTCTTAAATCAAAAAAATTAAGAAATAAACTTTCAAAAATTGAAAAAACTTTATATCAAACTCAAAACCAAAGTAATCAAGATCCACTTAATTATCCAATCAGATTAACAAATAAATTAGGACACCTTAACAGTCTGGTGTCTTACAACGATTTTTCACCAACAAATCAAGATATGGAGGTTAAAGCTGAGCTAGCTGATAAGGTAAAAATACAGTTGAATGCCTTCAATGTTTTGATTGAAAAAGACCTGAAGATTTTTAACAACGAGTTTTCTGAATTAAAAATAGATTATTTAAAAATAGATTGATTTTTTGATTGAATATTACAATTACATAAAGGCTTTACATCTGATTTTTGTTATAACATGGTTTGCTGGGTTATTTTACATACCCAGATTATTTATATATATTTTAGAGGCCCAAAAAAAATCTGCTAAAGAAAAAGAGATTTTAACTACTCAACTAACCATGATGTCCAAGAGACTTTGGTATATCATAACATGGCCCTCAGCAATTCTTGCTGTTTGTTTTGGATTAATACTCATATACATTTTACCTTCATGGCTTATGCAGCAATGGATGTTAATTAAGTTAGTTTTTGCTACTTTGCTTTTGGTTTACCATATAAAAACACATACTATGTACATTGAGTTCAAAAATGGAATTTATAAATATTCAACTACTTTCATGAGGTTTTGGAATGAAGGAGCAACTGTAATTCTTTTTTCAATTGTTTTTTTAGTATCAATCAAAAATGCCTTTACTTGGATTTTTGGCCTGTTTGGTTTTATCGGTTTAATATCAATTTTGATGTTGGGAATTAAAGCATATAAAAAATTTAAAAATAAACACTAAAGTAATGAGAATGATAGAGGGTAAAATATCGTTGAGAACAAGACTCTTTTTAGCAATGGTTATTTTAGTCTTTACAGCGTGTATAATGATACTTGTAGCTACTTATTTTCAATACGATTCAGAATCCGAATCATATAATCAGTTTAGGATGGAAAGAAAGGAAAAACAACTTTTTTCTCAAATAAACTATTTGGTTAAAAAAAATAATCTTTTTCCATTGAATGCTGATAACTGGAGTAATTATAAAGTTGATTTTGAATCTGTTAGATCGATTTTAAATGTCGATTATTCGATTTTTGACTTAAACGGCAACCCTTTATATACAAACTTTTTACCTTTAAAAATAATTGCGAATGGTTATAGAATTGATAAAAAAATTATTCAGTTAATTGATTCAAATCCCTCAAAAAGGTATATCGAAAATAATATTGATGAAATTGGTAAATTTCAGTCATCTTACAGCTATCTGCTAGATTCTGGAGGAAATGCATATGCAATCTTATTCTTCCCCTATTTTGAGGATGTGTCTTTCTCAGAAAATGAATTAAATACTTTCCTGCAAAGCTTATATCAGATTTATCTTTTGATGCTTGTAATAGCAATAGGTATAGCGTATTTTATATCAAAATATGTAACACGCTCTTTAGAAACTTTAAGACTCCAAATTAATTCAACTGGATTATTGAAAAAAAATAAAAAAATATATTTAAATAATCCTTCAAGAGAGATAGATAGTTTGGTTAAATCTTATAATAAAATGATTGATGATCTTGAAAAAAGCGCAGAAAAGTTAGCAAAAAATGAAAGAGAGCAGGCTTGGCAAGAAATGGCAAAACAAGTTGCACATGAAATAAAAAACCCTTTAACACCAATGAGATTATCTATTCAAAATTTTCAAAGAAGATTTGATAACGCATCAAATGATAAAAATAAAATAAATGTTGAAGAGTTTTCAAACTTATTAATTGAACAAATAGACGTAATGAGTAACGTCGCTACCGCGTTTTCAGATTTTGCAACTTTACCAAAAGCCCAATTGAAAGAAGCAAACATAGTAGAGATTACCAGAAGAGCAACTGAAATTTTTGAATACGAAAATATTATTTTCAATTCAAAAAACAATAAAATTATGTTTCCACTTGACAGGACCCAATGGATCAGGGTTATGACCAATTTGATACAAAATGGTATTCAATCAGTTGGTACCGAAAAAAAGGCCAAAATAAAAGTTGATATAGATGATTATAACGATAAGATTATGATTTCAGTTACAGATAATGGCGTGGGTGTTGATCCTGCATTAAAAAATAAAATATTTGAACCCATGTTCACAACTAAAACAAAAGGAATGGGACTTGGTTTGGGAATTGTAAAAAAAATCATTGAAATTCATAAAGGAAAAATATCATATAAATCAGACCGGAAGTCAGGTACTAAATTTATAATCGAGTTAACAAAATATCTAAACAAATAGAATTTTAATTAACAATTATCATTATAGGCTGAGATTAAATTATCTGCAATTATTTCTGCACTTCTTCCCTCAATGTGGTGTCTTTCAATCATGTGAACTAATTCACCATCTTTAAACAAAGCAATACTTGGGGATGATGGCGGGAATGGTATCATATGAGATCTAGCAGTTTCTGTAGCTTCTCTGTCAACTCCAGCGAAAACAGTTGCCAAATTATCTGGTATAACAGAGTTGGACATTGATATTTTTATAGCAGGTCTTGCGTTTGCTGCTGCACAACCACATACAGAATTTACGATTATTAGTGTTGTACCTTTTTTTTGCAGTAAGTTATTTACATCGTTAGGAGTTAAAAGATCTTGAAAGCCTAAGTCAGTTAATTCGGCTTTCATTGGTAAATAAATTTCCTCTGGATACATTAATTTTTTTTTATGGCAAATATAGTAAAGAAACTCATAAGTTCATTATTATATTTGTGACACAAAAAATTATTAATGATAAAGTGGATAGCAGCTTTTATAGGATTTAGTTATTATCGTTTTCCAGGTGCTATATTAGGTTTTTTTTTAGGACAAATAATTGATAAAAAAATTGGCATTTCAAAAACCAATTATGTCAATCAAGAAAAAATAGAATTAAATCTTCTCACATTGGCTTCTATGGTAATAAAAGCTGATGGAAAGATAGATAGAAATGAATTGAATTATGTAAGGAATTTTTTTATAACTCATTTTGGAAAAAACAGAGCCGACAAGGCTTTTAAAATTTTTAATACTAAGATTAAAAATCAAAGTCAAACAGTTCATGAAGTATCAAATTATTTTGTTCAAAACACACAATATCCCTTAAGGCTTCAGGTATTGCATTTTTTATATGGAATAGCTAATTCTGACGGAAAAATTGAAACAGTTGAAATTGAAAAAATTGATGATATTGCAAAAAACTTAAAAATAAATTATGCAGATATAGAAAGCATTAAGGCAATGTTTATTAAAAGTACAGATAGCGCGTATAAAATATTAGAAATTGATAAATCCGCATCAATTGATGAAATCAAAAAGGCATATAGGGATATGGTGAAAAAGTATCATCCAGATAGAATAAGATATAAAGAAAAGTCGTTTTTAAAGGGAGCTGAGGAAAAGTTTAGACAAGTTCAAGAAGCATACGAAGTCATAAAGAAACAAAGAAATTTTTAATTTAAAGTGTACAAAAAATATTATGTTAATATTTTGTAGTTTCGTTTGTAATGATAGATGATAAACAAAAAAAATATGATTATGCCTATTTAGATATGGCTAAAAGATGGGGTCAGTTGTCGTATTGTAAAAGAAAGAAGGTTGGTGCTCTCATAGTTAAAGACAGAATGATAATTTCTGATGGATATAACGGAACTCCTACTGGGTTTGAAAATATTTGTGAAGACGATGAAAATTATACCAAATGGTATGTCCTTCATGCTGAGGCAAATGCTATTCTGAAAGTTGCTGCTTCCACTCAGTCATGCCAGGGTGCGACACTTTATGTTACTTTATCACCTTGTAGAGAGTGTAGCAAACTAATTCATCAATCGGGAATCAAAAGGGTTGTCTACTCCATTCAATACAAAGATACTTCTGGAATAGAATTCTTAAAAAAAGCGGGTGTGGAAACTAAATTATTGACTGTTTAGTTTAGTCTCTAAATTTTTTTCTTGTTGGAAATTTTAATTGATATTTTTAAAATTAAAAGCAATAAAAATGCACAGCTAGATGCTAATATCCCTATCAAAGCAATTAAGTTTTCGTCACTATTAAATGAATCATTCCATTCAATATGATATAGATTTACTGCAATCACTATTAAAGAAACAGACATTAAAACAAAAAGACTTTTTTTCATATTCAAATTTTAAACTTACTTAATACATAAAATTTTAAATAAATTTCATTAAAAGTACTAAAGGTAATTTTATGTGAACGAATTATTATTAACTAAATTTATTTTTTAAAATCAAACATAAATGTTTCAAATTGACGATACTTTAATTTCTTCAGAAATAATTTCAGAGAAATTTGTTTGTGACATATCCAAATGTAAAGGCAATTGTTGTGTCTCTGGTTCCGCTGGCGCTCCTCTTGAAAAAGGAGAAACAAAAATTCTAAAGAAACTTTACAGTAAGATCTCTCCCTTTTTATCCAAGAGGGGAAGAAAAGCAATCAAAGAACAAGGAAATTACATTAGAGGTTTTGATGGTGACTTGGAGACACCTTTGATTGAAAATAAAGAATGTGCATATACTTTTTTCAATGAACGCGGTGTTGCTCAATGTGGAATAGAAAAAGCATATAACCACGGAGTAATAAACTGGAATAAACCAATATCCTGTCATTTATATCCAATTAGAGTTAGTAGTTACTCGACTTTTACGGCAGTGAATTACCACGAATGGTCAGTCTGTGATTCTGCTTGCAAATTGGGAGCAAAATTAAAAGTCCCAGTTTATAAATTTCTTAAAAATGCTCTCATCAGAAAATTTGGAAATAAGTGGTTTAAAAAATTAATACTCCTAGCTAAAGAATTGAAAAATAAGAAGATTGAGTAATGACGGGGCTTTAGAAAGAAATTAATTTATAAATAATTGATAATCAGATACTTTTATATTTATTAATTTTTGATTGAAACAACCCAAAATCAATTTTTTGTTAAAAACTCAGCCTGTTTGTGGAAAAGTACCTCTTTCAATTGTACAAACAATTTTAAATCTTTGTTGTTATCAAATTTTAATTAACACTTAAAAATAAATAATAATTTAAATCATTTAAACTTAATCCTTGTTTAGGTTTAATTGACAAAAACTTTTTAGAGCTAATTTTTAAATCTTATGAAGATAGAACACATAATTAAGAGAGATTATACTAATAGTCCTTTTCACCTTGATAAAATAACCGAAGCTATTCAAAAGGCTATGCTTGCAGTCGGTGTTGGTAGCGAACAGAATGCACAAGATATTGCCTTATCAGTTTATCAAAAACTCTTAAAGCGTAAAAATAAGCATCAAGGATACATACCAACAATTGAAGAGGTTCAAGACATTGTCGAAACGCAATTAATGGAAAGTAAATTTCCTGAGGTAGCCAAAGCATATATTTTATATCGAAATAAAAGAAGCCAAAAAAGACAATCTGATTTATTTGAAAAGAGAGTTAACCTTAAGCCATATGAATACCCACAATTATATGAATATGTCCCTGCAATAAGACACTCTTACTGGATTCATTCGGAGTTCAATTTCACGAGTGACATTCAAGATTTCAAGTCACGTTTATCCGCTCCTGAGAAAAGTGCCATCAAAAACACTATGTTGGCGATTTCACAAATAGAAGTTGCTGTTAAATCTTTTTGGGGAGATCTTTACCACAGAATACCTAAGCCAGAAGTTGGGTCAGTGGGATCTACATTTGCAGAAAGTGAAGTTCGTCATGCGGACGCTTATTCTCATTTACTCGAGATACTCGGATTGAACTCAGAGTTCAAAGAATTAAAAAAGAAACCTGCAATAATGAAGAGGGTAAACTATTTGGAAACAGCCCTTAAAAATTCAAAAAGTGATGACAATAGAGAGTATGCTGAAGCTATTCTTTTATTCTCATTATTCATTGAACATGTCTCTTTATTTTCTCAATTTTTAATTATAATGGCCTTTAATAAACATAAAAATATGTTGAAAGGTATTTCTAATGTGGTGGAGGCAACTTCTAAAGAGGAACAAATTCATGGTGACTTTGGTATTGACCTTATAAAAATATTACAAAAAGAAAATTCTGACTGGTTTACATCAGATTACCACGAGAATATTCAAAATATGTGTAAACAAGCTTTCGAGGCTGAGCAACAAGTTGTTGATTGGATTTTTGAGAATGGTGAGCTAGACTTTTTACCTAAGTCAGTCATAAATGAGTTTTTAAAAAATAGATTTAATAATTCTCTCGAAAGAATTGGAATTGAAAAGGTTTTTGAGATTGATCAGAATTTGGTCAAGGAAACCGAATGGTTTGACGACGAAATTATAGGAACAAAACATGGTGATTTTTTTGTGAAACGATCTATAAATTATAGTAAAAGAACCCAGAGTATAACAAGTGATGACCTATTTTAGAGCATGCAGAAAAAACTAAAAACTCAGCAGGGACAAGAAAATCCTCAACAAGATTTAATTCAAGCCAGAGAAAAATCAATACAAAGAAATAATCTGACCTCTGAAAAACCATTTGAGTGGTTAAATGAAAATAGTAGAAAGTTTCTAGCTGCTGGATACTTAGGAGAAGGATTAACTGCAGAGGAACGTATTTCAAACATTGCACAAAGAGCAGAAGAAATTCTTAAAATACCTGGTTTTGCTGATAAATTTTATTACTACATGTCAGAGGGATTTTATTCATTGGCATCTCCAGTTTGGTCAAATTTTGGAAAAGAACGTGGTCTACCAATTAGTTGCTTTGGTTCTCATATCGATGACGATATAGGAAATATATTATATACACAATCTGAGGTTGGTATGATGTCCAAATTAGGGGGAGGAACCTCTGGGTATTTCGGAAAAATCAGACACAGAGGAGCTGCTATTAAAAATAATGGAGAGGCCTCTGGTGCAGTCCATGTTATGAGATTATTTGAATCTATGGTAGATGTTGTAAGTCAAGGCTCCGTCAGAAGAGGTCGTTTTTCCCCATATCTACCAGTTGATCATCCAGACATCATGGAGTTTTTAGAAATTGGAACAGAGGGAAATCCTATTCAGGAGTTAACTCACGGAGTCACTGTTTCCAACCAGTGGATGCAGGAAATGATAGACGGTGATGTTGATAAGAGGACAATTTGGGCTAAAGTTATACAGAGTCGTGGAGAAATGGGATATCCTTATGTTTTCTTTACCGACAATGCAAATAAAGGAGCTGCAGATGTATACAAGGACAAGAACTTACCAATATATGCAAGCAATTTATGTACAGAAATAATGCTACCGTCAAACCATGATTGGTCATTTGTTTGTGTTTTATCAAGTATTAATTTGGTTCATTACGATAAATGGAAGAATACGGATGCTGTTGAAACTATGGTTTATTTTTTAGATGCACTCATTACTGAGTTTCTAGAAAAATTAGAGGCTTACAAAAATTCGGCTAACAGAGATGATCAACAGACATTTCTATTTATGGAACGAGCATATAATTTTGCGAAAGAACATAGAGCCCTGGGAATGGGAACATTGGGATGGCACTCATTGCTTCAATCTAAGATGCTGCCTTTTGATAGTCAAAAAGCATATGATTTAAACAGTGAGGTTTTTAAAAAACTTAAGGAGAATTCGTATAAGGCTTCCGAAGAATTGGCAAAAATGTTTGGTGAACCAAAACTTCTGAAAGGCTATGGCAGAAGGAATACAACTTTGAATGCAATAGCACCAACAACATCATCCGCATTTATACTCGGTCAGGTATCTCAGGGAATAGAGCCTATATGGTCAAATATTTATGTTAAGGATATTGCAAAAATAAAAACTACAATTAAAAATCCTTTCCTTATTAATCTGTTGAAAGAAAAAGGAATGGATACACCAGAAGTATGGAGAGATATAAG
>TARA_B100001057_G_scaffold267944_1_pt1 | contig 13352 bp, 9 predicted proteins | sample TARA_B100001057 | Tara Oceans TARA_B100001057 (sample SAMEA2621839) | marine metagenome | biome: marine biome (ENVO:00000447); feature: surface water layer (ENVO:00002042); material: "saline water (ENVO:00002010), including plankton (ENVO:xxxxxxxx)" | depth 5 m
AAACCAAACTTTATAAAGCTTGTACTAGAACCCTTGCATAAATTAAGGTTAATTGAAATGAATATTAATACTGGTGTGTGTGAAATATCACCATCTGGAAGAGTAGAAGCCGAAGAAATAATTTTAAAACAAACAAAATAATGGAAGAAAAAGCAAAAATTAGAATCAACCTAAATTCACGTGAAGTAGAGATTGAGGGTAGTGAAGATTTTGTTTCGAAGTACGATGAAACAATTAATTCCTTTTTAGAAAAAATTTATTTGGAAGATGGTAATAAAAACCATCCAAAAGTAAATAACAGTACCGATTACACTGTAACTAAAATAGAAAAATCGAGCGAAGAAAATGATGAAAGCAATGACATAAATGATGACGCATCTTTTGGTGAACTCTATAATAAGTTACCTAATTCAGCAAAAGATGTAGACAAAATGCTGTTAGCAGGCTATTTTGTACAATCATCATCCGAAGACAAAATCTTTTCTACAAGAGCTGCTTCTGGATTACTTTTGGAGCAAGGTGTGAAATTGACAAATCCTTCTGCTTCTATGAAATCAAATATGTCAACTAAAAAAGTATTCAAACATAAGGGTCACTATAGAATTTCAGAAACAGGAATATCATACATTAAAGGACTAATAAGCAATGACAATTAAAATACTATCTACATAATGTATTTAGATGTTTTTTAGTAGGAGAAATAATTAGAGTATTTAAATAAAAAAAATGGCTAAAAAAGAAGTCTTTAGTAAGCCTGCACGTAATGCAGATCATTTATTAAACCAATTAAGAGAAAGAGGTTTAGTAGTAGAAGAGAAAGATGAATTAATTTCAAAACAATTGATACGATCGATAGGTTACTTTAGATTGTCAGGATATTTCGGGCCATTACAAATTGAAAAAGATGTATTTAAAGAGGGAACTTCTTTTAATGATATAATAAGACTGTATAGCTTTGACACTAAATTGAAAGCATCAATTTTTCAATTATTAGAAAAATTTGAAATCGAATTAAGAACATCTATGACTGATATTTTGTCATTATCAATAGAATCTGATTGGTATGTTCGACCTGATTTATTCAAAAATGACACAAAAGAAATTGAAGTCTTGGAATGTATAATTGATGATAATAATGTACCACAAAAATCATACTTAAAAATTGATAAAAGTCTTTATGAAATTTTATTAGATGAGATAAATGCTTCAATATTTAAGCAAAAAGACTCGGCATTTATAAAAGCATTTTATGAAAAACATAAAGACAATTGTCCAGTTCCTTCTTGGATGATGATGGAAAGCATATCATTTGGTAAGTTATCGAGACTCTATTGGTTATTGAAGTCACCAACAGAGAAGCAAGCGATAGCAAAAAAACTGGGTGCTTTGACACCTGATTTTTTAAGTTCTTGGCTTCATTGTTTTGTTATTTTAAGAAATGCCTGTGCACATCATGGTCGTGTTTGGAATAGAAAATTTAAAGATGTAAAGATACCTTCTAGACCTTCAAAAAAATTCATTACAAATACTGATTTTAATAATTTAAGAATGTTATATGGTCCATTGAGTTGCTTAATGCAAGTTTTTGGAGAAACTGACAAAGAAGAACAATCACTTTTTAAGACAAATTTCTTCAAATTAGTTGAAGAGCACGATATAGATTATGGCGCAATGGGGTTTCCAGAAGGTTGGGAAAATGATTCTGTTTGGAAAATTTAATGCTATAAAACAAGAAGCCCACCTGATGCGCGATTCCGATTAAGAAAAATAGGCGTGGTGGACATTGTTACTGCAAATATACAATAATTGTTCCAAATAATAAAATATTTTATTAAAACAAGATTTTAACTCTCTCATATTATGTAAAATAGAATCTCGATGTTAATCTTGGCCTCATAAAATTTTGGCCTAAACAATAGACGAGTGTAACGGTAATATTTTAGGGGTTTTGTATTAAGGTTTCTTATGATTTCTACTTTACATAATATTAAGCACAATCTTAATAGTTACAATGTTTCCAAAATTATATGCAGCCTTGATTTTTTGTTTTATGTATTTAGCTCTCGCTAAATAGTGCATCAAGGCAAAAGATAATGAACTTTAAAAAATGCTTATTAGAAGTTCTACATATAACATGTGCATAGAAATTATCGCACAGCGTAATTTTATGCTCTTGTGGCAATCCACGAGAATCTCGTAAAATTTTTTGACCAATACATTTTATCGTTTACACAATTTTTAAACCATAACTAAAAGCTAGGCTTTTTTTGTGCGCTGGCCAAGCGATGGCAAATTGTATTTAAAATAAATTACAATGAGCAATTTGATTTTATAAAAACAATCGAGCGTTTGGATAGCGGACATTTTACATAACGTCTAATTATAGGAACATTGCATTACGCTGCGTAGCAGACCGATTTCTAGTTGAATGCCCAAGTACTGTATATACTTATGAAAACGGATTATTCTGGGATATTTTACATAATAAAATTATAGCTGACAATTGGTACTCGGAGTTAGAAAACCAAACAATAGCAATTGTCCTATAATTTACATTATGTAAAATAGTGTTTTTACAACCACACTCTATTACTTAGATAATACCAAATTAAAAAGCCTGTACATAACATACAGGCCTCACTAACTAAATTTATGAACAATAACTTATTGATGTCTTCTAACAAGAATTACAGCGCTACTATCAAAACAAGATCCAAAAAACGCATTACCACCAAAGTTAGGATTAAAACTCATCACATATGGATGATAACCAACCTTAGTAGACGTCCAGTAAAAAAGGTTTTCATTAAAGTTACCAATACCTTGCATATGCACATTATTAAATATAGTCTCTACAGATGCTTTACTTGGTACAAACCAATCATCATAATCTCTGTACATTAAATCTGTAGCAATCTTAAAAACATAGTCATCACTACCAAACTCAAACCCATTTGGTACAGTACTATTATCGTTAAGGTTGCCATCTACTAAAAGCTGTGTATTAGTTTGACCATCACCAATAAGCTCGCCATTAGTTAAATCAAAATGGTCTCCCCAAGATTTAGTACCAATCTCAGAGTAATCAGCAGCTATCATTAAAGACCCATCAGTTTCATCAACATAATAGATATATCCACCACCATATTCTATTCCATGTAAGGCTTCTACTCCAACTTCAGCAGTTATATCCAGAACAGCAACACCATTTTCTAAATTCTGTAATACAGTAAGACTGGCATTATACTGTGTAGGATCTATACTGTTGTCGTCGTCATTAGAACAGTTAAATAAGAGTAATGCAAATACAATAAGATAAACGTTTTTCATAGTAATTAATATTTTTTTGGTTTATATATAGAAAACAACCCAGTTATAAAAACTCCTGAAAAACGATTCATATTTTTCAAAATCACCACCACCATATTGCGAAATCATTAAATCTTTATAAAGTTTCCTTAAATACCTTGTCAACACTTTATATTATGGTTTGCTTTGTAAAAAAAGAACTATGCTCACAATATTTGTAGATATGGATGACGTACTTGCCGACACTTACGGTAAGCACATAGAATTATACAACGAAGAACACAAACAAGAACTCTCACTAGCGCATATAGAATCTGGCGAAGTATGGCAAAATGTCCCAGAAATTCATCAGGAAAGTATATGGCAACATGTACACAAAGAAGGCTTTTTTAGAGACTTAGAACCTATAAAAGATAGTATTCAGGTTATGGAAGCATTGTGCAATAAGCATAACGTATATATTGCTACTGCTGCAACCCAGTTCCCTAACTCGTTAAAAGAAAAAAGTGACTGGTTAGATGAGCATATGCCGTTTATAACTTGGCAGCATCGCATTATGTGTGGCCATAAGTTTATCCTTAATGGTGATTTATTAATTGACGATCGAAGCTACAACTTAGAGCGCTTTGCTGGTGATACCTTATTATTTGATTCCCCACACAACCAACACGAAACCGACTATACACGTGTTTACAATTGGCTAGAAATTGCTGAGCGTTTATTGTAATTAATAGTGATACACCTTATTAATATAAATAAAAAAGCCCTGAACATAAATTCAGGGTTTTTGCGGTTATTAATTGTATGACTACTTTATAGGTTCAGTATCATCAGACAATATGATATCTTTTTCGGCAACTAAAATGCCATCCTCTTTCTTAGTGGTTAAAATTCTTGCTGGATTTCCTTTCTTCTCTATACGCTTTCTGCAACGCTTGGTTAACATAGGATCTTCATCAAACAATAACGATTCTAATTGTACCTCTTCCTTAGAGGTTTCTTTAATAATAGGAAAGATCTGTTGCATTTGGTTATAACGTCTATCATTTCCAGGTACAAATGTGTAGAAAGTATATCTACCATCAGCATCTGTTTTTACCCAACTTCTATGGAATACGTAACGTTTGTCATCTGCATGTCTTAGATCAAAGTCACCATCTTCATCAGGTTGTTCTATAAAAAGGATAACATCTTTGGCAGGCGTTACACCATCACTCTGGTAAATAACACCTGTTAATTTTAATTTATTGGTTTTAGATCTAAAATCTGGGATAGTATCTGTGTTAGTCAACTGGTCCTCTGCCCTATCGTAAATTGGACTTTCTTGTGCATAACTAGTATTAAATGCACTATAAAAACAAATCAAACAAAAAGCTGCGATTAAATTTTTCATGACGAATACTGATTTGGGTTCCGTCAAATTTGGTTCAAAAAAATGGTAGTGCCCTAAAAATCATGTGATTGCAATAATTTTGCGATGAACTGTAAAAAGATGCAAAATTTGACGATGAAATACATCCAAAAATTCGCACTTTAATAGATGTGTTTTTTATTTAAGCTTATTTTTATTTCTCTCTTTTTCCAAAAAAAAGTTAAAAAATATTGTCTTTTTTAAGTCCATATTCATGCTCAAAAGTGTTAAAATACACCTATGTATTTTATCGGTAAAATTAGCACTTAATCCACTATTTATGCAGTTTATCCAAGAAATATGCATTTAAAGTGTTAAAATTTTTTAAAGAAAAATAGGTAAAATTAGTTGTTTTTGTGATTATTTTATATAGATTTGTCACAGTAAGCCCAAATCAAAACTATAAATATGAAAACAAAACTTACTTTATTTAGTGCTCTTTTTTTCCTTATGATAGGTTTTGGAAATGCACAAAAATCAAAGGATGATGATTCACAAAGTATCATTAGTGGTAAGGTTAATATATCTAAATATCACAGTAGAGAACAACTAGACGATATGTCTAAAGGTGAATTGTTAACTTTATATATAGAGCGTATAGAAGTTATTGTAAATATTTTACCAAATATTGCATTTGCTACTAAGCCTGGTGTAACTATGAAATCATTGGGTATACCAGAAACAAAAGAAAATAAAAAGGCGTTAGAAGATAATAAAGAAGCTTCTGATGAATATTTTGAAAGTACTGTAGAATTTCAAACAAAAATCCTACCCTATTCGGATACCAACGATCTTATAGCAGCAATTTTGTTTTATGAATCTACTCTAAAAGCATTACATACATACAACGATTTCAAAGAGGATTAGTCTATAATCAATTTCATGTTTTTTAACCTCGCAAAACTGCGAGGTTTTTTATTTTCTATTTTATAATATTCAAATTATTGATAATCAATTAGTTAATATTCAATGGATTTTTGTGTACGAAAACCATATTTTTGTAGGAAAAATAATAAATATGTATTAAAATTATGTATTTCAACGATAATTTCTTGTATTTCATAGGATTAATTCCTATGTTTGAAGCAATTAGTTGAAAAATTACTTTAAAACCCAAATTAACAAATTTAACTACTATGAAAAATTGTATTAAAACCGCGCTTATTTTTCTATTAGTGTTAAGCAACTGTTTTGCACAACAGGAAAAAGGAATAATCGGCTACGACAACTGGCTGAATTCCTGGACAGAGTTTAAACCTAGTCAATCTGAGTATGGTGAACCAACCCAGATTTTAAGTGGAAAGATTTCTAAAGACACAAAATTACTAAAGAGAGATGTTTATCTTCTTATTGGCGATGTGTTTGTAACCGACAGTGCTACATTAACTATAGAACCTGGAACTAAAATCCTTGGGGATTTTGATTCTAAGGCTTCATTAATTATCAGCAAAGGGGCAAAACTAGTTGCTAAAGGTACTCAGACAGATCCTATAGTTTTTACCTCGAGTAGAGACAGTAAAAAAGCTGGTGATTGGGGCGGCATATTTCTTTTAGGTGATGCTCCTTTAAATACATACGGACAATTATCGTCTCTAAATTACGGTTTAAAACCTTCTTCTACAGAGCATATTGCTTATGGAGGTAATAATACTGAAAGCGAATCTGGTATCTTAAAATATGTAAGAATAGAATTTGCTGGTAAAAGAACTAAAAATTATGGCTACTTCAATGCTTTAACTTTAGCTGGTGTTGGTAACAAAACAGTTGTTGAAAACGTAATGGTAAGCTATTGTGCTGGTAATTCATTTAATATCCTTGGAGGATCAGTAATTCTAGAAAAATTAGTGTCATACCGTTCCAAAACAAATGACTATGAGTTTAATTTTGGTACCCAATGTCAGTTAATCAATTCATTAGCCATTAGATCTCCTTATGTTTCTAGTGCAAACGGTTCTAGATGTATGGTTGTAAAATCTTATGACAATAAAGAAGAGTCTGATACTTCTAAACGTCAAACATTTGTAAATGCAGAAAACCTAACCTTGGTTAATGTTTCTGATAATATCAAGTCAGATATACAGGTTGGTCTTGTGCAAGAGGCTATTTATATTGGTGCTGATGCATCTTTCGCTATTAATAAAAGTGTAATTTCTGGCTTTTATCCTGCTGTTATTCTAGATGATAAGATTGCACTCAACAACGAAAACCTTGAAAAAATTCAGTTTACTAAAACCTACTTTAATAACTGTAAAGGAAATATTTACAGAAAGGGATATACCAATAATGATGATTTAGAAAGCTGGTATGGTAGTAGAGCTTTTAGCAATCTATATGCTAAAGGATCGGATAAAGAAACCTTTATTGCTGCTTCAGATAACAGAACTCCTGATTTTAGATTACAAGTAAATAGAATTATTGCCTCTAACGATTTTATAGATGACGATGAGGATGACGATTAGTTTTCAATAATAAACTATTGATTAACCTACCCTAACACCAAAAGCCTATAGATAAAAATTACAATAAGCATATGCCTCAAACTACTAAACTAAATAAACTGCTTATCTCCCTCTGCCTAGTTTTAGCTTTTCTTTCAATAGAACAAGTTCAGGCGCAGCTAGTTATTGGTCAGCCTAATTTAGGCTTTAGTCAGGCGTGTGCTAGTGATTCATTTAACACCTATAGTGCTACATTTGTATTTTCACCAACGTCTGCTTTAAATGCTTCAAATCAATTTACAGTTGAATTATCTGATGCTGATGGTGATTTTTCTAATGCTGAAGTCATTTATACATCTTCACCTGGGTGGATTACAACATCGCCAGCAACTGTAGATTTTTCTATTCCTGAAACTACAGCTGGTGAGAATTATAGAATTAGAATAAAAAGTAGCTCTCCGGTAGCTACAAGTACACCTTCTGTACCTTTTGCGGCATATTACAAGCTTCAAGATTCACCTTTTACAATCAATAATTTAGTATCAACAGGTGCGTATTGTACAGGTGGAAGTTATCTTTTAGCTATAGATAATCCAGGAACTGGTAATAACGATTCTCCATTAAATTATCCTTCTTTAACTTTTAACTGGTATAAGGAAACTGGCCCTACAACTTCTGTTTTTGTAGCTGAAGGGTCTTCTCTACTCGTTGATGAAGAAGGCACTTATTTTGTAGAAACTAATTATGGTACGTGTACATCTAACTCATTTTCAAATCGAGTTACAATATCAGAAGTTAGTACTTCTGGTGAAGGAAATGTAACCATATCATCTAGCTTAGGAAATCCTTATTGCCCAGAACAAGGTCTTACAACATTAAGTGCAGTTGGTGGTAATAGTTATCAATGGTTTAAAGATGGTGTAGAAATACCAGATGCAACAAATCAAATGTACCAAACTAATGAGTCTGGTATGTTTTCCGTTCAGGTAGATTTAGGCGAATGTTCAGCTTTTGGTACTATAGATTTAGTAAGCGAACTCTTTAATAGTGAGATAAATGTTGATGATGTTAATCAGATTTTTGAAGGAGAAACATTAACTATCGAAATTACTACAGATGCCGTTAGTCCTGAATTTACTTGGTACTTTAATGATGAAATCATTGTTGGTGCAACAGACGATTATTATGATGCTACAGAAATAGGAAACTATAGCGTAGTAATTACAGAAACAGCAGGATGTAATGGTTCAAGAACTTACGATTTTGTTATAGAGCAAGGTGTAGAACCTTTTCCAGATGTACCAAATATACCAAATGTTATTAGTCCAAATGGTGACTTAATTAACGATACTTGGGTAATTCCATTACAATATACAAGCGGTACTAATACTGAGGTAATGATACTAAACGAACAAGGAAAAGTCGTTTTTCAAACCTTAGATTATCAAAACAATTGGCCAGAAGATGATTTAAATCTTACAAGCGTCAACCAAGTGTTCTACTATATCATAACACCTGTAGAAGGTGATGTAAAAAAAGGATCAATAACTATAGTCAAGTAGCATGAAAACACATCTATTCATACTATTCATATTGACCCTAACCATGCAGATGGCATTTTCTCAGCAAGATGATGGAGTTGCTTCTTTTGATTTACCAATACGAAACTCTTTGGTATTCAATCGTTACAGCATCAACCCTACTTTCACTTTTGTTAGAGAACAGAATAAATACATAAGTTTTACTAACAAACGAGAATGGGTTCAGTTTGATAATGCTCCAGAAATGTTCTTAGGAAGTTACTCTGGTCGTTTTTCTGAAAATATTGGTGCTGGTATTGCAGCATTTCAACAAAATTATGGAGTCTTAACTACTTTTGGTGGCTTATTAAACTTTGCGTATAACGTTAAGTTAAATACTAATAGCAATTTAACCTTCGGACTTAATGCTGCTGCCTATAAAAGCGGTATCAATACGTCTAACATTGTAACAAATTTTGATGATCCTTCATTGCAAAATGTTCCAGAAAACTTTTTATTAACCGTAAATCCTGGTATTAACTACGGAACCGAGTTTTTAGATTTTGGTATTTCTATAAACAATTTAGTTTTATATAACATTGAAACCTCTTCAATGATAGAAGACGATCCAAAACAAGGCATTCAAGCCCATGTAATGCATACAGGATTCTTTGATGGACGCGGCTTTTTTAAGGATGCCAAATTCTCAGGAATCTTAATGTCAGAATTCAGAAAAGACGAAACACTAATATCTGGATTAGTAACATTAAGTGTGCCTAAAGGAATTTGGTTTCAAGCAGGCTATAACAATCGTTATGGTGTATCTGGTGGTTTAGGTCTTAATGTAACTAAGAATATTGCTATAGAATATAACATTGAAAAATCTATAGGTGAATTAGTAGAGTTTGGTACTTCACACGAAGTTACACTGGCTTACAGATTCATAACCAAAAAGAAATTTGATTATAGTGGTGACGAAGAAGTTAGTGGATTGTTTACCAAAAAGCGTAATAAACCTATAGTAAAAGCTTCAGAAGAAGAATTAGCTGGTATAAGAGAACGCGCAGCAGAACGTAGAGCTCAAGCTAAACTAGATAGAGAAGCTGAAGAAAAAGCTAAGAAAGATGCAGAAGCCAACGCATTAGCTGAAGCACAAGAGAAAGCAAAACAACTTGCTGAAGAAAAAGCAGAGCGAGAAGCTAAAGAAAAACTTGCTCGTGAAGAAGCCGCTGAAAAAGCTAGATTATTAGCAGAGCAAAAAGCCAAGGAAGATGCTGAAAGAAAAGCTCAAGAAGAGGCTGAAGCGAAAGCAAAAGCATTGGCAGAACAAAAAGCTAAAGAGGAAGCCGAAGCACAAGCCAGAGCAAAGCAATTAGCTGAACAAAAGGCTCGTGAAGAAGCCGCTGAAAAAGCAAGATTATTAGCAGAGCAGAAAGCCAAGGAAGATGCCGAAAGAAAAGCTCAAGAAGAGGCTGAAGCGAAAACAAAGCTATTGGCAGAACAAAAAGCTAAAGAGGAAGCCGAAGCACAAGCCAGAGCAAAACAATTAGCTGAACAAAAGGCTCGTGAAGAAGCTGCTGAAAAGGCAAGATTGCTAGCAGAACAACAGGCCAAGGAAGATGCAGAAAGAAAAGCTCAAGAAGAGGCTGAAGCGAAAGCAAAAGCATTGGCAGAACAAAAAGCTAAAGAGGAAGCCGAAGCACAAGCCAGAGAAAAACGATTAGCTGAACAAAAGGCTCGTGAAGAAGCAAGATTATTAGCGGAGCAACAAGCTAAGGAAGAGGCCGAAAAAATGGCCAATGAAGAATTGGTAGAAAATCCTAAAGATGAGATTGGTAAAACTATAGCTTCGCTTACTAAAGCTGCTGAATCTTCTAATGAGCAACAGAATAAACTTTTAGAAGAATATGAAAAGATTGTTAATACAAAAGACGAAGATTTAAAAGACTTAAAAGAAGAAAATGATTTAAGTGATCAAGGTATAGTTGTTAAGCCAAAACCTTTTAAAAGTGTTACTGCTGAGAACAATAAACTTAATGCTATTAAGTCTAATTTAGATGAAGTTATTGAATCACAATCTAAGAAAATCGACTCTTTAAATTCACTTTATGAAGAACGATACAAAACCACTAAACTTGATGAAGTAAACTTATTCTACAGAAAGAAAATCGAAGACTTAAAGCTTAAACAGGCAGAGGCTAAAACGTTAAGAATACAGCTTAATAATAGATTAGAGTTGATTAAAGAAGCAACTGAGTTTGAAAAGAGAAGACGAATTAAGCGTGCAGCTTACGATAATGAACAAGACAGATATACTCAGGATAGAGCAATGCTTCAAAACATTAAAAGAACAACAAAATTAGCTGAAACACCATACACTTCTGATGATTTTGATTTTGGTCAAGAGCAGAGTGAGAATATTCAGATTTTAAAGAATGTAAGCAATACCGAGAGTGGTTATTATCTCATCATTGCTGTTCATAGCGATATAAATAAGAGAAACGAATTTTTAACTAAAGTTGTAGCCTCAGGACGTACTAACGTAGATTTCTTCTACGATGTCAACACAAGTAAATACTATGTTTACTACAGTAAGTTTGATAGTATTAGTGCTGCCAATAAAGCTATGGAAGACAAAGGAAACAGACCATATAATGTAAAAATGTCCCTCGTGAAAATAGAAAATTAATAAGTTAAGCCATTCTTTACAGATGCTTTGCCCCAAGTAAATGTGAGGAATTAAAACCACAAGTATCATGAAAAAACCTACTTTTTCAAGAGCATTAATAGTCATAATAGCACTATGCTTTGGCATAGTCAGTTATGCACAAAATTATGTGCCATTCACACCAAGATTTAATGAGGATTTAAAAGGAGACATTGTATTAATTGGGAATAATATTTTGGGTCCAGATAATAATCCTTTCAATAATGGAAGTGTTTACAACCATAATGTCGATATGCAATATATCGATATAGATGGTGACCCTTCAACATTTAGTTCCTCGAGTGCAGATTTAGAAATTCCAAATCCAAATTGTTACCGCATTATTTACGCTGGCTTATATTGGGGAGCTGTAAATCCTGGTGATGAACCTATTACTGACGTAAGATTAAAAGGACCTACAGGTGGATATACTGACATAACTGGTACTATAATTTTTGATGCTAATGGCTCAACTATAGATGGTGGAGATAGCTTTTCTTACGCTTGTTTTGCCGACGTTACTGACTTTGTAACCAGCTTTGGTTCTGGTGCAGATCTTGGAACTTATACTGTTGCCAATGTTTCTTCAGGTGTTGGAGAAACAGCTAATTTCAACCCTTACAATGGTACAGGTCAATCAGCAGGATGGTCTTTATTCATAGTTTATGAAGACCCAACGCTTCCGGGTAAATCTATCACTAGTTTTGATGGATTTAGTGCTATAAGTGTTCCTGGTGGGAATCCTGACTTAGATATTCCTGTGAGTGGATTTAGAACAGTTCCTGCTCCTGCGCCAGTAAGGGCTAATTTTGCTTTTGCTACGCTTGAAGGAGATAGCCCTATTTTAGGAGATAGACTACGATTAAATGGTGTTAGTTTATCTACGGCTGATCGTCCGGTATCTAACTTTTTTAATAGCTCAGTAACACGACTTGATGCTACACCAGTTACTAACCGTGTGCCTAATAGTACAAATACACTTGGTTTTGATACGGGTACCATTGCAATACCTAATCCAGGAAACTCTGTAATAGCTAACGATGCCACTTCTGGTACAATAAGATTAGAAACCAGTGGTGATACATATTTTCCTTACTTCTTTGCTTTTGCTGTTGAAATTATTGAACCAGATATTGTACTTACTAAAATTGTAGAAGATGACGCAGGTAATGATATTGGTGGTCAATTAGTAGATCTTGGAGCTCAATTAAACTATGTGATTGGTTTTCAGAATGTAGGTAATGATAACGCTACTAATTTTCAAATTAGAGACATTTTGCCAATCAATATTATTTATAACCACCCAACAGATTTAATTCTTCCTCCAGGTGTAACCGTAGCTAGTTATGACCCTGTAACTAGAGAGTTGGTTTTTGATATTGATAATTCACTTGTGGAAGAAAATGATCCGCGTTACGAGATACGAATTGAAGTACAGGTTGTAAATAGTTGTGGTGATTTAGCAGATGCGTGTTCAAATATTATCAACAACCAAGCTTATGCAACTTATAATGGATTTTATAATCCAACATTTCAAATTACAGACGATCCAAGTTTGAATAGTAATACAGGTTGCTTATTATTACCTCAAGCAACTAACTTTTTAGCTGATTTAGATTGTGAATTTGTTGAAGAAATTATTCTTTGTGGTGATACTGTAGAACTTACAGCAGCCAATGGTTATGATTCTTATGCTTGGTCTACAAGTCCAACAGGTACACCTGTAATCGGAAATACACAAACTATTACAGTTGATGCGACGGGAACTTATTATTCATTCAATACTGCTGTAGCTCCTTGTCAATCTATAGAACAAATCTATGAAGTTGAACTTTTTGGCGGTGATATTGAAAACCCTGTAATTCCTTATGCTGATGAAGTAGTAACTTGCCCTAATGATGGTAAATTACTACCAAACATTTTCTTATGTGGTGCAGATGATTCAAGATTTATTGAAACCAATATAT
>TARA_B100001057_G_scaffold156707_1_pt1 | contig 13335 bp, 20 predicted proteins | sample TARA_B100001057 | Tara Oceans TARA_B100001057 (sample SAMEA2621839) | marine metagenome | biome: marine biome (ENVO:00000447); feature: surface water layer (ENVO:00002042); material: "saline water (ENVO:00002010), including plankton (ENVO:xxxxxxxx)" | depth 5 m
AGTTCTGCCAACTGTGCTTCTAATTCTGCTATCTTGTCTAGTCTGTTGACCTCTTCGTTCACTTCTTTCTTGATTGAAGTGGCAATGGAGTCGTCTGCATCTGATTCTTTGATTGCTTTGGCGATGCTAGATTCCGCTTTTGGCTCTTTCGTGATTGATTCAACCAGTGCTTTTGCTTTTTTTGAATGCTTTACAGGTTCAACATACTCCTTGATGCCTGCCAACTTGGCTATGTCAGCCAATGAAACTTCTTTGTCATCTAGAACTTTTGGTGCTTGTCCAACAGATTCCATTAAAGACGCTCTCTCCTGCTCTGGGGTCACGTTGCTCATTGCATTTAAACGTCTTACTAGGTTTGCGAAACTGTCGTCTGTGCTCATATGAAGTATTTATATTTGTTTTGTTTTTATTTAAGACGTTGTTTAAGGTTCACCGCAAGTTTTGATTCGTATGCCATGCCCTCTGTGTTCATGAACTTGGTGTATTTGTCCTGTAGACCTGCCACATGCCCTAGATCCTTGCCTGAACTTAACCTAACCTTGGCATCTGATAGGTCTTTTTCTATCATTTTTGCCAGTTCATCATTGCCTGAATCCTGTGCCATCTCTAGTGCCTTGTTCATTGCATTCACTGCCGGTATTGAATTGTCTATAGCGTCGTTGATCGAGTTGACTCCAGCCAGGCCTGCAACAATCACGCCCGCCATTGCTAGACGTTTGCCCCATTCCTTGATGCCTTCTTCCAGATCCTCCGCGTCATTTAGATGTTTGTCTTTGATCTTGCCGATCTCTTGGTGTGATGCTCCTTTGCCGGCGGCACTCTGTATGGCCTTCATTCCGGCCTTGCCGTACTTTTTCACACCTGCTCTGTAAAGTATTCCACTTTCTCGTAACTTGTCGTAGTTCTTAGATAGGTACGCTCTAGCAACTCTCTCGTCTGATGTCTTGAATGCTGACTTCTCGTGTTTGTCTAACACATCATACACCATCTTGCCATCCTTGCCCCTGTACATTGACACGTAAGGTTTGATGGTTGCCTCTTTTACTGTTGAATACATTTTGTCTAGCAATTCCATTGTTTGATCAACGCTTGAAATGTAAGACTGTGCTTTTGGTACTAATGTAAGTGTGTCTTTGCCCTTCAATATCGCATCGGCCATTTCTTTGCCGTATTTTAGATTAGCAAGTGCTCTTCCCACTGCTCTTGGATCCTCATTGACTGTATCCTCGTTTGTCTCTTTCCTGTTCTCTTTGGCTATTTCTTTTTCAACTTCGTTCACTCTCTTTTTGAGTATCCGCATCATGCCAGGTTTAGTGTCAACATCTGCTGTTTCAGTTTCCCTTGCCAATATCTCATCAAGATGTTTCTGTATGATTCCTGCGTGTTTGTGTACCAATGCCGTGTCGATCTCTTCTCTGTATGGATTAAGTTTCTGGTAGTCCTCGTAGTGGTATACCGCCTGTAGGTAGTCCGCCGCCAGGTTCAATTTTGTTTGCACCCAACCCTCAAGGTCATCACCTTTACGGATCATATCTAATAGTTCTATTGCCATTTTCGCAGTCTGGTACAACTGTGATTTGCTCATGTGTCCCTCGCCTGCGTCCTCCGAAACTGATTCGTCTCTTTGTCTTACGATTGTTGCTTTGTCGTTGGCGCCGTCGGGTCCTGGCTGGTATCCATGCTTGGCCAAAATCTTAACCATTTCTTCATCTGGACCGTCATCCATGCCTCTGCCAAAATCTCCAAATGGGTTGTTGCTGAATTCAAAATCAGACATATTGACCTCATCTAATCCTGCTTGGATGCCTTTCTTGAATGCCTGTGCTATGTCAACGTACTCTTCATATTCTTGATCATTTTTGTTGGGTCTTTCCATAGACTGCAACATTTCTTTGGCTCTCTTCACAAAGAAAAGTCCTATTTCATTTGCCATAGCCTGCTCGCCTGTGTCCTCGTTGGCTGTCCTAAGTGCGTCAGCAACGTCTGGTTGTTGTGACAATCCTTTTTTAACTTTTTCAATGGTGCTGGTTGCCTTGGACATGTTGTCCTTGTTCCTCTTGTCGAAAGCAATACCTTTTGCCATCTTAATCTCTTTGTCCGTGGCAGGTGTATCTTCTTTCACACCCTGCATGGTGCCTGTGCCTTTTGGCATTCGCTTCATCTCTGACATGCCGTCATCGTCGTACGTGCCTACCTTCTGTCCTGCTGTGTAACCGTGTACACTTTTCACATAGTTCGATGCTAGATCAATTTTTTTGGCCACCCATGATTCCATTTCAGCATGGTCATCTATCATGTTGTGTATCTTGACTGCGTGTGTGCCAATCTTCAACAGTTGGTTCAGTGCCATGCCTGCTTCGTACGTGTCCGGCTTTGGTTCCGGCTTCTGCATCATGTGTGATAGTTCGTTTACTTTCATTTTAATTGAATCCTACGTGTGTTACTTCTGGGTGTTGTTTTTTGAATCTCTTTGCTTCCATGTCATACATCTCTACTTCATCGTAGGATGGATCATCTTTGTCACTCACATTCATTCTTAGATATTTGTCCGTCGCCTTTAGGAATTCGTCAATGGGAGTTGATCCTGTGTTCTCAAAATCTGGATCTAATCCTATCCTTGACAGCAACATCCTTGCGTTAGCATTTGATCTGTGTGGTGTCTTGAATTCCATATCCTTTGGATATGTCATGTAATTCTGATCAGGATATTTTGGATCCTTGTAGTAACCGTAAAAATCTGCGCCTTCGCTGATGAATTCTTGTGCTCTCATGTTGATATTTATGCGGCCTCGTCTTGGTATCTACACTGCCTGCACACTTCAATTTTGTACTCTCTGCCGTCATAGTCCGTCTCTGTCCTGTACAGGATACCTTCGTGTGCGTCGTTTCCGCAGTTCAGACACTTCACTATCCACTCTGTCTTAAGCACTAAAGTTTCCATTATGCTAATGGGCCGCCAAAAAGGCTCACGCCTTTCAATTTGTGTGCACCTTTGGCTGTGCCGTCTGGGTTTTTTGGCTGTGTGATTTTTGGTAATCTAGGAGCCCTTGTTCCCGACTTACCTGGCGAACCCGAATAGGCCTTCGAGAATCTGTCCTTGCCTATGGCAATGTGTGGACTTGTGACACTTGCTATGTTTCCTGCACTCGTGGCGCCGGCAGTTGCCTGTTCTTGCACTCTACGTATGATTACTTCGTTGATCTTCATGTAGACGTATTTAGTTGGTTGAATGCCCACAGGGTACGGAAGACATTCATACGAATTCCTGGCCTTCCCATGGGAGATCCACCAAGATGGATCATTTGATGTTTCCTGCTTACCGAAAAATCAACAATGAAACTACCTCCCAGGTTTGTATGGTACAACTCAGTATTTTCTCCGTCCCCTGGATATAGATGGTAAGCCAGGTTTGTATGGTACAACTCAGTATTTTCTCCGTCCCCTGGATATGGCATGGTTTTTACACCTGAATTTTCTCTTGAAATTTTTTTGAATCTAAAATTTTCAGGATGGTCATCAGGTAAACTCCGGGGTTCATAGTACAAATAAGGGCTAGAGGTTTCCAATACCAAAAGAGGTTGTTCCAACAATTCCTTGTCGACAAAATTAGCATTTCTTTCTCTTATTTTTTTCAATGTTTCAATTTTTAAAAGACAATCAGGCACAAGAAATATTTGGCGAAAATTGATAAAAGAAAATCTTGTCATGAAACCATTAGTGTAATTGTTGAAATCATTCTCTATCTTGATTGTTATGCGATCATTAAGTTGGTGCTCCTTTATCTCAAACATGTAAAGTTTTTCAGGCAATATGTGGACACGGCATACGGGGTGTTTGGGCTTTACACGTGATCCCACTGGTGATCCCTCGAGTGATACAGTTTTAAGTCTAATGCTGTCAGTCAGGGTGATTTCACCCACTTGATGATCATCCGCGTAGGCTTTTATTTTACAATCGCCACCATATCTGTGGTAAAGGAAAGATAGACAGAGCCAATATGACATGCTATTAATTATTTGATTTTATATTTGGACTATTTTTTCCTGCCAGACTTCATGTTGGCACACCAGTGGTACATCTTAGCACGTTCACCTGATGCTTTTTTAGCCTTGCTTCTCAGACTGGTCACCGATCCCTTGCAACTGGCGCCTGCACGTTTCACTCTCCCCGGTCTGCTCTTGCCCTTCTTCTTGCCATCCGCGAAGTTCTCACTGAATTCTTTCCACTGTTCATACATTGATCTAGCGGGTCGACCTCTCTTGGTCAGTCCCAGTCCTAATTTGTTTGCCTGCCTTGTGGTCTCACCGGGCTTTACATCAGCGGTAGTGTTTTGTTTTGTTATGATGCCAACACCCGCGGCCTCCTTCTTGGGCTTACCGTGTTTGTTGTGCTGTGCCCACGCAAGTGCATATGCCCCAGACTTGCCGAATTTTTTCTTGAGTGCTTTGACCTGTTCCTCCCTGCCCGGAGGTGCTTTTTCATTGGCCCTGTTGTTACCCTTGTTCTTGAAGTCATACCTGTTGTTTGGACCCACACCTGGTCGGTGTATTAACCCCATTGTGTCTGCCGTGTGTGGCATTATTATAAATTCTCGTATCTTCATTTTTTCTTCCTGCCCGCACAGTGAGCCTTCTGTGAGAATCCTTTTGGGTTGCTACAATTTATTGACTTCTTGTATTTCTTGCTCCAGCCTTCTACCCTGTATGGGTATGCCAACATTGAATGGTATCCCATCATAGATCTGCCCTTCGCTCTCTTCTCTATTTTCTTGAGCTGTCTTTCAACATCTCCGTGAACATAATCAGTTACGTATTCTGTTATCTCACGTATTTTCATTTTTTTTTGTTCTTGGCTTTTGTTTTCTTCTTCATGGAGTTTATGAATTTCCTGTAGATTGCCGCTGGTCCTGTCTTGCCAGCCGCCTTTGCTCTTTGTTCCATTGCAACTGCCGCCTGTATCTTGTGTGCATGGGATCTTCCTGACTTTCGGATTTTTGTCACGCTGGCTCTCGCAGTAGCATCATCCTTGAATCCCAAACCATGTATCGTACCCTTCGGATCCTCGTCGGTGTATAGGTCACTGTGTTTTTTAGATTTGGCTTTTTGTCCTTTCTTACGTGGGATCCTTTTGCCTTCTGAAATAGATTCTTTAAGTGTGCCCTTGGTCGTGTGCCTTGCAAATTTATGCACCTCTCCATCCTTTAAGGCCTTTGCCCATGCACTCATGTTAGTTACGAAAGTTTTAACCATGCCGATTGTTTCATCGTCTTCTAATATTTTGTCTCTGCCTTGCGTAGCACTTTCAATGTTACACTGTGGCGGAACCGTGAATCCCAGCATAGTGGCAAAGTTATAATTTGCGCCGTGTATGTGTTGGAATCCATCTCCACCGCCAGACACCACCGTGCCAAATACTTTTCCGTAAAACGGCTTGAAGTCATTTTCATAACCAAAAGTTTCAATGAAATCCATTCTCTCGATTATGGATTGTATATAGGATGAATGTCCACCCCACCATATCGGTGTGGCAAATATCAAACCGTCTACAGTGAACATCTTTTGTATGATTGGCTGTAGGTCATCCTTCACATCATCAGTTGATCTTTTGTATTGCATCTCACTCAGTGTCACCATATCACACTCATGGCCTAGTTTTTCAAATCCTGCTTTGACCATCTCACACAAAGTGAATGTGTTGGACAGCTCACTGTCTACCTTTAGTGTTCCGTTTAGTAATAAAAATTTCATTCTGCGGCCCTCATTGTGATCACACCACATGCCAACCTGTCACCAGCGTTGCCTGTTTTTTTGCTTTCTTCATCTCCACCCTTGCCTAGATCGTCCTCATCTGAGTGTACAACGAATCCTCTTCCAATCACAGAACGTTCTCCCATGAGGTCAACCCTCTTTGTTTCGATTGTGAACTTGGCAGTGCCTGATTCGTCTGCTGTGATGTTGCCAAGATCTCCTACGTGTCCTTCGTTGATGTCTCCATGGTCTACTCCGTCTGGGTTGTAGTGGCCACCCATCGATTTACAACCATCACTCATGTCGCCGAACTCGTGTATGTGGAATCCGTGCAATCCAGGTTCCAGTCCTGTGATTGTGCCTTTGATCAAAGTCGCTGTATTTGGTGCCTGCATAAGCAATATAGAGCCCTTTACAGCGTCAGAATGCTCTAGGATGCACTGTGCAACCACTGTCTGTTCTGCTTCAGTAATTGCGTTTAACTTGCTACAGGAACACTCTTTGGCTTTGGTTCTTGGACATCCGGTTTGTATGAATTCTAATGCTCGCATAGTGCGAGTATTTATTTGTTTTTGGGCATTGGGTTTTCACCAGTGAGTCTAGGTTGTGCGAACCACAGTTTGAACCACTCATCTGTACCCGGTTTGATATTGTGTTTTCTTTGATATTGTGACTTCTGTGTGCCAATGTACGATAGGTTCTCGCCCATTGAATCCTCATGTGGAAGTTTATCCACACCTGCCAACTGCTTTATCCTCTCTAATTCGTCCATGCTAGATGGTCCAGTCTTTCAACTGTTGTTTAGTAGGTTTGTGTGCTTTAACTTTTTCGACCTTGCCACCTTTGGCCAAAAACTTTTTCATCTTTTCATCTAGTTCTCTTTGTAGTTCCTGTGGCGTCTTCTCTATCTCGCCTGCCGCGTATGGTCTATTGATTCCGCTGAATTGTGGCATAGTCTTCAAGTCCCTTCTGTACTTTGGTTAATTGATCTCTGTTCGCTTGGTATAGTATTCCGTAACCTCCTGCGGCCTGCCATTTTTGTATGTTTATAGGCCTGTCGTCGATTAGAATGTTGGGTGTGCCTGTTCCTTTGTCCTTTGCATATGATTCTTTACGACCAGTGACAATTATTTCATCTGGTTGTTCGATGTTGTTTGATATCCATACTTTCTTGTATTTTGCCGAGTTCTCATGGTCACCTCTCAATGGTGATGTGTTTATCGAAAACTTGCCACCTGTGAATTTCTTAACCATGTCAATCAATGCGTCTGCTGTTGGAAATTTAGGTAGCACTGCGAAGAAGTCTGTGCCTGTGATTCTGTCTATGACTTGCTTTTTAAGATCTTTTGTCTTGTCATTAGTAAGTTCTTTCCAATGGTCAACCCCATATAGGAATTCAACACCGCCGAAGAAGTCTGCCAGGACTCCATCCATGTCAAGATATACGATTGGTTTAGCGTCTTCCATGTTTTCATTATACAACTTTTTGTTGTTTTCGTCAACTTCTTTACCAAATTGATCCTGTATTTTGTCGTAGAGCACTTTGCCTTCGTCGCCGCCCATGATGATCTTACTGAACTCGTGTTCTTGTCCCTTCATTGCAAGTTCTCTGGCCTTTGATGCGGAAACACCTGTAATGTCACTTGCGTCTGGATCACGTTGTCCTGCACTTACCACTTCAATGCTGTCAAATGTGTATTCAACATTTCCAGCCTTGGTTGGTTTACCGTTGTATTGATTAAGTAATTTTTGGAATTCCATAACTCTGTCATCGCCTGCAATCATTATCACTTTGGTCCTACCTTCCTGCTCAAGCACTTTCAACACCTTGATTATGGTGTTTGCCCTGATGTCACCAAAACTTAATTTTGGATCTGATTGGAAGTGTTGCCTTAGGTATGATAACTTTGTTGTGAAATCTATTGGATCTTTTGCTGTGCCACCTGTGTGCGAAAGGAATACATAAGCCTTGCCGTTTACCTCATCGGCAACCTGCTGTACTTTGTTGATTAATTTCTCGTGTCCTATGGTGGGTGGGTTGAATCGGCCAAAGGCAAAGACTGCTGTTGAACGATCGTCCTCCTTAAGAAACAGTTCCCTGAGGTACATCGTATTCGCCTTGTTTGATATTTTCTAGTTCTCTGTCTGATATGATTTTAGCGACCTGTTGTCTGGTCTCTTTTGGAAACATTGTCGCAACATCGTCCTGTGTAGATCCAAATTCCTTCACATATTCTTTTGCGGCGTCATCAATAAGATACATCCAGAGTTTTTGCGCCTTGTCATGATCATAAACATTCTTTTTCAACTTTCTACGGATGTTGCTTATGATTGGCATGAAACGTCTACGATAAAGTTCTTCGTTGTTCATTATGTAGGTATCCAGCTCGTTGACTGCGTCCGAATCTATGTTTTCTGAAATAAATTGTGATGCTCTCATACAAGCGTATTTATTAGTAAAGATTCTCTAAAAGCCACATGTAAAATGGTGATGCGAATGTAAATTTCCATTCGCCTTCGTGCCCTATCTGTGTAACGTTTTTGAATGATTCAGGCAGTTCTGCACCAGACTCACGTTGCAAGGTGGCCCATGGTTCAGGGTACCGCGGAGTGTAAACACCTTCGTAGACAAGTGCACCGATGTTTATCTCGTCGATTTCGATACTCTTTATGTGAAGCACTTGATCTTTGATGATGTTTCCGTCTGTATCCGCGACAGTCTGTGATTGTATTTGTTCCGGCCATACCACGCCGTGCTCCTTGTCTGTATTTGTCAGTTCGGACTTTCCTTGTTTTCCTGATCTGTTTATAACAATGCTGTATTCCTGGCCTTCGGTCATTTCGTATTCAAACTCTACAAGGTCCGGCTTGTTCTCTGTGCCCGTTATATTATTTTTAAACATACTCTGACCATTGATCAAGATTTCCGCATGCGGTGGTCTGTCCCACATGGTGGCATATAGTTCTAATTTAAATTTTAGTTTCTCGGTTGCCATTCAAATTCTAATCCTGCTGTGTGTCCTGTGTACGGTATATTTACATCATTACGGAATAGTTCAATGAACAATTGGGTACCGGGTACCTGCACCTTAAGGTATTTGTCATTTCTTTCCAGTACTTCTGCTTCTTTGGTTTTGTCGTTGTTTGTGCATGTTATCGTTATTGTTTCCATTTGTACATCCTTTCAAATTTTTCTGTGATCTCTATCCTACGTCCACCCTGTGCCTCGAATTCGTGTATGAATCTGTCTATGAGATTTGCGGCCAATCTTCTATACTCTGGTAGTACACCTACTTTTAATTTTTGTATTGCATCCTGTGGCGCCGATTCAATGATGGTACCTGCTGGCACACTGTCAGTCCAAGTTCCAGCACGACACATGTCATTCTGTATCTTGTGTAGTTCGGGTGTGGGATTGAATGTGGACATGATCCTACGTGATTCGTCCACAAGTATGCACATCAAAGTACCAAAATAATCTTCTTTGGAGATATCTTTTTGCATTGTGCTATATCAAGACGCCAATTACGTATGTACCTAACAAAAATGCCAGTACATATTTTGTCCAAGAAGTCCAATGTTTTTCTACCTTGTATCCATTTTCTCTAAGGCATAATACGTGGGCGTCGATTGATTCTGCTGTTACTTGTACGTCAACTGTTTGTATATTCTCAATTTCATTATCTGTCATTTAATAATTGTACAACATTTTAGATATATGTCAACCAAGTTGGTCTTGCTAGAACCTATTATTAGTGCGAGTTTTATGAATTTGTTAAAACAGAACTTATGGTTCCAGCGGTCACCGAAGTGGCCTTCGCTCTGATCCAAACAAAATTGCCAGTGAAGTTTGCTGTTGAAATAAGGGTGCTTTGATCTGCAGTGAATGTTGTGCCGGCTATATCAAAGTAGTCGTCTTCGGTTGGTGTTGTTGCCAATGATCCCTGCATCTTGATAGATCCGGCCATTGTTGCATTCACTTGGTATGCCACAGTGTGTACACCATCTGGTTGAGAAAAGTATCCATCACCTTTTGCTTTATCTGAAACAAATCCAGTGTGATCCAATGTTGTTGTTGTTGATCCATCGGAAGTCTCTGTGGTCACAATTTCTTCAACAATCAACTGATTGGCAGAGCTTACTGTTTTCACAGTGAAAGTTTTGTTGTTACTGGTTGTGCCTGTCACTGTGATCAAATCTCTTATGGCAAATCCTGCCAGACTTGTGCTTGTAGATGTGATCTTGTATTCCGTGCCAGTGGCAGTGAAACTGATATCTGTGCCGGTGACGTTTGCTATATGCGATTTAGACGCTAATAATGTTGTGCTTGTTTGTGCCATCGTTGTTATTTATTCAGTATTTTTCCTTTTGAATCTTGCTGTTTTTGGACCAAGTCCGTACACAGCGGCCAACTCATTTGGCTCCTGCCCGTCCACTGTCAATATGTTGATGTATTTGATCTTGTATGACTTGCCGTCTGCTTCACCAAGTTCTTCACATACACAGTCATCTTCTCGCACTTTACGTACTCTCAACAGACTCCTTTTTATCACCGGACTTCCCATCCAGTTCTTCTGTATCATGCTTTCAACGATGCTTTGATCATTGAATATCTTCTTATCCCGTAGTTTTTTTATCGCCTTCATTTTTTACCTTTCTAAATTGAATTACTTTATCAATGGCCTGTTGTGCCAACATGTATATTGGTGTTAGGTATTTCTCCTCTTTGACGTAGAAATATCCACCAAAGCAGTAGGGAGCCTTGTCCTCCAAGAAGTCTATGATGTTGTAATTGGTCACCAGACAGTTATCAACGTTTCTCTCTAGGAACTCCCATAGGTTCTTTTTCTGTGTTTCGTTCAACCATACCTGTGCATCCTTCTTTAGATACACTTGATATTTGTACTTGCCATGAGGCAGTCTGGTACATCCTACTATGTCTTTAGCGAGGTCCTTGAATTTGGGATCAACAGTTTCAGACCCAATCCAGAAATCCCAGAAACGTTCTATAAGTTCCTGTGATTTGTTCAAGTCAGAATAAAATATGGTCTTTTTGCCCTGCATACGGAACTTGACGTTTCTCCTGTTGGCCATTATGAAACTGGCCAGATGATTTACGTCAGGCAAGTTCTTGTAGTCGCTTTTTATCTTCATGAGATGTTCATCTGTTGTTGGATAGAACATCAGGCTCCCGGGCAGTTTGAACACTGTCTTGTGTCTGTACTTGCCATAGTACAACTTATTGTGATTTTTTCTCATCAGACACTTTAGGTTCTAATTGCTTCAAAACTTGAGGTTCCTTCTTAGCCTTGAAGTTTACCGTAAGTTTAGGCACGATGTCATCAGATAATCCTACCTCAACCATGCCACCTGACGTTAGTTCACCAAACAACATCATCTTAGATAACGGTTTCTTAATCTCGTCATCGATAACACGTTGTAATGGTCTTGCACCAAGTTTGGCATCAAAGCCCTTGGTCATCAAGAACTCTATAGCGTCATCTGTTGCATTCACTTCCACGTCCTTCTCCATGGTCATTGTGTTTAGTTCAAGCAAGAACTTCTTGACCACGGACCTCATTGTGTCTTTGCCCAGTTTGTCAAATTTGATAACTGCATCAAGCCTGTTTCTAAACTCGGGTGGGAAGAACTTCTTTAGTGCCTTGTCGTCCTCGCCCGATCTCTCACTCTTACCAAAGCCGATGTTGTTTCTCTCGTTCTCTTCTGCTCCTAGATTAGATGTCATAATCAGTGTTATGTTCCTGCAGTCTGCTTTTTTACCATTTGAACCTGTCACTGTGCCATAGTCCATCACTTGTAACAGCATGTTGGATACATCTCTGTGTGCTTTTTCGATCTCGTCGAACAGCACCACTGCGTGTGGATTCTTTTCCACTTCATTTATGAACATACCACCACCCATGTTTGAATCCTCATAACCAACATAGCCTGGTGGTGATCCAATCAGTTTAGCGATCGAATGTTTCTCTTGGTATTCACTCATGTCAAATCTTATCAATTCAACACCTAGTGTTTTTGCCAGTTGCCTTGCAGTCTCAGTCTTACCACACCCTGTAGGTCCTAGGAACAAGAATGATCCAACCGGTTTAGTCAAACTTTTAAGTCCTGCCCTAGCAACAAGTATCTTGTCTGTGATAGTGCTGATTGCTTTGTCCTGTCCATAAACCTGTAGTTTCATTTTCTCTTCTAGTGTTTTCAAATTACTTGCTTGTTTCTGTGACAACTGCTCTATGCTGATACCTGTCATGACTGATATCTCGTGTATGATCTCCTCATGATCTATCTTACCATTTGCAACACCATTTAATCTTAGTCTTGCACATGCAACGTCTATCACGTCAATTGCCTTGTCCGGAAGTTTTTTATCAGCGATAAACTTTGTTGAGTAATCCACTGCGTCTTCACATGCCTCATCTGTTATAGTGCATTCATGGAATTTTTCATAGTACTGTTTGACACCCTTTAGTATTTTGACTGCTGTCTCTTTTGAAGGCTCTCCCACTTGCAGTCTTTGGAACCTTCTCATCAATGCTCTGTCTTTTTCAAAGTATTTTCTGTATTCTTCCCAAGTTGTAGATGCAACTACTTTTATTGTACCTTTCAGTAATGCAGGTTTCAACATGTTTGCCATGTCCATGTTGTTGCCTTGGCCTGTGGCACCAGCACCCACTATCATGTGTGCTTCATCAATGAACAGTATGCTTTTGCCTTTTTGATCAAGTGCGTTCACAACTAATTTTAATCGCTCTTCGAAGTCACCTCTGAATTTACTTCCCGCTATCAATGAGTTTACATCTAAACTCCATACTATGTGATCCTTTAGATACTTTGGTATATCGTCCTTGTTCTTTGCGATTCTTCTTGCGAGTCCTTCAACGACTGCTGTCTTTCCAACACCCGGATCGCCCACTATCAATACATTGTTCTTGTTTCTTCTTGCTAGTATCTGTTTGAGATCCTCTGTTTCTTGGTCTCTGCCTATCACGGGATCTATCTTTTTATCGAAGTATTTCTGGTTGAGGTTCTCACAATAGCTCTTTAATATCCTGTCCGCTTGATTTGGCCTCAGTTTCTGTTCTGGCCCGGCCTCACCTGGCCCTCCAATTCCGGCCATGCCCTCATCGAGTATTGTCTCTGTGGACACAAGATCTATAAGATCCTGTTTGTTCACTTGGTGTTTCTTTAAGAAGAATGCCGCATAGCTCTTCTTCTCAGCGAATATGCTGATGAGTATATCAACGGAGCTCACATCCTGTCTGCCTTGGAAAAGTGCCTGTGTGAATGCCCTGTTCATCAGTCTCTCTAGCGATGCTGTCTTGCGTGGAGTCATTGGTTCACTGCCTTTTGCAACTATATCTTTACATTTGGTATCTAGATAGTCTTCTACGTCTTTTATCAAAGCACCCACTTGTATCTTAAAGTCGTGTAAGACAGTGCCTATGTATTTGTCTTTAATCAGAGACAGCAACACATGTTCGATTGTGACGTATTCGTGTCTTCTCTTTTCTGCTTCTTTGACTGCGTTTTCAAATATGTTTTCTAGTCCTTCGTTTGCTTCTAACATTTC
>TARA_B100001057_G_scaffold496870_1_pt1 | contig 13335 bp, 23 predicted proteins | sample TARA_B100001057 | Tara Oceans TARA_B100001057 (sample SAMEA2621839) | marine metagenome | biome: marine biome (ENVO:00000447); feature: surface water layer (ENVO:00002042); material: "saline water (ENVO:00002010), including plankton (ENVO:xxxxxxxx)" | depth 5 m
ATAGTAACCGTTGTTCCTGGTAATATCATTAGTAACGATTTGGTATATTATCTCTATATGCTTCTGGGGTGTGATCCTTGAATTTGTCGTGATTGCCATCCCCAGGCATTTTACCATATGCAACGTATTGTATTGCTTGTAAAGAACCTTCCAATCTTTTCAGATCGTTCTCATTCTTGACATATTCTTCATACCAACCTTTTATTTCATCCTGTCTGGCAGATAGTTGCATTGTACGCTTAGTGAAGCGAGCAATAAGTTGTTCGTAGTTTTCAGTAGTTTTAGTCACGTTGTCTCCAATCATCAGGTTTGTCTCGGTTGAACCAATCAGTAATATCGTCTGCACTGTCGAACCCCTCTTTATGGTTGGATGGGTCGGGGTCACCTAATCCCATCCTATTCAGAAAATCATCAGTTGACCCTTCTTGCATATCTGGGTTCGCTGCCTTTTGTCGTGCTTGTCGCATCCACTTCGCAGCAGTTGTATTTGCCTTTGCGAGTTTATTCGCCCATATCATTTCCCTTAAAGGAACCTCATCACCATCTACGATTGATTGGCAAATCCGTTCTAATCGTTTTCGATATTGAGTTGATAGCATTTAAAGTTCTGATTCTAGTTTTTCTATGTATGATGCTTCTTGACGTGCAGCATGAGATCTATCATGGAGCACATGTCGAATATCAGTCATAATAACTTCGGGATCAATATAGTCATCTAGGTACTTATCTATCGCTTCTTTAAGATAGCGATATCGGTGCCACTCGATGCTATAAGTTTTGTAGTGTTCGTTCTTACCGCAAGACATGATGTTAATTTATAAAAACCCTGAGGGCGAAAAATTACCGCGAATTTTTTGCGCCCACTTTTTCATTTCAAAAGTGAAATAATATACAGGGTCAATGATGATGATGGTGAGGAGAGTAGTAACGTTTGTACTGTCGATGACAGTTGACCCACTTACTTCTCCTCTCCCATTTAGTTGTCCTAGGAACCCAACGACGTCCGTTATAGTACCCAGGAATCTCGTAATGATAATCGTAATCCACTCGGTAGCAACCATCGTGTTCATTATAATAGTAACCTCTGTCGTATGAACGATAATGTTCACTTGTAAAGGGTTCCCAAAACTCCTTCCAAGTTAATGCTTGGGTAGGAGTTGCAAACGATAGTGCTGCGAGTGCAACCACGATTCTCTTCATTACTCTTCTGCTAGTTTAGCGAAGTAGGATAGATCAGGATCTTCCTCTTCTTTCAATGATGATACTGCATTACCGAACCCTGGTGTTGGAGTAGTAGACACTTCTGCAACTGGTTCTGTAATCTTATCTTCATAATCTAAACCGTCTTCTTCTTCTAATGAAGCAGCGCGATTAGTCTTACCAAGCACTAGATTCAATCTTGTTTCTAGTTGTTCGTATGACTTGAAGTTCTTAGAATCAGTGAATGAGTTTAAACTAAACTCCTGATTGTAGATCTCCTCTAACTTACTGTCTTCAAAGTTACCGAGTGTTCCTTTGGAAGCAAACTCAGAACGATCATAGTTCCAGTACCCATCTTGCTTGACTATCTTTAATTTGAAGTCAGCACCTTTCCAGAAACAGAAAGGATTGATTGGTTCCTCATCTTCAAACTGAGGTTTCATTGACTCAGCAATCTTATCATGAATCTTCTTCCCATACTTGTAAAGGAATACTCTTCCTTCGTTCTCAGGATGAAGTGGATCTTTGACTACGTATATGTTTGAGTAGTAAGATAACTTACGCTTTTGTTTTCTTGCAACATCTTTGTCGGAATCTAAACCAGAATTCCAGAGCACGCGGTTGAGGTCACCGACTGGATCTTGCTGACCAAGAGTAGTCAACGAGTTCTCGATGTACCAACCACCAGGACCCTGGAATGCGTGAGAAAAGACTTGTGCCCATGGTAGATCTTCCTTTGCAGGAGCAGGAAGGAATCTGATTACTGCGTAACCATTCCCTGCTTTGTCTACCTCAGGTTTCCAAAGACGCTCATCGGGACCTTTGCCCCCGCCTTGCTTAGTCATCTTGTCTAATTCTTTTGTTAAAGAACTGATAGATGAACTGCTAGACTTTTTAAGCGATGAAAATGACATTCGTATTCTCCGTATTGTTGTTGTATTTGGTTTGTTCGCCACCATATATGATGGCATACTATTTAGGTGTTGTCAACCCCCTATATCTGGAAGTCGTGACCTTCATTACCATCCTTCAAGTCCTTCTTCCAACCTAGTAGTTTGTCTTCCATGACTTGTAAAATGTTCAAGAGATTCCCACCTCCTGAGTACATTGATGACATCTGATCTATCCTTTCTTTCATCTCTCCGATCTCTGATTTCTCCTCAGCATCCTCACTATTTGCTTCTACATATCCTGCCATCAGTTGCAGTCTTGAATAGAATACCTTCTGTTTAGCAATAAGATCTAATGTCTTTTCAATATGTTCTATCCTTGCTTCCTTGTCAAAGGATTGGAATCCCTGTGACATCTGCAACAGTTCAGTGTATGTCTCTTGGAGATCATCTAGTTCTTCTTTAACGACTTCCGATTTAAAAAAGTCTTCGTCATCTATACTCATAAGGGTAACACTCCACGACTGGTTCGTTTAATACAGTTTAGTTGTTGTGCATTTGCTTTGATCTTATCTTTGAGGGGTTTAGATATAAGTTTATTGACTCTCTCAATCTCGATCTCATACTCCTCACATACAGATGCAACTGCCTCAATATAATTTATAAGACCATTATTGTTCTGTACTAGGGTCTCAACAAGACCACTGAACTTATTCTGTGTCATAAAATTCTCTTCAAGATCCTTCATGATGCCATGCCCTCTAAGTAGTAACGAAATTCTTTAATCCATTCACATAAGACATCAATGTAAGGTGTTTTGTCATACTTTTCTACTACCTGTGTCTGTCCGTCTTCTGCCACAGAAATAGTAACAAGTTTCTTTACTTCACACCCAGTCCTTTCCCAATACATGTAAGCATATGCTGCTTCCTGTACAAAGTATTTGTGCAACCACTCCTCACGTTTGAGTGCCTTAGTTGTTTTGAAATCTATTATAGCAAGTTCGCCATCAAACTCAGCAATGCAATCGACACGACCAGCAATACGTAAATCGTCAGAGTAAAGAGGTGCTTCAATAGCGTGAACATTATCAATACGGTCAAGAACCTCACGACTAAACCCAAAAAGGTACTTGGGAAGACCCTCGCTTTTGTCCACCTCTTCAAGGTTACCTTGCAAGTAGTTCTCAACGATGCCATGATACTTTGTTCCTCTTAATGATGATGTACGACGAACCTTCTCCGCCTCTTCAAATCCTACACGTTCTTCCCATGCTTTCAGTGTGGCACTACTAATGTGACTCACTACTGTGGTAACAGATGGATACCATTGGTCGTCGGGAGTCTTATAGAATCTCCTCCCTTTCACTTGGGTTGCTGATAAAGGTTTAAGTTCAGCAGCAGACCCCACATGATTAAATGTTTTCATTAAGTTTGAAATCCTAGGTTAATTTTACTTACGAGATACTCTCTTACCATACCAGATCTTACAATGTCTTCAATACCAAACTCAGTACATGAGAATGATGGCATTGTTTGTAGTATCTTCATGAAGTCTAGCACTCCTGTCCTCTCGTTAGTCTTTGTCAGATCTGACTGGGTGTAGTCTCCTGAGAATATAATCTTAGCATCTTCACCAACACGAGTGATGATTGAATCAAGTTCGTGGAAGTTTAAATTACTAAACTCATCTACTATTATAACACACTTATCCAAAGTGACACCCCTTATGAATGATGTCGACCAGAATGAAACTGTTTCTTGTGCTCTTAGATTATCATAGAGCATTTCAAATGATGAATCATCAGGCATCTTGAACATGTACTTCACCATGTTCTTGTATGGTATTTGATATAGGTTACTCTTATCCTCATGATCCCCTGGAAGGAATCCAATCTCTCTTGTAGGTACAAGTGAACGTACCATGTACACCTTCTCATATGGTGTAGAAGGATCTAGTACTGTCTGTAAAGCAAGGTACAAACTAATGAAAGTCTTACCTGTTCCTGCTGCACCATGAAGCACTAGGTTCTTGCCCTCGTTGTATGCATCGAAGACTTTCTTTTGGTTGTCTGTAAGTGGTTCAATCGTACTTAGATGTTCAAGATTGATTGGTTTCTTACGTCTCATTTGTTTTTGACTCATGGACACTTGGGTTGGAGTTTTCCTTCTTTTGACTGGCATTATGTGTATTGCGAGAGGTTCGCTTTGGGGTGTTCTGCTGAGATCTTTTGCATGACTTCTTTAAATCCGTCAGTCTGTTTTGGTTTACCATATATGGTACCACCAGTTCCTGCTGACCAGTCTTTATCCCAGTCAGGATTTGCTGCTCTCCACTCATCGTATGCTTTCATACTCATGGAGAGTTCTTTCTTTTCTCCTGTGGTCTTATTTATTAAAGGATAGGTAGGCATTTGTTTAACGGATGATAGGGTAATCAGGGGATGGTGATGATTGAGGTCGACCACGACCATATATCATAGTCTCTATGAGTAGACTGACGTCGGCAGAGATCTGTTCACTGGTCTCTGCCATCTTTCGATAACCAGAACCAACGTAAAGTTGTCCTGCAAATACAGAGACAGTTGCTAAACCCCAGAAGAGATAATAGAACTTAGTTTTCACTTGTGCTTTTAGTTTGTCTTTAATAATCATTAGTCTATCCTCAAACAAGGTTGTATGTTTGCTGCGTAATCATCCATTTCATTACATTCACAATCCTCTGAACACCATTCAAGTGCTTCTGATATGATTGGGAACTGACATATGAAATGACGTTTAGCAAGTGCAACTACATCCATGTGTTCCTTCTGTGTACCATTGGCACCACGAAGGGTAATATAATGTATCCAACTTCTTATACTACCTGTCATGTATAGTTTAGTTGGAGTTGCGAGTGGTAGTACAAACCTAGCACACTCTTTTGCGATACCATCTGCAAGCATCTTCTTATATAATTCCATGCCATGCTCGAAGTGATCTTGGATCAAGACTTCATACTTCTGGATCATGGTAGGGTCAAGGTCATTGATACTGTTCTGCCTGTTCTTACTATCTTGTCGACGTAACTCTGGCACTTCAATATCACCTAGCATAGATGAGTCTGCATATCTCTGACTAAATTCTTGGAATGTAAAAGAACGATGTCTAAGTATCTGTGCAGCAAGTCCTCGTGTAGTTTCGATCTGCAATGTCATACTTGCCTGTTCAAATACAGACCAGTGTTGATGCTTGATACAATACTTTAATAAACCTGAGACCTTAGGATTGTCTTGGTTGTTAGGGTTACTTACACGAGCAATGTAACCTATTGTTTTCTCTGCGTCAGGTGTGACAGAGATTAGACATACTTGTGGGTTCATCTTACAATAAATCTAGTCAAAATATATAATGCTACCGACTTCACATAACCGATAGCGGGGAGTCCAAACAGAGCAGGCATACATAAGTTCCATGCTCCCCAGACAAAGAGAGGAAGTATCGCTAGTCCAAGCATGAAGTCAAGAATCTTTTCGCCTTGCTGAAAACCCCACTTGTATGCAGGATCATCTTCTAGTTTAGGTTCTTTCTTGAATGGACTGGTGTAAGTCATCTTCTTTTCCGTTTCTTCTTGGGTTCCTCTTGTTGGTCTAACCATAATCTTGGTTGTATTCTTCCTTGTGTCTGTGTCCAGATCATCTTTGGGTCTTTAAATCTGTCCCAATAATAATCAAAGACGTCTGCCATCTTAGATGACATAACTATGTCGTTGATCTGTTTGTTACCATCGTTGTACTGTATTAGATACGAGTTGTATGGTAGTGTACGATCTTGTGCTGCTTCTGGTTTACAATCTTTTGCAAGATGTTTCATCCACGGTTGCCCCATGTAATTTGTGGAAATGCTTCCTGTACACATGCCTTGGTGATCTTGTATCTCTTGCTTAGTTTCTTGTCCTTCGCAAGGATAACAATATTAGATTCATCAGGGTGTAACCCTTCTAATAGTTGAATGAACATACGTTCACGTCTCATACCAGGAATAGTAGAACCACCTTTAAAGAAGTGATGTAGAATTCTACCTTCCTTCTCTAACATAGTGTGCTCAGTACCTTCGGGTGCTTCATTCGGTTTGAATGGAGGTGTACCGTCTGGTAGTAGGGATTTAACAGTTTCATCATAGTTAATGATGAAGATAGACCTAAGCGTCTGAGAATCATTCTCTTTTAAGATCTTGATCTTCTGTGCTTTGGTCTTTGCATTGTGTGCTTTTTGTAGCACCTCTGAGATCAGTAGTCTCATAATTAAAAATCAGTAATGTTGTCAAGCATTTCGTTCAACTCATGTTGTTCAAAATACGGATACATCATGCCCCGAGGATGAGGTCTTATAGATTCAAAAGTATTTATGATGTTATTATACACCTGTTCTGGGATAAATGTGAAGTCAATAAGCATACGATTACGCTCATAGTTCTTCAAAGTATTCTCGTTACAGAACTGTTCGGGTGACAGGTCAACCCACTTTGCTAAGTTCTTCTTAGATAGTGGTCGCTGTCTCTTAGCAGGGGTAACGAATGTATCATCATCAGATAAGAAGTTAGGAATACCATCACCTCTATCACCTTTAATGATATGTTCTAAGAGATATACTTTGGGGTCAATACCATTCATGAACTTCTTCTGAATAGGATTGTATTGATTGACCCCCTTGTAACGCTGCAACTGTAAGAAGTCTTTGTCTCCTGATAAGATCAGGACCTTCTCAGGTGGTTGCATGTTGTTTTGGAGTCGTATATTTCTATACATTTGATCCTTAACAAGTGATGCTATAACATCATCTGCCTCTGCTCCGTCTACTTCTACCACCTTGTATGGCATGTTGTCTTTGATCTCATCCCTTATTTTATTAAGGGTCTCAAAGATTTCAGACCAATCAAGAGAGGATCTCTCTCTATCTTTCTTCCTAGTCCCTTTATAAAAGGGGAATGCATCACGTCGCCAGTAGTTCTTACTGTCATAACATAAAACAAGTTCGCCATACTCTGCATTAAACCTAGTACGATGGAATCGTAATGAGTTCATGACCATGTGACGAACTAGGTCTTCGGATATTTGATTGTTAGTAGAGGTCAAAGACACCATCAGGTTGCTGATGCAAACCTGATTCATATCAACAAGAATCATTGATCACTCTTCGTTTTCATCCTCTATTGTATCACTATCCTCAGGAAAGCGCAAGTATAACATCTCTTCCTGACTAAAATTACCTTCACTATCATACATTTCTGGGTGTATCACTGCTCTTGCATAGTCAGCACGCTCAACCCACGTATCGTACGTATCTTTTAAGTTCCATGCTATTAAGAAACCCACTAAGAAACTACCGATCGTAATGAAGAATGAGATATACATAAAGTTTAAGTCTGGCATGTCCATTCTCCTATTTTCTTTTATTTAGTAGATTTTCTACCTGGTCTACGCTCGGCATGGTATGTCCATGCATCGTTGAGCATACCGTATAGGTAGTCCTTGATTTTCCTTGCTTTTGGTTTTGGAATATGTCCATACGCTTCTAATAATTGTTTGTCACCACCCTTGATATAGTCTGTGAGTTCCATCACTACATCATTGATCTCTGCTGCTGTGCTTGACTCGATAAACCTATTGACTTGGGTGCGTTTCCATTGGTTTGTTTTCAGATAGGGGTAGACCTTGAAGAGAAACTTACCGTCTGACCTGACAGCAGCATCAATGCTTCGTTCAATCAGTTCGTAGAATTCCCCTTCGTCAATTTGTCTCATGATAAGTAGTTACCTTCTCGTAAAAATGAAATAGTTTCGGTGCATCCACCCTTCTTCTGTCCGTTGATTAAAACTTGTGGGAAGGTTGCAGTCTGTCCAAACTCTTGTTTGAACTGCTCTCGGGTGAACTGTTGTCCTAAACTGTACTCAGTATAACCCCACCCCTTCATTTTGTAAACCTCTTTGATTTTTGTGCAGTAAGGACAACCAGATCTTGTATAGATTACGGTGCCACCAGGATTCTTTGCCATGTTAATTAGGGAATAAAAAAGGGAGCGTAATGCTCCCTGATATTTAGTTTGATGTGAAACTTAGAAAGTGTACTTTACACCCGCCTTTCCAGACCAGTCTACGTCATCTTGGTTAGTAGCACCAGAGAGTTCTCCGTATACTCCTACCTTCTCGCTGATCGCCTTACCGCCACCGATATATCCGATTAGTTCAGTGTCACCAAACTTATCAGCAGACTCAGTGTGAGTTGTTGTAGGTCCAGCACTTACATAGAAGTCTATTCCGTTTGAAGTTGTACCTTCGTATCCAAGTTGAAATTCCCATGTACCTGATGTGTATGCGCCATCTGGATAAGAACCGCTTGCTTCAACGTTTACGTAAGGTCCTGCCATTACAGGTGCTGAGAATGCAGAGACTGCTGCTACTGCTAAGAGTGATTTAATCATTGTTGTTTTTAGTTTCTCGCAAGAAAAATCCTGCGGATGTGAGAGTGCCCCGACATGGGTCTCATTTATCTACGCAGGGTTACGATCTTTCGAGTCCTTTGTATAAGTATGTATTATATCATATGACCTTCACATGTCAAGTGCGTCAGGAAAACGTAACAACTAATACAACCCTGCGTTTGTCAAGTGGAGGTTTCATACAGTGCCACCCATCAAAGATAACGATGTCGTCCTCTAATGGTTGGTGGACTTCTGTGGGTATGAAGTCCTCGTCACACATAATAGTTGGTCCTCCTGCATCTGTCAAGTAAATGATCAGATTATGATGAGGGAACTGATGATCTACATGTGGTGGAGTGCTCTTAGGATTTATAGATGGGTGTGTGCAGTTAGCATTTACCCTGTATATACAGTTGACTGGTATGTTATTGAACTCCAAGATCTCATGGACCATCGGATAGATGTTTGTGAACTGTTCTGACCCAACAGTAGGGAAGTATGCGTTGCCTATCGTTCCAAACTTAGGACGTGACAATAGTTCATGACTGTACCAACCATCTAGATTGTACTCGTCCATGCCCTCTGTACCTACAACTGTTGTTGGTTTGTAGTACCATGCAAAGTCACCAGTCAGTATAAATTTCTTGGTGTCCTGATATAAAGGAGTGTTAGGACACTTTAATTTGGTAAAAGTCATTAATATGTTCCTCTATATAACCATTCAGTATCTCCGTCTTCACCTATAACAATTTCAGACTCATCTTCTGGGAAGTCATAAGGACCTTCCAGTTTCTTTTGATGTTCTCTCTCATCTAACACTTCATTGATGAGTTGTTTTAACTCTACTTTCAATGTATCAGATAAAAGATTCATCTTGTTCACCTTTAAGGGTGGGATAGCAGCACGTTGTTCTTCAACGCTTCTACCAGTCTTGCCCGACCCGAATGACATTCCTTGTGTATCCATGTTACTTAGAAAGGAAATCCTTAACGTCTTTTACTTCTTCTGGTGTTAGTTCTGGTTGTTCTTCTTCTTTGACTTGCTCTATCCTAGTAGGTGGTGCAGGCATCTCAACCTGTTTCATATCTATTCTATCTAATTCACCCTGCCAACCATGATAGTATTTCTTCATCTTTTTCAGCATCTTCTTACGACCCTTAGGATCGTTCTCATACTTACCTAAGACCTTCGTCAAGGCATTCATTCTGCGAACCGAGTGCATAAGACTACGATCAGTTGCGTTGTCACCAAATCCTTGTGGCATTAATAAACCTCATCAATAGTTAGTTTGAATTTAATTCGATCAACCTTTTGATCTGTTTGACACAGATACCAGAGGTTAGAATCTCTGTTGTGTGACTCTTGATAGAAAACCTCACGAGGTGTGAACCTTTCTGGTGCAGAATCTTTGTCCTCTGCTTCAAGAATAATTTCCTTCGGCAGTGAGACAGTATTACCTACGTCTCGTGGATAGTATGGTGTGGTGTTACCAGAAACATTCTGATATCTATTCTTCTGGGGTTGTATTGGTGGGTATTGTAGTTCAAACTCCTGTCCTACTTGATAGGAGTCTCCAATAGTAACATCAAATACTTCTACCCCTGCACACCAGTAGATACTATTACCATAGCGCAAATCTGTGCTGCTGTCAAAGTCTGTGTTGGGAACTGTATATGGCCAGAATGCCATCCTCACCTTTGCATTAGGTTGTGTGTCCACAATCCTATTAGCATTACCATACTCACCTAACACATAGTCATGCATGAATGACATCTTACTGTACTGTCCACCACTGGTAGGTGCTGAACCCATAGGATATCCACCAGCGTTACCATTGTTAATACCACTAGCGTAGTATGTGTCAAGAGAATTGTGGAAGGTTTGTCTATCTGATGGACTCGATGTTGGTGCTCTGTAATGTCCGAACCAAGCAGTGAATCCATTCTTGTTAGAGTGTGGATAATAATTGTTATCTATACTCAATCCATAGGTGCCTGAGATCGTCTGTGAGGGTTTACAAATTAGTCCACGTCCAAATTCAAACAGAGAGTTGTAATAGATTGCACGATCCCCAGTGCTACCAGACCTTGTGAAGGATCCATCAGCATCATGGTTACTACTTAGAATGATACCCTTCCTTCCATTGGTTCCACCTTCATAGAATCCAGGGTGTGCATTTCTGCTGGTGTCATCCGTCCATTGATGTCCACCATAGTATGCACCGTTCCAGTATCCATTGTCTGCTGTTTGTTGTCCGTTGTCCCACACAGTTACCTTGTCACTCCATGACTGTGTTCTGTTATCCCATAGTTGTATGCTTAGTTTCTTAACTCTACCTTGGTTACCTGTATCAGTATCAGTTCTAGGTGAGTTCGATGCTAATCTACTGCGTCCAGATGCTTCACCAGCAACAGGTGATGTTTGTAAATTAACTGACCATGGTTTCTCAAACTGTTGTGTGTCAGCATCCATCATAATGAAACCAACAGATGCAGATCCTGCTGCTGGTCCCTTAGTTATCTCTTCTAGTTTAAATTCTAGTGTGTCATTCTCTGCAACACTGAACGATGTAAACGTGTGACCTATCCTTGGCCATGTTGCTATTGATGTCGTGTAATTTAATAAGGATACTCCATTCTTTTTAAATTGGAATCTAAATCTTATTTCTTCTGCTTCGGGTGCTCGTATCATAGAACCGTATGCTTTCAGTTGTAAGTTACCCGCTTTGTAAGCAGTAATAGTTTGTGTACGATTGATCTCAGCACTGTACTCACCGTCACATACACCAATAGATACATTCTCCTGTGCAGTTGCAGAACTCTGGGGTACTGGTGATCCACATCCTGTACGAGTGATAGTGACTTCTTCAAACACATTATCAAACTGTGGATCTTTACACTGTTCCTTTACTATGACTGGTACTGTAACTGGGTCAGGTATATCGTCTGCGAACACATAGCATTCTATACCCTCGTAGTTATAGTCAGATCCAGGTTGCATCATCTCATAGTAGACCTTGAAGTCATCATAGTCATCATCACCACTGAGAAGATCTTCCCACTGTTGCCAGTTGTCACCAGTAAATCTAACCTTAGATCCATCACTAGGGTTCATCAATCTATTAGAGAAGAACACCCAGTCAGACTGTGACGATGCACTGTTCTTGTACCCACCACTGTCTGTCGTAAATGTTATTGTCTGTCCATCTGTTAGTCCATTGTTACCACCGTTAGGAACTAAGAAGAATACAATCTCTTGATTAGGATATTGTTCTAGTGTGCTAATAGGTATAGTGTACTGCGTTGTGTCAACGTTTTGCTTTACTCTTCCCTTGATAATTCTTGCCCATGATATACTATCTCCTGCTTTATTTGTGATAGCAACACCCCATGAACTATCATACCCTGCGTTACCTTGAATAATATTATATGAAACAACCACAGGTGCTGCTGGTCTATTCATGATCCTGTAAGACAATCTACTAGGTTCATATTTTGCTGGTTTATCTGCCTCCTGTGCTTGAACTATTGAATACTTGTGGTCGGGAGAAGGACCAGGGGTTGCTTCTGTTACACGTCCAACTCTTACTGTTCCATTGCAGTCTGTACCATCACCATCATGTAAGCATAGTAACTCACCATTGTCCTTGATCTGTAACGTGTAATTGTATCCTGCTGTGGTATATGTCTGACCACCTGTCACTGTAACCATCTGTGATGTACTACCTGATCTACCTGATCGTACAAATGATGCTCCTGCCAGTGTCAGTGTATCAAATGATGTTCCTGCTGTGCTTGGATTATCTGACCAGTTAACATCAATCTTAATCTGTGCAGTTCCTGATCCAGATACTACTAAGTTACCACTGGAATTAAATGCAGCGGTCAATGGTGATGACCCTCCACGATAATACCTGTGGAGTTCTTGTACCTGTTCACCCTCTGCCAGTGCAGAGATTGCCTTAGCAGCATTCTTAAATGCATACCCTATGATCTCACCCTGTGTCATGCCTGCTGCATTCATGGTGGCACGTTCTCCGTTCCCAGTTGTGTCTGGTGTCCCTGGGTTGGTAGTTAAGAAGGTATCATCACCACTTATTGAAAAGAATCTGTATACAGGGACTGAACCATCTACCTGATTGGTTAGTAAGTAGAATGCAGGGTCAGATCCAACTGATACGTATCCTACTTTGTCTGGTGTAGGTGTGAGTCCGTATCTACTGTCCTCCGCACCACCACCTATAATTTCTAGTTCTACTGTTAAGTTCTGAACACCTGGGTTCCATGTATGAGTTGTCTTTGTACCCACTGCTGGCAATGTACCTGTCCAAGAGTCTACCCACCACTGAGAGTCATACTCATTACCATTTACTACACCCTGTGCTTTAAATACAATGGTGGCACTACCCATGGTGACTGTTCTTGTTTGTAATGTAGTGCTATTGAAGTATAAGTTTCCAGATTGAGATGCAACTATACCACCCTTATAATTCCCTGCCACATCAGTAGTAACAACTCTAAGGTTATGTTTTAAACCACCATTAGCGAAGGGTGCTAGTGATACGTTAGGTTGTGCTGCACCTTTTGCATACTCATAGATTCCTACCCTAGTACCAGTGCAGTTCTCTATACATATCTCACCAGTGGTAGCATTCTGTCCTCTGAAATAGAATGATTTACAGTCAGCACCTGGGGTTCTCCATGTACCAGTTACATATGGTTTGAATATACAATCAACTGCGTCCTTAACACATGACTCCCAAGCACTATCACCATCCTCATTCAGTCC
>TARA_B100001057_G_scaffold69487_1_pt1 | contig 13333 bp, 3 predicted proteins | sample TARA_B100001057 | Tara Oceans TARA_B100001057 (sample SAMEA2621839) | marine metagenome | biome: marine biome (ENVO:00000447); feature: surface water layer (ENVO:00002042); material: "saline water (ENVO:00002010), including plankton (ENVO:xxxxxxxx)" | depth 5 m
CATTGGATTCGGCTACTACAATGACACCTCCTTCAACGTTGGGGACTTCGGCGGAATTGGCTATACCAGCACCTTCGGAATCAGCAGCGGCTTACCCGCCGAGTTTGACACCGACCCATTCGGCCTGAGCTGGGGTGCATATATCGACACCTTTGATCCCGACGAAGATTCGGATGGTGACAGTATTCCCGATGGCTATGAGATCCAGTTTTTCCCCGGAGACCTGACTCAGCTTGGTCCAGGTGATTTTGACAGCGACGGAGTGGCAGACCCTCAGGAATACCTCGACGGAACAGACCCCACCGATCCGGATGCAGACAATGACGGATCCAACGACGGGGAAGAAAAAGCTGCCGGCACAGACCCTGCCAACCCGGACAGTGATTCTGACGGCCTTTTGGACGGAGTGGAATCTGGCACGGGAATCTTTGTCAGCGCTACTGATACTGGAACTGACCCCCTCGATAACGATACCGACGGAGACAATGCTGCCGATGGATTCGAAGTGGAGAGCAATACCGATCCCAACGATGCGAACAGCACCCCGGGCATTCAGATTATCCAGCCCTCCTTTGTTCCAATCAACGAACTCGGCCCCGGGGCCTATGGCCCGGACTTCACCCAGACTGGCCTCAACTACCAGGAAAACAAGTATGGGGGCGGCACCATCTTGAACGGGCAGAGTCAGGCCAATTACAACATCCACGTATCTGGAAACCCCGCTCCTACGAGGTCGGTCGACGCCATCGTTCCCTGGGCTAGCCACGGCGACGGCGGAAACTTTTCCATCCGAAACAGCCCCTTTGTTGACGGTGGAGGCGACAACTTCACGGTTCGCTACAACGGCTATCTCGACATGAGCACTTACTCGCCGGGACAGTATACCATTCACATCGTCTCGGACGACACCAACTACTTCATCATCGACACCGCCGATGGAACGGTCATCGCAGATGACCCAGACTGTTGCGCGGAGCGCACGCAATCCTTCACCATCTCGACCCCCGGCATCTTCCCATTCGACAACGTGTTTGGCGAGCAGGGCGGTGGCGAGTGGACCGATGTAGCCATCAGCGGACCTGGCATTCCGGGGATCGTGGCACTTGGTGACACCGAGAACGGAAGCCCTCCAGTCTACCCGATCGCAGCAAACTCCGAGGACAGTGACGGTGACGACCTTCCCGATGCATGGGAAACATCCTGGACATCAATCGACGACCTCTCGCAGCTTTCGGGAGCGGGAGATTTTGATAATGATGGATCTACCGATGGAGAGGAGCTTACCGCCCGCACGGATCCTACCAATCCTGATACAGATGATGACGGCCTCCCCGACGGAGTGGAGACCGGAACAGGAACCTTCGTAGACACTACTGATACCGGCACTAACGCTCTGAATGCTGATACTGATGCGGACGGACTCAGCGATGGTGTCGAAACCAACAGCGGCACCTTCATCGATGTCACTGATACCGGGACCAACCCTCTCTCTGTAGATAGTGATGGCGACCTCTGCCCCGACGGAGTCGAACTTGCCCGCGGATCAGATCCCAATGAAGCTAGCGGACTCGGGGCAGGTTCGGGTGCCTACCTTCAGAATTTCGATGGATTCCCGAACGGGACCACGGATCTCTGCGATGGCAGCGCGATTGGCAGCAATAACGGCCCGGCCTCTATCCAGGATGGTCAACTCCGCCTGACTGAGAGTGGGCTGGGAAGCACTCACGCCTCCTTCCGGACGCCAGCACTTGGTGGATCAGCTGCCTCGTGGACCATGACCTTCGACTATACCGTCACTGCAGGCGGTGACCCAGCTGATGGATTCTCCGTCTCTTATGGAGCAATCCCTCCCCTTACGAATCCAACTGGCACTAACACCAATGCTGCCAATGGATCTGGGGAAGAAGGTTGGGGCACTGACATCCCATGGGTCTCAGTTGAATTTGATACCTACGATAACGGAGCCGGCGAGGGAGGATTGAATGTGGCAACCAACAACACGGCCCATCCCGATCTTTTCTTCCTTCAGGGCCGGCCGGTGCCGAATGGTGGAAGCCTGAGTGGAACGGCAACCATCTCCTGGGATGGCGATGCCGGAACTCTCAGTGCCTATCTCACAGGCTTGGCCAATCCCATCGAGATTGTGGATCTGGAGATCCCCAATTTTACCGCTGACGATTCCTACATCTGGGCCTTCTCGGCAAGGACCGGGGGAGCAACCGAGACCGTCCTGATCGACAACCTGTCCATCACCACAACTTCTCCCGATATTCATAACTTCTCGGTATCATCTGAGGATGGAGGAGATACCCTTGACTTCGAGTGGAACAGCTATGCCTCCGAGGTTTACACCGTGGTCAGCTCAACGGATCCGGAAGGTGACGGACTCCCTGAAACATGGACTCCGGTTCCTGGTCTGGAGAATCTGACCGCTACCGTACCACTGAACACTCACAGCATTCCCAGCCCGGGAGATCCCCTGAGGATCTTCCACCTGCTCGCCGGACCAGTGCCCGCCCTCTTCGAAGACGACTTCGAAAGCGGCGCCGAGGGATGGACCACTCTGGTGAACGACCCATCCGGCAATACCGCTTGGGAACTTGGGAGCCCCGTTGGATCGACTGGCCCCCTCGAAGGAGCTGACGGATCCTTGAATGCCTGGAGCACCAACCTCGGTGATTATGGCACGGATTCCGATATTTCACTCCGGTCTCCCTCCATCGACCTGTCAGCAATCCCGGGAGCAGAGCTCAGCTTCAAAGCCTTCCGCGACGCAGATGGCTTCGCGGACATTGCTTCCGTGCGTTTTCTTCGCGCGGCAGATCAAGTCCAACTGGGGGCCGCCGTGGATCTGGATATGACCATCTTTGATACGGACTGGAGCACGATCGAGGTCCCGGTCGATCCGGCAGCCCTCGGTGAAGTCATCCTTATCGAATTCAACTTCGCTAGTGATAGCTCACCAGACGCCTTCAGCGGACTCTCCATTGACGACGTCAGTGTAAGCGCTAACTAGCAGGCCTTCTTTTATCAAAGGCGGTGAGGTTTTCGACCTCACCGCCTTTTTTATGACTCAGTAAATTCATTAAAATCTAGCAGTCTTATTACGTTAACGGTTCAGCAAAGACTTCCCGCAGAGGTGGTACGAATGGTGCTGTTCAAGCATCAGTGCTATTGATTAATCTCGCCTAGAGGTCGCCTTCCCGGTTCTGGACAGACTGACCTCAACCATATTGAGCCCCGACTTATCTCTCATGAAAACCAAGAAGCCAAAAGCTACTTCGATCCCCTCTTCCCTGATTGCGACCCTTCTATTCTGCCTCCTGGCTCTTTCCCCCTACGCCTTGGCTCAGGGCGATTTGGATACCGATGGCGACGGCCTCTCCGACACTGCGGAAGCTGCCGCCGGAACGGACCCTGACAACCCGGATACCGACGGCGACGGGCTCTCCGACGGCGACGAAGTCGGTCTCGCGTTTGACCTCAACTGGTCCGATGCCGTGACCGGGACCATCTACTTCCCCTCGGGGAGTCTCGGCAACCCTCCCGCAGTCGGTTTTAGGGTAAGCGTCCCCGGATCGCTCCTCCTTCTACAGAGCGGAGGCGAAGAATTGTCATTCTCCGATCCCTCAATTGTTTTCAGTACGGCAACGCCCGAAGAGATTGATTTCAGCTCCGAACTCGTTGGCCAGATTAACGATTTCAATATTTTTGTGCCCGGTTTTACGGGCGTAAATGTCCAGCTGCTCTCAGTTGAATCTACTGCCCAACAGGTCACTCTTAGTTCTATGGCTCCTGCTTCGGCACCCTCCCGGTGGGTCAGCAGCGATCCTACTATGGCGGATACCGATAGCGACGGGATAGATGATGGAGCTGAAAGAACAGCCGGAACCAATCCGGCCCTTGCCGATAGCGATGGCGATGGATTGTTGGATGGCGTAGAGAGCGGGAGTGGTATCTTTGTTGATACGAATGACACCGGAACCAACCCGCTGCTTGCTGACACCGATAGTGACGGTCTTTCAGACGGCGCAGAGGTCGCAGACGAGAACCTCGACCCAAACGTGGACGACTCCGGTTCGGATTTCGATGGTGACGGAATCACCCTGGCAGATGAGCTTGTTGCAGGGACCGATCCTTCTGATAGCGATTCCGATGATGATACTCTGCTCGACGGAGCGGAACTCGACGCGGGCACTGACCCTCTGCTGAATGATACTGACGGTGATGGATTGCTTGATGGAGTGGAAACCAGCACAGGCACCTTCGTGGACGCCAGCAACACCGGCACCGATCCCTTAGTCGCTGATACCGATGGGGATGGCACTGCGGATGGGACCGAAGTCGAAGAAAACACTGATCCCACCGACATTCTCGACTTTCCTGCTCCAGATATCGACACCGACGGAATCCCCGACGAGTGGGAGCTCTCGTGGCCCCTGATCACCGAACTCACTCAACTTGGAGCCGGAGATTTTGATGCCGACGGGGTCAGTGATTCCGATGAATTTACGGATGCGACAGATCCCACCGATCCTGATGCCGACAATGACGGTGCTAACGACGGCCAGGAAAGGGCCCTGGGCAGCGACCCCTCCAACCCCGACAGTGACGGGGACGGGCTGCTGGATGGAGTCGAGACCGGAACTGGCATTCTCGTGCTTCCAGTCGGTGAGGGTGAAGAACTCAGCGATACCGGAACAAGCCCTGTGTCAGCGGATACTGACGGAGACGGCCTGAACGACTACACCGAGCTACTTCTCAGGGGATTAATCGTCATTACTCCGCCGGTTCCCACCGGAGAAAGCCCGGAGCTTGCTTTTCCCCTCGTCGGAACCTTCGAACCAGGAACAACGAGTTTTGATACTACCGGCTCTGATGTGGGCGACACCGAGCTCGGCATCTATGACGCAGCGGGAAATCTTCTGGCAAATAACGATGACGCCATTGGCCTTCTCAGCGTGGTAACATGGGATCTGGAGCCAGGAACCTACTTCCTTGCTGCAGGATCCTACAACACGATCTTTTCGACAGACTTTACTGTCACCGCCCCGACAGGAGCAGGTTCAATCACGGTCAATGTGAGATCGGGAGCTTTCGATGCTGATGCCCCTATCATCTCTGCCTCTAAGGGAGAGAACGGAAGCGGCGCGGTCTGGTTCAAACTCGACGTGCCAGCTCCAGAGCCCCCAACGCCCGAATTCAGTGGCGAAAGCCCAGCTCTTGCCATTCCCCTTGGCGTCTTCGAGAGAAGCGGCATCACCTTCGACAGTGAGGGATCTGAGATCTCAGATACTGAACTCGGTCTCTATGCGTTCGATGGAGCTCTTCTGGAAAGCAACGACGACAGCGACCTCGGTCTCCTGAGCGTTATTGGTGGAGACTTGGCAGCCGGCACCTACTACATCGCAGGCGGAGCCTACAACATGACGTTTGGAGAGAGCTTTATTGCTACCGGTCCCTCCGCTGGAGAGATCACCGTGAATGTACGACAGTCTGGTCCCGTAGGTGAGTTCCTAGTGAATAATCCTATCCTTACCTCGGCAACGGGAAATGCTGCCGGAGGAGTTGTCTGGTTCACCTTCGAGCGCATTCCCGGGGGCCCAGCTCCCTATGACCCAAACCTCGACGACTCCGCCAGCGACTACGATTTTGACGGCTTATCCCTCAGCGAGGAGATCTCCGCCGGAACCGATTATACCGACAACGATTCTGACGACGACCGGCTTCTTGACGGCCCTGAAATCAGCGCAGGTACCGATCCCCTCAATCCCGATACCGATGGGGACGGACTTGAGGATGCACAGGAGAGCGCGACGGGGATCTTTGTGAGTGCTAGTAACCCTGGCACCGATCCACTTTTGATCGATACAGACGGTGACGGAGCTTCAGACAGCCTCGAGGTTAGCGAGAATACAGACCCCAATGATCCGACAAGCACACCGGACACTCCATTGATTCAGCCCTCCTTCATCCCGATTAATGAAATCGCCCCCAACGCGTACGGTCCTGATCTTGATCAGCCCGGGCTAAACTACGAGGAGAACCACTACCTCGCTGGCGAGCTCACCGGTCTTTCTCAGAACTTTTACGATACCCATGTCACGGGAGAGCTCGTTCCGCAGAGCTCTACACAGGCGGTGGAGCCTTTTGCCAGTCATGGCGAAGGCGGCACCGTGATTTCCGAGAGCACTCGCCCTTGGGTTGACGGAGGGGATCAACCCTTCACCGTCCGCGTCAACGGATACCTCGATATGTCACTGGTTCCACTCGGAACCTACAGCATTCATCTCGGAGCTGGCGGTCGCAACTATTTCATCATGGACACCGGTGACGGCCAGGTGACGGCTCAGCACGGCTGCTGTATCACTGACAATCAAACTACTGAGTTCACCATTACCTCTCCGGGCATCTTTCCCTTTGATAATGTCTTCGGCAGTTCCGAAAACGACGGTGTTTCGTTGTGGTATCAAGTCGGCATCAGCGGACCGGGAATCAACGGAATCGTCGCTCTGGGTGATACCGAGAATGGAAGCCCTGCCGTGTATCCTATCGCGCAAAATGCGAATGACAGTGATCAGGATGGTCTGCTCGATCCGTGGGAATTGTCGTGGCCTTCGGTCACCGACCTCAGTCAGCTGAGCGCTTCATCCGATTTCGATGGAGATGGATCAACCGATTTGGAAGAATTCATCATCGGGACTGACCCGACTAACCTGGATACTGACGAGGATGGTTTGCCGGACGGAGCGGAGACTAATACTGGCATCTTTGTCAGCGCGTCCGATACAGGCACAGACCCTTTTAATCCCGATACCGACGGCGACCGACTGCTGGACGCGGTCGAGACCGCAACCGGGGAATTTGTCAATCTCAGCAACACTGGCACCAGCCCCCATGCCGAAGACTCCGACGGAGACACCTTGACAGACTCTGAAGAACTGCTCCTGAACGGCGTCTTTGAAAATGAGCGCACCGGTGAAAGTCCCGAGCTCGCAATTCCTCTGGGAGAGTTCCGCCCCGGAACGATCAGCCTCGACACGGATGGATCGGTCGTCAACGACACCGAGCTCGGGCTCTGGGATGCCAACGGCACTCTCCTTGTGAATAATGACGACAGTGTCCTCGGTCTCCGAAGTGTTATCTCGAACGAACTTCCTGTCGGCACTTACTACGTCGCGGGTGGAGCCTACAACTCCACCTTTGGTCCTGCTTTCAGTATGTCAGGCCCCTCCAACTCTGACCCCTTCACTCTCAACATCAGACGGGGGGCATTCGATCTAGCCACTCGTGTCGAGGCAACCACCACCGGAAGTATTGCGAGGGGATTCATCTGGTTCACCTTCACCCTCGCTGAGCCCAGTCCCGCCCCCTCGGGTGAAAGCCCCGAAACAGCCATTCCGCTGGGATCCTTCTTGACGGGTATTCTCAGTCTGGACACTGAGGGCTCAGAGATGGCCGATACCAATCTCGGACTCTGGAATGCTGGTGGGGTCCTGGTGGACAGCAATGACGACAGTGCGCTCGGACTTCAGAGCGTGATTTCCAGTGACCTCCCAGAGGGCGTCTACTACCTGGCAGGCGGAGCTGAGAACACTTCCTTTGCCGAAGGATTCTCGGTGGAGGGCGGAGCCGCAATTCCACCACAGGGGCTCACCGTCAATATCAGGCAGGGCGCTTTCGATGCCGCTGCACCGGTCGAGGCCTCTGCGACGCGGGGAGGCGAGGAATTTTTCTGGTTTACCTTCAGTGTTAGCGATCCCATTCCCCTGACTCTGGATCCCAATGTGGATGACTCTGACTCAGACTTCGATAATGACGGATCGAACCTCGCTAGCGAATTGGCCACCGGCACCAACCCGGAAGATCCCGATTCTGATAATGATGGATTGCTTGATGGTGTGGAGACCGCAACCGGCATCTTCGTGGATGGCACCGACACCGGAACTGATCCGCTGGCCTCTGATACCGATGGTGATGGCCTGAATGACGGCGTGGAAACCAACAGTGGAATCTTCGTCGACACCAGCGATACAGGCACGAACCCGCATAGCTCCGACTCCGACGGGGACCTGTGTAATGATGCTGTCGAGGTCGCGAGCGGGCGCGACCCCAACGCCAATACTTCCGGAACTGGAACCACTACCACCTACCTGCAGGACTTTGAAGGCTACCCTAATGCTACAACAGACCTGTGCGATGGTAGTCAGCTGGGAAGCAATAACGGTGTCGCCTCAATCCAGGGTGGCCAGCTCCAGCTCTCTGCAGATGGAGCGTTTAGCACCCAATCGTCTTTCCGCACCCCGGCCCTCGGCGGCTCAGCGAGCTCCTGGACCATGACTTTCGACTACACGATCATTGACAGTGTGGGGGCGAATCTTCCCGCCGATGGCTTCTCTGTTTCCTACGGGGCGATTCCTCCCCTCACCAATCCAGCTGGCACTAACACCAATGACGCCCACGGACTCGGCGAAGAAGGCTGGGGAGCTGATATTCCATGGCTCTCGATCGAAGTCGACACTTGGGACAGTGAAGTCGGTGAAGCAGGAGTGAATGTGGCAACCAACACCACTTCTCACCCTGACCTCGCTTTTGTCCCCGGCCTACCGATGCTTGATGGTGAAACCCGGACTGGAACTGCGATTATTTCCTGGAATGGCGATGCAGGGACTCTGAATGCCACTATCACCGGTCTGGCGAATCCAGTCGAGATTGTGGACCTTGAAATCCCCGGCTTCACTGCTGATGACTCCTATATCTGGGCCTTCTCTGCGAGGACCGGTGACGCGAGCGAGACCGTTCTGATTGATAACATATCCATCAGTGTCGCCGCGCCAGACGTCCACAACTTCGTAGTTGCCAGCGGCGATGGAGGCCAGACCATCGACTTCGAGTGGAATAGCTTCGCATCCGAGGTCTATACCGTAGTGAGCTCAGCTGACCCTGAAAATGATGGTCCCCCCGAGAGCTGGGCGCCTGTGGAGGGGCTGCAGGATCTCGCTGCAAGCCTACCGCTCAATCAACACAGTATTGCCAGACCGGCTGACGCAGCCCGGTTCTACCATCTTCTGGCTTCTCCAGTTCCGTCTCTGTTCTCAGATGACTTCGAGTCCGGAGCTGCGGGCTGGACAACCCTGATCAATGACGAGAACGGAGACACCGTCTGGGAACTGGGGACTCCGTTGGCATCCACGGGTCCCATCGCGGGAGCCGATGACTCCGCGAACGCATGGAGCACGAATATCGGGGACTACGGTCCTGATTCCAACATCGCGCTACGGTCTCCCGCCATCGATCTCTCTGCTTTACCCGGGGCGCTGTTGAATCTTGATGTCTTCCGCGACGCGGACGGATTCGGAGATGTCGCCTTTGTGAGATTCCTCCGGGCCGATGACCAAACCGTTCTGGGAGATCCAGCCAGTATCGACATGACGGTCTTTGACACCGAATGGACCTCGATTGAGATTCCGGTCGATGCCGCAGCACTTGGGGAAACCATTCTGCTTGAATTCAATTTTCAGAGCGATAGCAGCGCGGATGCCTTTAGTGGCATATCGATCGATAACGTCAGCATAAGCGCGAACTAGGCAAACCGTTTTTCAGGGCGGTGGAGTCTCGTAACTTCGCCGCCCTTTTCATTTCTCGGCCGCCGCAAGTAGATCCTCCGACTTTTCCTGCCTTGGCAGCAAAGCGGTAAGGCCTGTCGCCACCGCCACGAATCCGGTGCTGACCCAGAGACAGCCCGGAAGGCCATGGGAGAGGTACACGACACCAGAGAGCAGGGTTCCAATCAGGCGACCTCCCGCATTCGCCATATAGTAGAATCCGACGTTCAAGGTCACATTATCAGAGTCCGTGTAGGCCAGAATTAGATAAGAGTGCACCGCTGAATTTACCGCAAAGACCGCTCCAAAAAACGCTAGCCCTGCCAGCACCACGATTCCCAGATGGAATTCAACCTCCACCGCCAACGCCAGAGATGCTGTCACCGCCGTCAGGATCCCTGCCCATCGCAAGGCAGAATGTGCTCCACCTTGACGCAGAATTGCCGGCGCCCCAGCTTGTACTAGACCGTACCCGATGATCCAAGCCGCCATGAAGGCCCCTACTGCGGCAAAGCTCCAATTCAGAGTTTCCTTCAGAAACACTGGTAGTCCCACCACAAACCAGATGTCTCGAGAGCCAAAGAGGAAGAACCGGGCAAACGACAAATAATTCACCTCCCTGCTCTTGGAAAAGAGCTGCTTGAATTTCACCTTCGCCTTCGATCTACCGAGATCCTGTCGCATGGTCAGCATGCCACTCAGCAGGACAACAAAGAGCGCCCCGGCCATCATCCAGAGGGTCCACTGGAAACCAAGCCACCCTAGCAGTACTCCTCCGAGAAGAAATCCCACACCCTTGAGCGCATTCTTCGAACCAGTGAGAACTGCAACCCATTTGAAGAGGGCCCGGTTCTCAGCCTCTCGGCTCCCGAGGGCGGGAACCAGCAACTTGACCGCGCTTTTCGAGCTCATCTTGGTGAGGTCCTTGGCGACTCCCGAAAGCGCCTGAGCAGCCATGACATAGGCGACTGAGAGGGCCTCCAACCAGCCCGGCTGAACGAGCGATAACGCCAGAAGAGCAACTACCTGAGTCGCCAGCCCTGAAAAGAGGGTGAGTTTCAGTCCAAATCTGGATCCTATCCACCCGCCAAGCAGGTTCGTCACTACCCCACAGGCCTCATAAAGCAGAAAAAGAAATGCCAGTTGAACCGAAGAATACCCGAGGGAGTGAAAGTGGAGCAGGACGAGCATGCGCAAGGCGCCATCCGTCAGGGTAAAGCCCCAGTAGGACGCGGTAACAATAGTGTAGCTTCGTCTTTCCATACTCCCGGCTCTCCACAAGGACAGGACGTCAGCTCATCAATCCAGCAATCTTGGAAACAAGTTCCATCATGCGGCAGGCGTATCCAACTTCATTATCATACCACACGAGGAGCTTTAACTGAGTACCATCGTTCACCATGGTGGAGGGCCCATCCACGATACCCGATCTCGGATCATTCACAAAATCCGTGGATACCAGAGGCTTCTCCTCAAATCCGAGTATCCCTTTTAATTCCCCATTTGCAGCCTCTCTCAGATACTGGTTGACCTCCTCCGCTGTCGTATGCCGGGCCAGCTCAAACACACAGTCCGTGAGACTGGCATTGAGCAGGGGCAAGCGAACTGCCAGACCATTCAACTTACCCTTCAACTCAGGATAAATCATCGTGATGGCCGTGGCTGAACCCGTCGTGGTAGGTATCAATGAATTCAGTGCTGAACGCGCTCTCCGGAAATCCTTATGGGGGGCATCAACCACCACCTGTGTGTTGGTCACATCGTGCAGGGTTGTGATGAGCCCATGGACAATTCCAAGCTGCTCCTGAATTACTTTTACCACCGGTGCGATGCAATTGGTGGTGCAGGAAGCGGCAGTAACCAGATCATGCACCGCGGGATCGTATAGGTGGTCATTACAACCCATCACAATATTCAGCTCCTCTTTGACAGGAGCTGCCACTACGACCTTCCGCACACCGCCATCAAAATAGGGTTGAAGCAGCTCTCTGGTTCGAAAGGCCCCCGTGCTCTCCACAACCAGATCGATCCCCATCCCTGCCCAGTCTACCTCGCCTGGAGTGGCTTTATCGCTAAAAGTCACTTCCCTGCCCCCGACCAGAAAGCGATCCTCTTCCCCTTCAATATCACGATCCCAGCGGCCGTGAACGGTATCATACTCCAGCAGGTGTGCCGCCATTTTGCACCCACCCTTGAACTCGTTAATATGAACAATCTCTATCCTCTCATCATCCCACCCCGCCCTGAAACCAAGGCGTCCCACTCTTCCAAATCCATTGATTCCTACTCGTATACTCATTTGTTTTCCGTGTTTTGAATGATTCTTAACAACAGGACGAAATCTCGTCTCTCCGCTCCGAAGTCGGAAAACAGAGTTCTGGTCGACCCTGACAACAATCCTGAGAAAGAAAGTCTACCAATTGCCGGAAACCCTCAACGCATACTCCGTAAGAGATCGTCCGTCCGGACCGTTCGGATTCAATCAAGCCGGCCCGGCTCAATTCCTTGAGGTGGAACGACAATGTGGGTTTTGGAACTTCCATGGTTTCGGCCAATTCCCCGGCACAGAGCCTTTCCGACCGGACCAGCAACCGAAAAACCTCAAGACGTGAAGGGTGCGCGAGAGATGTCAGAGCCTGCACCGCAGCTTTTATTTCCATATTTATGGAATTATCGAATTATGAGCCTCGAGTCAATTCGCGACCGCAGATGACGTCACACATAACGCGCCAGACTCAGATAGTTGCCCTATTTGACAGGGTTGACCTCTCTCATCCCGGTGCTAATCTCTCTCTGTGCTGCAGAGAATAACAGGATCTAGCCTGACTCTGGCGATGATCGCTCTCATCGTTCTGCGTATCCCTGCCTTGGGCTTCTGCCCCTGCGAACAGGACCTGACCCTAAATAATGGGTTCTGCTGTCACGAAGACAGCTCCCTAGCCGATTCCGATTGCTGCTCGAGCGAGCCTTTTGAAACGGTCAATTTATGCCAGAACTGCCTAATCGTCCTGTCACTCGACCCAGGTGATTTCAACTGGTCTGGGTCCCAAGCTCAGCTACCGAACCTCAAAGAAGCTCCCGCAGCTCTCCCGGCAGGAATACAGAGCAACTTTCAGCCCGGGCAATCGCCCCCTTTTCTCAACGGTTTCAGCCGTGGATCTGAGCCACCGGGGCGACCTGTGGTTCTCAGACAGACGGGGATCCTGAGACTTTGACTGACGCGTAACCGGCAGCATCTTTGCCGTCGCCAATCCGCTATTCGTCGCTCCAGTCAGCGGCGTAGCTGTCTCATCCGGGCACTACCTTCCCGGTCAACTTCCGGCCTCTAACCGCGGCCCTCTCAATGAACCTCGAGAAAATTACCTCCCTGAAGGGATCTATCCAGAATCCCAATTCTTCCGAACGCAGGCCTCTGCCTGCTGTGCTCCTGCCTGTCAGTCTGCTCATCGCTTTTATTGTGATTTTTGGGCTGATGTTCGGTTCGCGCCTGCTTCCTGCAACCGAAGTGACTACCGCTCCCGTCATTGCTCTCCGCCTCGACCCCGGTCAGAGCGAGACTCAGACCTCGGGCACTCCGGTAGAGATCGACCGAAATACAGTTCTCTTTCAATCCTCAGGATGGGTAGAACCGGATCCGTATATTATTAATGTCCCGGCTCTCATTAACGGCGTTGTTAAGGAAGTCTTCACCCTTGAGGGTCAACATGTAGAGAAGGGTGATACCCTAG
>TARA_B100001057_G_scaffold106562_1_pt1 | contig 13311 bp, 9 predicted proteins | sample TARA_B100001057 | Tara Oceans TARA_B100001057 (sample SAMEA2621839) | marine metagenome | biome: marine biome (ENVO:00000447); feature: surface water layer (ENVO:00002042); material: "saline water (ENVO:00002010), including plankton (ENVO:xxxxxxxx)" | depth 5 m
CTTTTCGTCAGAGGTTCCAAGGCGAGAAACCTCCTCCAGAAAATTACTTCGCAGAGAATCCTCTCCATCTCTGGTGTGGCAGGCGTTGCAGCGCAATTCCTGATATTGACGCTCGGCATATTCCGCAGGGATGAATTGAGCCAGAGAGTCCTGCCCCGATTCCGCCGTCAAGAATGCCCGAAGCTCCGCAGCCATCTCACCCGAAAGCTCATAACCAACCTCGGAGCACTCGGAGGAGGTAAGATCAAAAAGGCCAATCTTGGTCAGGCTCTCCTTTTGTTCCCCTTCTCGTTCGTGACAGTTGAAACAGCCCGCTGATTGCGCCAGAACCCGCCCCTTCGAAGCATCACCCTTGAGGGGCTGCAAATCCGTCTTTGCTCCCAGCGAACGAAGGAAGGAAGCCACTGAAAGAGCTTCCTCCTCATCAAAACCAAAAGCAGGCATGCGTGTCCCCTGATGAAATTCCGCAGGATCCTGAAGAAACTTCACCAGCGCCTCCGGATGAAACTTCATCCCCACACCTCCAAGCCCGATCCGCTGTCCCTCACCAGTCTCTGCAAGGGTATGGCATGAGATACAGTTCTGCTGTCGAAAAATAGTCCCCCCTTTCTCTATCCTTTCCTTTTCAGGAAGTGGATCCGCTCCTCCGGGGTCAGATCCGGCAGAAAGATAGGCCGCAACATGAGCGGCCTTCTCCTCCGCACCCTCGCCTCGAAATACAGCTGGCATGTGTGATTGAGGACGCATCTTGCGCGGATCAAGAATCCATCGGGTAAGCCAGCCATGGCGCAGCCGGCCTCCAATCCCATCAAGCGATGGCCCCTTGAGCAGCAACTCTGGCATCAGCTCCTCTATCCCGGAACTGTGACACGATCCACAACGTTTCTGAGCCACGAGGGATCGACCCCGGCGCAGAGCCGAGAATCCCTCGAGAGCTGCATCACTCCCGTCGTGACGAAACACCTCCGGGTCGATTGGCTCCTTGGAGAAATCCCTCCCTTCCCAGAGCAATCTCAAGGTCGCGTCATCCCCAACCGGAGGTTGATACTCTACAACGATATCGTGCTCTCCACTACTAAGGCGCTTTGACTCACTTGGCGTTCCAATTGCTGAAACGATCAGATCATCATCAATACGCAACTTGGCCTCTCCTGTTCCCTCGAGGTGAAACACAAGCCGACTCCTCTTCTCAAGGAGGAGTTTCCCCTCCCAACGCGCCGTGAAGTCACTGCCCCTCAGAAAGGGTGAAGGACTTTGCCCCTTTGGCACATGTAAAGTGACCGTCCGTGATTCACGGGTATCGCTTTTCCCTGCCAAGGTCTCAAGTCGCAGGATAAGGCCCTTTTCGTCCGCGGCCTGTGCCTGCATGGCAACAAGCGCGCACACACCTAGGCCGCATGCCAGCCACGACAAAGCAACTGCATGGGCTCCTCCTTGCATGTGGGTTTCTGCGGCGGATTTCCGCACAACCAGCTCTTAAGCTGGTAGCCAGACCATTCCAAGCGCGACCTTTCGGTTGTTTTAGGCTTGTGGAGGAAACGAATCCGTCTGCCAAGATACTGCGCCCCGGACGCCATTGCGCTTTTTGCACAGGCATGCGATACCCCACTCATGAAGTATTTCCCGGCCTTCCTGCTCTTGCTGACTCTTGCGCCCCTCCCCTGCCTGCTCGGGGCCGAACTCGCTGTTGCTCACTTCTTTGGTGACCACATGGTCATTCAAAGAGACAAGCCCATCCGGATCTGGGGCACCTCCCAACCTGGGGAAAACGTCAGAGTACGATTTTCTATCCGCGATCTCACCGTCAAAGCGGACGCACAGGGAAACTGGCAGATGGAACTGGAAGCTCTCCCCGTCAGCTCTCAGGGAAAGGCTCTGGTCATCCAGAGCGGTGATACCACGATCACCTACGACAATATTCTGGTCGGTGATGTCTGGATCTGCGGAGGGCAGAGTAACATGGAAGATGAGATCAGCTACGTCTACCACGGAGACATGGAAGTCTCTTCCGCCAATCACCCCATGATCCGCCTTATGACCGTCCCCCAGCAAGCCAGCCCCGTGGCTTTCACAGACATGGACCGGCTTAATGAGTTCAACTCCTGGACCCGGCGTCACGAGCAGAAAGGCAGCTGGTCTCAGTGTACACCCAAAGCCATCGAACGCTTCAGTGCCATTGGCTATATCTTTGGAAAACGGCTTCACCTTGTGTCGGGTATCCCCATCGGGCTGATTGATAATTCATGGGGAGGCACAACCATTGAAGCTTGGACCTCGAGAAGCACTCTGAAGAAGATTCCAGCAGCACGAGGACTCCTCGAGGAATGGGACAGCAAGATCGCTGCCTATGATGCTGCCGCCAGCTTGCAGGCGCGCATCCAACGCTGGGAAAAGGACAGTGAACGCAGAAAAGCCCGGGGGGAGAAACCCAACCCAAAACCCACGGAACCCGACCAGGATCCCGCCTCCGACCGTAACAACCCCGGAGCCTCCTTCAACGGCATGCTAGCCTCGTTCAGCGAAGCCAACATCAAGGGCGCGATCTTTAACCAAGGATACAATAACGCGCTGGGTAATGCGCGACCACGCCTCTACGCCTCAGTCATACAGGCCATGATCGAGAACTGGCGGGAAGCGTTTCGCGACGATGCAATGCCCTTTGGCATCATTGGTCTGACCCCAGGAGGGCAGCCGCAAACGCGGGATAACTATGAAATCCGTATGGTCGATGCAGCGCCTTTCATTCGAGAGGGACAGTTCAAGGCCGCGAAGGCTCTGAATCACGTATGTTTCATGCCTGCCTACGATCAACAGGTCCCTTTTTATCATCCCCATAAAAAGGTCCTCCACGGTGAACGGATGGCCCGGTGGGCTCTTGCAACGCAATACGGGCAGACTCAGCTCAAGTGGAACCCCACAACCCTTGAGCACACTGAAATCAGCGGAGATCATATCATTCTCTCCTTCAACGGCATGGTCCGAGTTCACGATGGGCGCCCCTTCGAGGGATTCGCCGTTGCCGGAAAAGATCGTCATTTCGTTCCCGCCCGGGCCGAATTTATCGTCAAGGGAAAGGACGATCGCAGCCGCGAGCAAAAAGATGAACGTAAGCTCAAGGTCTGGAGTCCTCTCGTTCCAGAACCGGTGGCCGTTCGCTATGCTTGGGCGAGAAACCCCCTGGGAAATGCCGTCAACAGTGGACATCATGAACGCATTATTCCCATCCCCTCTTTCCGAACCGACAACTGGGACTGGCCCGAAGCTCCTTTCGAAAGCGACCGCGACGAAACCCGAAATGCCCACCGTGAAGCGATCAATACGATGCGTCGACAGGCAAGGGAATGGTCAGAGGCCCGTCCAATGCAAGAGGCCCGGGTCCTTCTTGGCATCGAGGAGGAAGAAACGGTGAAATAGATCCGGACACTTCGGGTATGGAATAACGACGACCTTCCGGATTGCGTTGACGGCTCGGGCTCGCGCACGGTTGACTACGGGGTGCCCCCACCATCTCGAACCCGCAGAAGCCTTCTTGTGCTGGGCTCTTACGCGCTTGCCGCTGCGCATTGCATTGTCACCTTCAGCGTTGGCGAACCTTATCCCTCCCTTCAGGGACCCATGTTCGCAGGACATCTCCAGCAGGATAGAACCATCTATGTGCCCTTTTACAGGGAAACGAAAAACATTCCCTCCCTTCCGGCCCATGACCGACTCCTACGGCATGAAACCCTCGGAGTTCCCGCCCAGAAGGATTTTTCTAAGCTTGCCCCAAGGTTTAAAGGAGCTGCTTACCAGCAGTTCCTGATTGGGCATTCTGTTCGAACCAGCAACCCTCGCCCTGGAAACCCCGGAGATTTCCCCGGCGTTGAGTGGTCTGCCTACAAGATTCATGCTCCACTCGATAGCCCTCCAGAACTGATCGGCGAGGAGGATGTCATCCATGATTAGAATTCCCTCGCTGCATCGTGATGATGCACTGCTCCTGAGCCGGTGCGTCTACCTCGGGCTGATTGTTCTTCTTTTTCCTCTTAAATCAGCCTACTCGGTCGCCAGCCTGAGTGCAGAGCATTTCCACCCGCCGCTGGGCCCCTTCACTCTCCTCGAAGCCTTTCCCGCTCCGTGGGTAATCATTGTCATTGAATTCGCAACCTACGCCCTGCTTGCCCTCTGGGTCGTCGGTGTAGGCCAATGGCGAGTCGGCGCACTTCTGAGCGGCCTTCTTATCGTGACAAGCGGCCTGACCTACTCAACAGGCAAGATTGACCACGATTTTATCATTCTCCTTTGTCCTTTTCTTCTGAACCTTCGCGGCAGATGGCCGGAAACAAGTTTAACCTTTTGTCTGACCGTCTACTTCGCCTCCTCCGGGCTGGCCAAAATTTCATGGCTCAGCTTCGACTCCCAGGCCTCTCTTTCCTGGGCGCTGACCTACTTTTATGGTTACGGCAAAAGCGCCCCTCTTCTCGCTTGGTCTCTGGAACACCTCCCTGGATGGTCGTGGGAGTTGTTCGATCAGCTCACCGTCTGGTTTGAGCTCTGCGTCCCCCTTGTCATCCTGCGCGCCTTCCGGCGTTGGATCTTGCTTTCTATTCCTCTCTTTCACCTCACCACAGTACTCCTGCTGGGAATTGATTTCTCCCGCCTGCTGCTAATTTATCTTCCGCTCATTCTCCTTTTTTGTGTTCTCCCCGCTCACACCTCCCGCGTCATTCCCTCACGAGTTCGCGCGATTCTTGTCACCTCTTGCCTGCTAGGGCTTGCACTCTGCGTTGCGCAGGGGTGGCTTTTTGGAAAATCGCCCCAGTCCCTCCTGCCGCTGGAGAGACCCGGTCTTTTGCTTTTCCCCATACTTGAAGGCCTCGTCATAGTCGGGTTGCTCGCTCGTCCCAAAGCCCTCTCAACAAAAGCACCCGACCCTTGTGAGTCATCGCTACCATGAGCTTCTCTCGAACGAATCCCGTTCTGGCTCGACAGCAAAGTCCTCCTCTTGTTTGGATCCTCCAGTTTTCCTTTCCTCCACAGACGCTCTACGCGCGAGGGTAGAGAAGTCGAATCAATGAAGACCCTGTTTCCGCCACGACTCCTGATTCTGCTCGCCCTCATCGCCTGCCTGACAACCCTTTCCTGTAGCAACAGGCCCAATACCCAGGTCAACGGCCCTCTCGTCAGCACAGTCCAGATTTGTGCCATGGCAAGTCGAGGGGCGATTCTGGCTAAGGTTCGCAGCCCGATCACCTCAACAAGAATGGGGCTCGCGATGCTGGCAGAGCGGACCGAGGAGTTGTTCCGGGGAAACATCCCCTTTCCACTGGACCCCGGCCCTCGAGCAGCAGGACTCCCCGGTAGCCAGGAATTCTCAACAGGGCTGACTCGGATCGGGCTTCCCGCACCTGAGCTTGGCACCGTTGAGATTCTTCTCGATGGGAAAGAATTTTTCCCCGCCCTGGAAGAAGAGCTTCGCCTGGCCCGTGAGTCCATCGACCTCCAGCTCTACATCTGGGATAACGATGATATCAGCGTCGCCTACGCTGACATGGTGAAGCAACGAGCAAGGGCTATCCCTACCAGAATTCTTCTGGATGACATTGGGTCCACGATTTCCGCAAGTCTCAACCCAACCACCCCAGGCCCTCCGGGATTCCGAGCCGTTCCAGACATTACTACCTATCTTCGCCGCGACTCAGAGCTCCAGCTTCGCCGTATTCTGGATCCTTGGGCCATCATCGATCATTGCAAGTTGCTCGTTTTCGACGGCAAAACCGCCCTGCTCGGAGGAATAAATATTGGACGAGAATACTACTCAGAATGGCACGATCTGATGGTTCGCGTCAAAGGTCCCGTGGTGAACCAGCTCCAGAATGAATTTAACAAAAAATGGCGCACCGCCCATCCACTGGGAGACCTTGCTCTTCTCTTCCCGCCTCCGCCCTCACCCGCGAGAGCCGGTTTACCTTCTTCCAAATCATTCCCGGTTCGCATTCTGAGAACCAATCTCCTTGAAGGCCGCCGGGAACCCCTCACTGCGATCCTGGAAGCCATCAGAGCGAGCCGCAGCCGCATTTGGATTGAGAACGAATACATCACCAGCGACCGCATCCTTGATGCTCTTCTTGGAGCCTGCCGGCGCGGCGTTGACGTCAGGGTAATCATTCCCAAACTCCCCTTCGAAGAAATCATGGAGATTGCTAACCACCAGGCTGCAGGCGAACTCCTGCGAGCTGGCGCCAAAGTCTACCGCTACCCCGGGATGACCCACATGAAAGCGGCTATCTGCGACGGATGGGCAACTGTTGGCGCAACGAACTTCGATACCCACAGCCTGCAGATCAGCCATGAGCTCAATATCTCTTTCAATGATCCCAGAACCGTTGAGACCCTCGCGAGGCGTGTTTTCAAGGCCGACTTCGCCGTCTCCAAGTCGCTTACCATTGAGGATACCAAGCACTGGCTAAACCCCATCGCGGAAACCCTCGCCGATCAGCTTTGAGGAGCGCCTGACAGCGCAGCCTCAGCACGTATCGGACGAGGGCGCAGGACAGGCAATCAAGACCGTTAGCGGACAATACAGGTCTCCACTCCATGCTTGAGGGATTTGAAGGGGTCCTCCCATGTCGGAATAAACTCCTGCGCGACGTAATCTGTGAATCCCGTCTTAATGATCTCCCTGATAATCGGCGGATAATTGATCTCCTGACTGGCGTCTATCTCTCCCCTACCCGGATTTCCCGCCGTGTGGTAATGCCCGATGTAATCCTTGTATTCCCGGATCCGCCGAATGACATCCCCATTCATGATTTCCACATGGTAAATATCAAAGAGCAGCTTGAAGTTCTCCGAACCTACCTGCTTGACGAGATCCACACAAAAATCGACATCGTCCCCGAAGTAGCCAGCATGGCCGGTCATCTTCCCCTCCGTGGCTCTCGAGTTAAGGTGCTCAAAACAGATCGTGATCCCTTTCTTCTCGGCAAGAGGAACCACCTTTTTCCACGTATCCACACAGAGCTGAGCCGCCTTGGCATCGTCCATCCCGTCGTATCTCATTCCCGTAAAGGTAATGACTCGCTTCGCCTTGACCTGGCTTGCCACCTCGATGCCATCCTTCAACTTTTCGATCACCATTTCCGTATATTTTGGATCACATGGCCCCTGCGCAAATCCATGGCTTCCAACCAGGGAGATCTCAAGACCAAGTTCCATCACATCCTTATAGGCTGCCTGCGGAATTCCCTCCATCCCGTGCATGCCAAGCTTGACGCACCACTCTCCCAGCTCTTTGGGCTTCACCCCTCGACCCCCAAAACACCAGCCCATCACTGAGTGCTTGAACGGCGTATCAATTTTTGCGGGCGCAGAGAGACCTCGTCCGGCAGACAGACCAAGTCCCCCTGCTGTAAGGGCCGCTCTACTGATAAAATTTCGCCTAGAGAAACTCATACGGTCATCGTAAGACAACGGAAGGCCAGTTTCCAACCCACAAAAACGCTTAGGACTTTGCGGGCCCCGGGAGACTAGCTAGAGAAGATGTTCACACCCTCTATTCCCGTGTCTGTTTGCCACTTCTTTTTTGCCCACGCCGCACTGCACCTCGCCCTTCTCTTATCTAGCCTCTGTAGCTACGCCACCGGAGAGCAGGAGGGCAGGAGAACAAAGGATCTCCCTAATTTTATTGTTATTCTGGCTGATGACCTTGCCTGGGACGATATCGGCGCCTTTGGCAACACAAAGGTTCACACTCCAAATCTCGACCAACTTGCCTCCCAGGGAATGTGCTTCGATCAGGCGTTTCTCACCTCCAGCTCATGCTCCCCGAGCCGTGCGAGCATCCTCACCGGCCGATACCCTCACCAGACAGGCGCGGAGCAGCTCCACTGGCCGATACCAGAATCGCAGAAAATTTTCCCTGAGCGCCTGAAGCTTGCAGGATACTTTGTCGCAGCAGCAGGCAAATGGCATCTCGGCGAGGCCATGCGCGAGCACTTTTCCATGGTCCGGGAGGTGGACACTTCAGGTTTCCAACTCCCCGCAAATCCGGGAGCCGGAGCCAACGATAAGTTTGCGGAGTCCTCGACGGGTGATGATCGGAGCGGATGCACCGAGTGGGTAAACCTTCTGCGTGAAAGAGATCCACAAAAGCCCTTTTTCCTCTGGCTCGCAGCCGTCGACCCTCACCGTCCCTATGAGGATCGGATCTCTACACAGCCTCACCCTCCGGAGGACGTCCTCCTCCCTCCCTATCATCCGGATACCGATCTGGTGCGCCGGGACTACGCCAGATATTACGACGAGATTCGCAGGCTTGACCGCTTCGTGGGGCTCGTTCTCAACGAGCTCGAGATCCAAAAAGCAGCTGATAATACGATGGTGATCTTCCTCAGTGATAACGGGCGTCCTTTTCCTCGTGATAAGACCTCTCTTTACGACAGCGGAATTCGGACACCACTCATCATTCGCTGGCCGTCTACGATCAAGCCTGCTTCACGCTGTCGCCAACTTGTCAGCGCAATTGACCTTGCTCCTACAATCCTCGCTCTTGCTGGGTTCCCGGCCGGGCCGTCCTACGTGGGAAAAAGCTTTACCTCGCTGCTCGAGGGAAAAGACACCGCTATCCGTGATGCAGTATTTGCCGAGAAAAACTGGCACGATTATGAAGACCGCTCACGCGCAGTAAGGGACAAACGCTTCAAATACATCGTGAACCACTATGCGGATCTTCCGGCAACGCCCCCGGCCGATGCGGCCCGAAGCGACACCTTCAAGGAAATGCAGCGCCTGAGGGCAGCAGGAACCCTGCCGGAGGTGCAATCCAGCTGCTTCCTTGCACCGAGACCGCGGGAAGAGCTTTACGATCTCAAAGCAGATCCTCATGAACTCAGGAATATCGCAGGACTGCCTGCTCATGAGGACACGCTCGCGCGCCTGCGCGCTGAGTATCGGCAGTGGCGGGTCCGAACGCAGGAAAAGACCCCTCGGTTGAGAACTCCTGATGAGTTTGACCGGATCACAGGCAAACCAACCCCGGCCCGCATCCGCCCCCGTTGGTCGAAACAGAAGATGATCGAAGAAGGTATTCTCCTTCCCTGATTTATACCGAGGCAGGCGTCCCTCTAACTGTCGGAGTCGATTTTTTGCAGGTCCGCCCTCGTCTCGGCGTAACTCCGGTCATACGCAACTACCCGGGGGTCGGGTTCCTCTCCCCGGTTCTTGCACACCTCCCTGTAAAGATCAGGCCACCAGTTATGGTGCTCAGTCAACCCCTCTTCCTTCCACTTCTCCCACTCAGAAACAACCTTGTCCCAGCAGGCATTCCCATATTCCGCAGCAGCCTCGGTTGTTTCAAAATCCTTCACATACCATTCCCGTCCGATCCGCGCATGCAGCACCTCATCCGCCCAGTCGAAATCCTGAATCAACTCGGAGAACGCGTCACCTGAATCCGTTCCCAGCTCCCATTCGAAACGCTTTCCGGTCTTCGACATGAGCCCCTGCTCAATGAACCAGAGAACCGCATGACGCTCCCGCGGGGTCAGCTGCTGGTTCAGCCCCTTCGACCACGTAGAATTGACCCGAACTGTAGCCGGCCAGTTAACCCCTGAGCGAGCAAAGCCCACTTCGCCCATCATGGCATGTCGAGCCTCATCCCATAGCTGACGGGTCATGTCCCTGTAAAACCCCCACGGCCTCTTGCTTCCCTCTTCTTCTCCCTTTCCTGTGACCGTTTCATAGAGAATCGAAGCCATCATTTCCGGGACATCTATTTCCCTCAGACGTTTGAAGAACATCATGAAGACCTTATCCCGACTCTCAAATGATGAGTCGTGCAAAAACTCCTCCGCGTGCACTCCCATGTTGTATGGATCAGGAAACCTCTCGTCCCTTTTAGGCGTGCTGTCATAGACAAATTCCTCGGAAGAGTAGCGTGGATTCGGCGCGGTAACTGGCTCTCTGGTTGCCGCCAGCCCACCCGCAGCTGCAAGCCAGCCCTTCAATTCTTCTCGCCACTCCGGCAGGTCTTCATGCGGGTCAGGATTGGCCTCTTCCAGCGCCTTGCAGGATGCCTCTCCCCACCCAATCATCTCCTCCAGTTCCGGTAGAATGACCCGTAAATGCCGGAGGCTCGGAGCATCAGTCAGGGGGTTGGTATCATTGCTGTATTCCTTCATGCTCTCACGCAGAGCGGGAAGCGCCACCCGATAGAGTCCTTCCATTACCATCCCGCAATCCGGCGCGTTTCGAATTTCATCAAACAAACCCTGAAGGCTCTGGTCAGGAACGCGGTGCAGACGCAGGGGCGGATGGCGCAATTCTGCAACACGGTCCCTGAGCAGGGTAATGTGTTCTGCAACAAGATGCGCATGATAGCTATAACCCATTTTCAACTCATAAATCGGCTCACAGGCAATTCGGGTCAGGAGCACCTGCCACGTGCGCTGCAACGCATAGTGGAAGCACTTCAGACGGTCTACGCAATCTTGCACCCCGATACCCGGCCCCGCAGCACCAGCAAAGGTCGCCACGCCGGCAAGCTCCGGGAGTCCATGGAGGGAACGGTATTTATCCATTTCTTGTTGATTCATCGGTTTCTCCTCCAACGGTAGCGATATTCCTCCTTCGCACAATACCAAGCCACGATTCACCCAGCATCGTCGCACAGCTTCAGGACGCCGTCCCTACCGGGGCGGCACCTGCAAAACTACCGCCCTCCCCGGTGTTCCGCGCCTCGAACCTATCTAGATTCGCGAATCTTAAGATTCCGCCAGGCCACCGTAAAGGGCCCCGCGTTTCCGACCCCATGAACCTGCAGGCCAATAAACCCACTCGGATGACTCTCAAAGGCTTTCTCGTGGACGAGATCAGAGACTTGCTCTCCATTCACCCAGACTTGGATCCGTGACCCTTTCGCTTTTACGAGATACTTGTTCCACTCGCCGTCCTTGAAGTGCTTGTGCGGCTTACGACTCTCCTCCGGAGTCATCCATCCATAGCAAGCCTCACCGTAGACGTAACCAGCTTCCGCGCCTTTGGCGCCGCTCGCCTCGATCTCGATCTGCGGACCATTCACCCGCTGCTTGGGGTCATCATTCTTGGTCTTAGACCGGATCTGCACCCCTGAGTTCAATCGATTGTGGCACTTGACCTCAAAAGTCAGCTCAAAGTCTCCATATTTCTTGTCCGTACACAGGAACGAGTTGGGACTGCCCTTCGCGGTAGTTCCTAAAATGGTCCCATCGACCATTTCATATGTGGCGGACCCGTTTCGCTGGGTAAATCCACTGAGATCCTTACCGTTGAAAAGATCTTTCCAACCGGATTCCTTGTGATGATCCGCCACACATGGGAGGACCAGAAGATGGCAAAACAACAGTATAGTAGCAGCGAGTGGTTTCATAATAATATCTATGTTCTCTTACGCAGGAGGGTCCAGTGATATATCACAAACGACATTCTCCAACTCCGAAATCAGGGTTCTCTCACTCTGCAAGGTCAATCCGGATGAGCTCCTTGTCGTTTCGGAGAAAAACGGAACGCATCGCAAAGGCGGGATGACTCCAGAGCACCTTCCTTGAGCCAGAAGTGTTAGTGGGCTCCAGAACCCGCGCACGACTCACCTCGCGGTATCCTTGCGGTGAAAGCTCCGCCACAATGAGATCCCCCATTTCGCCAAGGATCCAGAACTGCTTGTTGCCTGGATGGTAGACCAGAAAGGCGGTTCCATACCGTGGAACTCTGGACCGGGCAGCGATTTCCTTGGAGAGGCAGGGAGCTCGACTTTCCCAGAGGCGCTTTCCGGATTCCATCTCTACCGCCATCAACGCGCTCCTGTCGACGTCAACGCCATAGATAATACCATCCAGAAGATAGGGCGTACTATTGACAGGGTATACTCCTTCTTTCGGACCACTCCTCCACAAAATCTTCGCTGCAGGGCGCTCATTACTTAATTCGATCATTCCGCCGATACGATTGTATCCACTAACGAACAGCCTGTTGCCCAGCTTTCTTGGCATCGCGATTGCTGATCCATTCGTCGGCTTTATTGGCACACTCCAATATACCTTGCCAGTTTCTGGATCGTGTCCCGTTACCCCAGCTGGATGCCAGGCAATGAGCTGCTGGGCTCCTCCATGGTCCACAATCTGGAGAGGACAGTAGCCACCATGACGTGCGGAGAGAGCCCTCCATATCTCCTTTCCCGTCAGACGATCGAAAGCCACGATCAGCGAGCCTTCCCCTCCAACCATGCAGATGATCATCTCCCCATGGACCAGCGGGGGAGAGGAGTGCCCCCACATCGGTAGAGGTGCACCGTACTCCTCTGCTAGGTTCTTCTGCCACTGGACCTTCCCGTCCGTTGTAAAGCAGGCAAGGTGACCCATGGTCCCAAGTGTGAATACCTGATCGTCCACCACCGTCGGAGTCGCTCTGGGTCCCCCGGGATAAGACACCTCATAGTCTCGCCGCTCTTCATGACTCCAGAGCATTTTTCCCGTTGAGGCGTCCAGACAAAGAACTCTTTCCCTGCCCGCCAGTTTTGCCTGCGCGCCCGCATCATTAATGATTTTCCCTTCGTCAATGATGAGATCCATCAGGTAGACCCTTCCCCTGGAAACAGCGGGGCCGGAATAACCGGTGCTTACCGGCGCCCTCCAGACCACAGCGGGACCTCCCTCCGGCAATCGCCGGACCACTCCTTCCTCGCGCCATGTTGCGTCTCGACCTTTACCGAGCCACTGAGGCCAGTCATCAGCCTTGAGCGGGCTGATTCCGCACAGCAACGCTGGCAGCAAATAAAGCAATCGATTCATATCGTAAACCATCGGGCCGCAAGCCACCCTTATTGTCAACCCTACCAGTATATTACTCGATCACCATGATCCGGCTTTTTCTCCCTTTCCTGCTTCTCCTCAGCTCTCCCTATTTTGCCGAAGGGACTAACACCCCCAATTTCATCCTCTGCATGGCTGATGACCTGGGATGGGGAGACTCCGGGTTCAATGGCCACCCAAAGATCATTACTCCTCATCTCGATGAGATGGCCGAAGCGGGGGTGCGGCTCACCCGCTTTTACGCCGGAGCTCCAGTCTGCTCCCCAACCCGCGGGAGCTGTCTCACGGGTCGTAATCCCTTCCGCTATGGCATTCCGACCGCCAACACTGGACACCTCCGCGAGAAAGAAATCAGCCTTCCAGAGCTTCTCTCCATGAAAGGGTACACCAGCGGTATGTTCGGCAAATGGCATCTTGGCACTCTCAGCCCTGACTTCAGTGGCAAGGGGGCCGGGCGGAAGGCTGGGCGGAACTTCATGACTCCACG
>TARA_B100001057_G_scaffold238966_1_pt1 | contig 13308 bp, 14 predicted proteins | sample TARA_B100001057 | Tara Oceans TARA_B100001057 (sample SAMEA2621839) | marine metagenome | biome: marine biome (ENVO:00000447); feature: surface water layer (ENVO:00002042); material: "saline water (ENVO:00002010), including plankton (ENVO:xxxxxxxx)" | depth 5 m
GATAAAAGAGAATCTATTTTACGAGCTCTTGATTATATGGATTTAGCACCCAATCAAGATGTAAGCACTATTATGCTTGATAAAATTTTTATCGGATCATGCACAAATTCTAGAATTGAAGACTTACGAGATGCAGCATCAATACTTAAAGGTAAAAAAATCGCTAAAAGTATCAAGCAAGCAATGGTTGTTCCTGGATCGGGACGTGTAAAAATCCAGGCAGAACAGGAAGGCCTAGATAAAATATTTCTTGATTCGGGATTTGAGTGGAGGGATCCAGGTTGTTCAATGTGCCTAGGCATGAATGATGACAGTTTGTCACCATATGAGAGATGTGCATCTACATCAAACCGTAATTTTGAAGGGAGACAAGGAGATAAAGGTAGAACACATCTTGTTAGTCCAGCAATGGCAGCGATGGCAGCAATTAAAGGACACTTTTCTGGTTTTACAGATTGAAAATGACTAGTAAGATTATCTCAGGGCAAGTCATTCCATTGAATCAGTCAAATATAGATACGGACGCAATAATACCCAAGCAATATCTGAAATCAATCAACAAATCTGGTTTTGGGAAATTTCTATTTGACTCGCTAAGATATACAAAGACAGGTACTTTGGATAACTATGAAAATAGAGAGCTGAATAATGAGTTCATACTAAACCAAGAGCCTTACAATAATGGAAATATCATCATAGCCAATGATAACTTTGGATGTGGTTCTTCAAGAGAACATGCAGTTTGGGCACTTAAAGATTATGGAATTGAATCGATAATCTCTACATCTTTTGCAGACATATTTAGTAGAAATAGTTTTAAGAATGGTATTTTGCTAATCACAGTAAGCAAACTCGAATTAGATGATTTGTTTGCTATTATTGAGAAAAGAAAAGTATTTGTTTTAGATATTGATGTAGATCATCAGAGAATCACTGGTCCAAACAATTTTTCTTTGAACTTTGAAATTAATGATTCTGATAAAGATCGTATTATCTATGGATATGATGATATTGCTTTGACTCTTAAGCAAAGAAATAAAATAATAGAATACGAACAAAAAATGAGAAAACTTAAGCCTTGGTTATTTAAAAATGAAAAATAATATACTTTTATTACCGGGAGATGGCGTTGGTCCTGAAATCATGGATGAAGCTGTTAAGCTTCTTAATTATATTTCAGAGAAAAAGATTTGTGATATTAACTATGAGCAAGCCGACATAGGTGGGATAGCTATAGATAATCATGGTAACCCATACCCAAATAGTACTCATGAAAAAGCAATCAAATCCTCTGCGATACTCTTAGGTGCAGTTGGTACAAAAAAACATGAAAGTAATCAGAATAATATGAAACCAGAATCAGGTTTACTATCTCTGAGGAAAAAACTTGATTTATATATTAACTTAAGACCTGTGTTTATATTTCAGAGCTTAGTTGATAGCTCAAGTCTTAAACCAGATATAATAAGTAACATTGATTTAATGATTGTTAGAGAATTAGTGAGCGACATTTATTTTGGAGAGCCACGTGGTTTTGACCAAGATAATGACTCAGCTTTCAATACTATGAGATACTCTGCATCTGAAGTAAAAAGAATCGCTAAATTCGCATTTGATTTAAGCATGAAAAGATCAAAAAAAATTACATCTGTTGATAAAGCTAATGTTCTAGAAACATCACAGCTATGGCGAAGATGCGTTGACGAGATTTCAGAGCAATATCCAGAAACAAATATAGAACACATGTATGTGGATAATGCAGCAATGCAGTTGATTAAAGATCCAAAGAACTTTGATGTTATATTAACAGGAAATATATTTGGAGATATTTTATCTGATGAGGCCTCGATGCTTACAGGTTCTATTGGCATGCTTCCTTCAGCGTCACTATCTGAGAAGTATTCGGTATATGAACCAATCCATGGGTCGGCTCCTGATATCGCTGGAAAAAATATCGTTAATCCACTTGCTATGATATTATCCCTGGGTATGATGTTTGAACACAGTTTTGATAATAAAGAGTTATCTGACTTAATAAGAGTCTCTATTAACGATGTTCTTGATTCTGGTAAATTAACAAAAGATTTATCTGGCACTAAAGATTTTGTGACTACATCTCAGATGGGAGATTTAGTCTTAGATGAGCTAAAACGTAATGTTTAATAAAAAAGATAAATATAATATTGCAATAGTTGGCGCCACAGGAATTGTAGGTGAGTCTTTATTAGATATTTTAAAGACTCGAAATTTCCCATATGACAATGTCTTTGCGGTTGCTAGTGAGAGATCTGCAGGTGCATCTGTGAAATTTGGTAAAGATCTACTTAAAGTGTCAGATATAAAAAAGTTTGATTTTAAGAATATTGATTTTGCATTTTTTTCAGCTGGAAGCTCTGTATCAAAAGAATATGCTCCAAAAGCAGCTTCAGAAGGAGCAATAGTAATTGATAATACTTCTGAATTCAGATATGTGGATGATATCCCATTAATAGTTCCTGAGGTTAATCCAAAAGACATAAGATTTTATAAGAACAAAAATATTGTAGCTAACCCTAATTGTTCCACAATACAAATGCTAGTGGCATTAAAACCTATTCATGACTTATTTAAAATTAAAAGAATTACTGTTTCTACTTATCAAGCTGTATCTGGATCAGGAAAAAAGGGAATAAATGAGTTAATTGAACAAACACATTCTTTTATGAGTCAACAAGAGCTTAATAATAAGGTATATCCAAAAAATATTGCATTTAATGTAATACCTTTTGTAGATAGTTTTAATGATAATGGATTTACTAGGGAAGAAATGAAAATGGTGTGGGAAACAAACAAAATTCTCGACAAAAACATAAAAGTAAATGCCACAGCTGCTAGAGTTCCAGTGATCACGGGTCATTCAGAGTCTGTTACTATTGAAACTGAGAATGATATAGATATCAAAAGAGTTATAGATAAATATAACTCGACTGAAGGTATAGAATTAATTGATAATCCGAAAGAACTTACCTTTCCAACCGCCTTTTCGGATGGTGATGGTACAGATACAGTAGCGATTGGAAGAATTAGAAAAGATCTTGATAGTGATAATATTTTGAACATCTGGGTCGTAGCTGATAATGTAAGAAAAGGAGCTGCTTTAAACAGTATCCAGATAGCTGAATTAATCATAAGGGAAGAATAATTGGCATGAAAAAAGTCTTTGCAGTACTTTTACTTATAGTGATTGTCATAATTGGTTTAGAAGTAAACAAAGTTGTACCATCGACGCTTCTACCTTTTATTGTTACATTACATGACGCCGTAAAATCTAATCCACATGTTTTACTTTTTGTGACTAATGCAAGGAACTTTATATCTACTATTGATATTCAACCTTTCTTAAATGGTATAGATATATTTATTATGAGTACTATAGATCTTATTAGGTCAATACCATGGGAGAAAATAAATATTTGGTATGTTTTAGGCATAATATTCATTATTGGAGTTATTAGTGAAAAATTCAGGGTCATAAATAATGAAATCAAATTCTTGAAACAGAAGAATGTTAAACTGCAAAAAGAGTTTTTAGATAATGTTGACTCTCAATCATCCATTAAATCTTTAGAACAAAGCGCTATAAAGATAACAAATATATTGAGTGAACTGAAAAAAACATCAGATCTTCTCAGATCTACTCAACTAAGAAGTAAAAAATTACGCAGGAAACCCTCGCTCAATCCCTCTGATAATTTAGAGCCAGATAAACCTCAGAATGAAAAAGAAATAGAGACTCAGTATAAAACCCATCAATTTAAGGATGATGATTCAAATATAAATACTTCTGATGAAGCTGATTCAGTTGCACCAACTGATAAGAAAGATGAACTTAACTCCGATATCTTGGATGATGATATTTCATCATTAGATCTTGCGAGGACATATATTGAATCTGATGAAAATGATAAAGCTACTAATATAATTATGAATGTTATAAAAACTGGGACTGAACAAGAGAAACACGAAGCTAGATTACTCTATATGCAATTAAGAAAATGAGAATTGCTTTATGCATTGAATACAAAGGGACTAACTATTTTGGTTGGCAAACTCAAAAAATAAATAAAAATAAAACTATTCAGCACTATGTTGACTTAGCAATTTCTAAGGTTGCTAATCATTCAATTAAATCAGCATGTGGCGGAAGAACTGACACTGGTGTCCATGCTTTTATGCAGGTTATTCATTTTGATACTTCTAGCAAAAGAACTAAGCACAATTGGTTAAAGGGAATTAATTGTTTTCTACCAAATGATATCCTAGTAAAGAATGTAATATTTGTTGATGAGTCATTCCATGCACGCTTTAGTGTTCTTGATAGAACATATCGATATATTATATTGAATAGAAAACAATCGATGATTTTATTTAACGATAACTTTCTGCATGTTGAGGATAAAATAAACTTAGATAGAATTAAGACTACATTGAAATATTTAAAAGGTGAAAAGGATTTTAGTTCATTCAGGGGTGCTGGTTGCGTATCACCCAGCCCTGTTAAGAAAATCAAATCAATAACGATTAAGGAAAAAAATGATTTCATAATCATTGATATTAAAGCCAATAGTTTTCTCTATCACATGTGTAGGAATTTAGTTGGATTTTTTTTAGAAGTGGGTATTGGTAAAATTAGACTCAAAGATGCAAAAAATCTCATTGAATCAAAAGATCGAAAAAATCTAGGTATAAGTGTGGCGCCTCATGGTCTTTATCTTTTTAAAATAAACTATCCGAAGAAATTCAAAATTCAGACAAATAGTCAATTTAAGGTCTCAATCTAAATATTTTATTATTTATTTACATGTTAATATACAGTGATGAAAACAAGGACAATCATCAAAATATGCGGTATGAAAAATAAGAAAGATATCTTACATGCAAATACACTTGATATCGATTATCTAGGAATGATATTTTCTCCTAACAGTCCTAGGCACATCAATGTTGATTCTGCAGCCGAACTCTCTAGATTGAAGTTAGATAAAAAAATAGTGGGAGTTTTTATGGATCAAACAAAAGAGTACATTACTGAGATTATTAATTCAATCAACTTAGATCTTCTGCAATTTCATGGATCAGAGGATAATGAATTTTGCAAATCATTTAATTTACCTTACATTAAAACAATTCATATTAAGGATTCTTCATTAAACTACGAACCGATAGTTATCGAAAATGCCTCATATATCTTATTTGATAATCAAGAAAAAGAAGTAAGAGGTGGGACAGGAAAAAGTTTTGATTGGTCGATCCTTAATTCAGATCATAAAATCAAGGATATAATCTCATCAAAATCATGTCTTATTGCAGGTGGATTAAGTCTTGAAAACATCGATGATTTATTGTTAACATACAATCCTTATGGCTTAGATGTCAGTAGTGGATTAGAATGCAGTATTGGTAATAAAGATCATAATCTTATGACTCAATTTGTACAAAGAGTAAGAGAATACGACAAAGAAATTTAATGAAAAAAAAGATACAGAATAACTTACCTGATAAATATGGACATTTCGATGATTATGGAGGGATGTTTGTATCTGAAACACTCATATATCCTCTAAAGGAACTGCTTAAGGCATATACTCGATTAGCAAAATCAGTTAAATTTCAACAAGTCTTAAAAAGAGAGTTGTTAACATTCGTTGGAAGACCAACACCAATATATTATGCTTCTCGAATTAGCAAAGAACTTGGGAGTTCTCATATCTATCTTAAAAGAGAGGACCTTAATCATACCGGTGCCCACAAAATAAATAATGCCATGGGACAAGTCTTATTAGCTAAAGAAATGAAAAAAACAAGAATTATTGCTGAAACTGGAGCTGGACAGCATGGTGTTGCTACTGCGACCGCATGCGCTAAATACAATATAAAGTGTGCTGTATACATGGGTGAAGAGGATATACAACGTCAAAAAATAAACGTGTATAGGATGAAGTTACTAGGGGCTGAAGTTATCCCAGTAAAATCTGGATCAAGAACTCTAAAGGACGCACTTAACGAGGCCTTGAGAGACTGGGTTACAAATGTAGACAGCACTCATTATATTATTGGTTCTGTGGCTGGCCCGCATCCTTATCCTATGATTGTAAGAGACTTTCAATCAATCATTGGACATGAGTCCAAGAAACAAATGAAATCTTTGTTTGGGGAAAAAGCAGATATTTTAGTGGCATGTGTAGGCGGTGGTTCTAATGCAATAGGATTATTCCACCCATTTCTCAACGATGAGGTTGAAATAATAGGCGTAGAGGCTGGTGGATATGGATTATCTTCGGGCAAGCATGCTGCACCTCTTAACAAAGGTAAGCCGGGGATTCTCCATGGAAATAGAACATATATTATGGAAGATCAAAACGGACAAATCCAGCCAACACATTCAATTTCCGCTGGACTAGATTATCCAGGCGTAGGTCCAGAACACTCGTGGTTAAAAGATAATAAAAGAGTAAAATATGTATCGGTTACGGACAAGGAGGCTTTGGACGCATTTTATTATTTAACTGAAAAAGAGGGTATCATACCAGCTTTAGAAACAGCACATGCGTTATCATATGCTTTTAAACTGGCAAAAACAGTTAAAAATAAAAACATACTCATCAATCTCTCAGGAAGAGGTGATAAAGATATTGATACAATAGCCAAGCTTTCTAAGATGGATTTATGAACAGAATAAATCAAACTTTTGAAACACATGATAAAAAAGTCTTTATAGCGTACATTGTTTGCGGAGATCCTGATTTGAACTCCACGCTTAATATAATGAATAGTTTAGTTGACTCAGGGGTAGATCTCATTGAACTAGGGATTCCTTTTACCGATCCAATAGCAGATGGCCCAATCATTCAAAAATCTATTGAGAGATCTTTAAAAAAAAAGACTAGCATAAAAGATGCGCTTAAAGTCACCAAAAAATTTAGGGAGAAAAATAAGCATACGCCAGTTGTACTGATGGGATATCTTAATCCAATTGAGAATTTAGGATATAAAAAATTCGCATCATTGTCGTCAAATAGTGGCGTAGATGGTGTTCTGGTTGTTGATTCGCCACCAGAAGAATCTTCTATGTTAACTTCGACTTTAAAAGATAAAGGGATATGCAATGTTTTTCTCGCGTCACCTACCACCGATAAAGATAGATTAAAAAATATTGTTAAAGAGTCATCTGGTTATTTGTACTATGTTTCTCTAAAAGGAATAACTGGATCGCAGTTAAAAAACTTTGACTCAATTAAGAAGAGCATTAAACATATTAATAAAATAGATAGAAAGAGATTGCCAGTAGCTGTAGGTTTTGGTATCAAGGACCCAAAGACTGCCAGGAAAATTTCGGAATTTGCTGATGGTATTATAATTGGTAGCTCTATAGTAGAATTAATTCAAGAAAATAGTCATAATAGGGTTAAAATGATCCAGGCAATAAGTAAATATGCTAAGGCTATAAAGAAATCATTGGTGAGTAAATGAGCTGGCTTGATAAAATACTTCCCTCAAGAATAAGAGCGAATAAGGATAACAAAGCTTCAGTCCCCGAAGGTTTGTGGCATAAATGTGCAAGTTGTGAGACTGTTATATACAGAGCGGAGTTTGAAAAGAATTTGAATGTTTGTCCAAAATGTAATCACCATGGCAGATTATCAGCAAGAAAAAGAGCAGATGTAATTCTAGACTCTGATAGTAAATTAGAGATACTCACTGATATAAAACCAGTTGATATGCTCAATTTTAAGGATAAGGATAAATACAAAGATAAGTTAACTGCTACACAAAAGAAAACTGGAGAGACAGATGCATTAGTTGTATATGAGGGAAAAATAAATAGTGTACCTGTTATCGCTTGTTTTTTTGAATACTCTTTTTTTGGCGGATCCATGGGATCTGTTGTAGGTGAAAAATTTTCTAAAGCTATTAATAGATGTATCGACGATTCCATAGCGCTTCTGTGTTTCTCTGCTAGTGGCGGAGCAAGAATGCAAGAATCATTATTTTCACTTTTTCAAATGGCAAAAACAAGCTCTTCATTAAATAAACTATCTGAGTCAAGGCTTCCATATATTTCAGTTTTAACCGATCCAACAATGGGTGGTGTTTCAGCCAGTCTTGCAATGTTGGGTGATATAAATATTGCAGAGCCAAATGCTCTTATTGGATTTGCAGGCCCAAGAGTGATAGAACAAACTGTTGGAGAAAAACTACCAAATGGATTTCAACGAAGCGAGTTCCTTCAAGATCATGGTGCTATTGACTTCATTTTAAATAGAAGTGAACAAAAAAATAAATTATCAGAAATTATAAGATTATTAATGAGTAATTTGAATGAAGGCAAAACAATTTAGAACTCTTGATGATTGGCTTAACTGGCAACAACAGCTCCATCCAAAGAATATCGATTTTAAGATTGAGAGGATAAAATCTGTTTATAAGAAACTGAACATCAGTAAAATCGCGAAAAAAATTATTATTGTGGCTGGGACGAATGGCAAAGGGTCAACAGTTGCGATACTCGAAAGTATACTCCATGAAGCTAAATATAAGGTTGGGTCATTTACTTCCCCACATATTCTAGAGTATAACGAGAGAATAAAAGTATCGAAGGAAACTTTGAATGATGAAAAAATTACCCAAGCTTTTGAGGTTATAAATGAAATTAGAGGTAATACAACGCTCACGTACTTTGAATTTGCAACATTAGCTGCATTTTATATTTTTAGTAAATCTGATTTAGATTATGCAATATTAGAGGTTGGATTAGGTGGAAGACTTGATGCCACAAATATTATCAACTCAGACATTTCTATCATTACATCAATAGGAATTGACCATACCGAGTTTCTCGGAACAAGTATAAATAGCATTGCCTATGAAAAAGCAGGTGTTATGAGACCATTTTGTTACTCGATCTATGCTGGCGTCAATCCACCCTCTGCACTTATGACTCATGCGGCTGAGTGTAAGGCAAACTTTATACATTTACAGAATGAATTTTCTCATAAAATTTACTCTGATCATTGGATTTGGAAAAGTAGGAAAGGTCTAGAGTATTCGCTGCCATTATTACCTTTAACAGGAGACTTTCAATATAATCATGCTTCCGCATCATTGCAATGTCTAGAAATCCTTCAGAAAGATGTATTTACTGACTTAGCGAATTTGAAAAATGGTATCAATAACATAACACTACTAGGAAGGTATCAAACATGGAGCCGTAAGCCAGAGGTTATAATTGATGTTGCTCATAACGAAGACTCAGCACTTAAACTTTTTGATAATATTAATAAAGAAGAAAAGAAAAAAACATTTGCAGTGATTGGCCTACTAAATGATAAAGATGTTTATAGTCTTATTAAACCACTAAGTAACATTATTGAGAAATGGTATGTGGGAACAATCAATAGTGATAGAGGTATGAATTCTAATGAGATAAAAGAACGTATGAAGAGTTTAGTGGATAATAATAACATTATTTGTTCAAACACTATGACAGAGGCATTCACAAACGCATATTCTCAATTAAATGAAAATGATAGGTTAATAGTTTATGGCTCATTTTATACTGTATCCGAGTTTTTAAATTATTCTAGAGAAGTAAATAAAAAAATATCTAATGAATAAAAGTTTCTTATATATTTCAATTGTTTTTATTCTGATTCCTGTATACATTTTCGGTGATTCGATAAATATTTTTCTTAAAAATATGAATAAAATAACATACTCGCTTGAAATTCCTAAAAATCAATCTATTGATACAACAAATGAAACTTATGAAATTCCTCCTATTCCAAAAATGTCTGAAAAAGAAAATCTAAGACAGCTATGGGTACTTTTAATCAATGATAATAAAGAGAAAGAAACGAAGATCTTGCTTGAAGGACTGGGGATAAAAAATTTGATTTCAATTAAGATTAAACAGAATAAAGATAAGATTGACGCTATTGGTCCGTTTCTTGACAAAGAAATTGCAATTAAACTCCAAAAAAAGATCATTAGTTATAATAAAAATTTAGACTTGTCTTTGCATGAGATTATTGAGTAATGTCAGATACAGACATAGTTATATCATTATTCCTTGTTTTCTGGGGATTATATGGTTTTTTTAGGGGGTTTGTTTCAGAGCTAGTCTCGCTAATATGTTGGTCATCAGCTATTTATGTTTCTGCTAATTATTTTCATATACCTACTGAATTTATAGATAGTTACATAAATGCAAATCAGATTTCGCAATTCCTAGCATTTGTAGTAATTTTCGTGTCTACATTCATATTTTCAGCTATCCTCGGATTTACTGCCTCAAAGATGATAGGCATACTCGGTTTAGGTTTATTTAATAGATTCATAGGCTTTTTTTTCGGATTGCTAAAAGGATCAGTTCTAGTAATTATCATAGTTTATATCCTTGATTTAACAGAATTTAGAAATAATATTATATTTCAAGATTCTGAATACATCTCCTTTTTTGATGCTATAATCAAGAAGCATTTAGTTAATACAAATTCAATCTTCAATGATATGGGGCTAGATATATAGTGTATGTGTGGGATTGTTGCAGTTAGTGGAGAAAATTCAGTTATTCATGATATTTATGAATCACTTACAGTCTTACAACATAGAGGTCAAGATGCATCAGGTATACTCACTAATCACAAAGGCAAAATTCTATTAAGGAAATCACTTGGTTTAGTTAGAGACGGCTTTGAGAAGAAACATATCGATCGATTAAAAGGTTCTATAGGAATTGGACATGTGAGATACCCAACTGCAGGGTTTGCAGAAAGCTCGGCGGAAGCACAACCATTTTATGTTAATTCACCTTATGGAATAGGTTTGGCTCATAATGGTAATCTTATTAACTCAAATGAGCTTAAAGATAATTTATTTAGCGAAGATTTGAGGCACATCAATACTCGATCAGACTCTGAGATATTACTGAATATCTTTGCTCATGAGCTGCAACTACATAGCAAGGAGAGTTTTACTCCAGATGACGTATTTTATGCAGTAGCCGGTGTTCATAGGAGAGTTAAGGGAGCATACTCTGTTGTGTCACTTATTTCAGAGAGAGGGATTGTTGCTTTCAGGGATCCAAATGGAATTAGACCTCTGTGTTTTGGAACTAGAGATAGAAATGGAAAAACAGAAACAATGATTGCATCCGAATCAGTTGCTTTGGATACCGCAGGTTTTAAACTTGTAAGAGATGTTAAGCCAGGTGAAGCAATATACATCGATATGCAGGGTAAGATACATAAAAGAATGTGCTCTGATAAGACAAGTTATACCCCATGTATTTTTGAGTATGTGTATTTCGCGAGACCAGATACGATTATAGATGGTATATCAGTCTATTCAGCAAGAATGAAAATGGGACAGATGTTAGCTGAGAAAATTAAAAAAACATGGAAAGATCATGATGTTGATGTAGTAATTCCAATCCCAGATACTAGTAGAATCTCTGCATTAGAGCTCGCAATAAGCTTAGGCGTTCCATACAGGGAAGGTTTTATTAAAAATAGATACATCGGAAGGACGTTTATAATGCCTAAACAAGATCAACGTATAAAATCAGTTAAGAGAAAATTAAATGCCATTATGACAGAATTTAAAAATAAGAATGTTCTTTTAGTTGACGATTCTATAGTAAGAGGAACTACATCAAAGCAGATCATTGAGATGGCACGAGAGGCTGGAGCGAAAAAGGTTTATATGGCATCAGCAGCGCCACCTATAAAATTCCCAAATGTCTACGGCATAGATATGCCGGCTAGCGATGAATTTGCAGCGGGTGGTAGAAAAATAAGTGAAATAACTACCCTTATAAATGCTGATAAACTTATCTATCAAGATTTGAAAGACTTAATTAGTGCTGTCCGTGATCCTAAAGCTGAAATCAAGCATTTTGATTCCTCTTGTTTTGATGGAAAATATGTTACTGGAAATGTTACTGATGAATATCTCAAAGAACTTGATGATTTGAGGAATAATAGCGCAAAGACATTAAATGATTCGACAGATTTAAGTGATGATGTAATGGTATATTAAGGATGACTATTTCAAAAGAGAAAGTCATTGTTGCCAGAGAGTACATATTAGAGAGAGAGCCGAAAAAAAAATTTAGTACATTTTTATGTGTAACTATAAATGATCAAGAAATTTGGCTCATTGATTCTGAGAATAATATAGTAAAATCATATCCTGTTTCATCATCAAAATATGGAGTAGGAAATGTTAATGATTCCTTTCAAACACCCTGTGGACTTCATGTTATCGAAAAGAAAATTGGTGATGACTTACCAATCAACACTATGTTAAAAGGACGGAAGGTCTTAGAGAATGGTCTTACAACTGATGATCTCAATGATCCTAAATATGAAGACTTTAAAAAACAGCACTTTACAAATTCCGACGATATTATTACATCAAGAATAATCTGGCTTAAGGGTTGCGAACCTGGGCTTAATTTAGGAGAGAATATTGATACATACAACCGATATATTTATATTCATGGCACTCTACATGAAGACAAAATCGGTAAGCCAGCATCACATGGTTGTATTAGGATGAAGAATACTGACGTGATAGAGTTATATGATTTAGTGAAGACGGGAATTTTTGTAAATATATTAGATGATGTTGAATCTATATAAGTTCCATTAAATCTAAAGGTTCTTTTAAATGATAATCAGCATTCCATGTATTTACGATACCATTATCCAAAATAAAACCAAAATCTGCCACTGCTGTTAACGTACCAGCAGACTTACCAGCAATGATATCCCTTTCATCATCTCCAACATAGATTACTTTCGATGGACTTCCTTTAATGTTATACATCGCTTTGATAATAGATTCTGGTGCTGGCTTTGGTTCTGAGACCATGTTCCCAGTAACAACACAAGATGCTCTGTCTGTAAGCTCGAGACCGTCTAGTATTTGATCAACATATTTAGAATGCTTATTTGTGACAATTCCCCATTTGAAATTACGATCTTCGATATTATTTAATAGGTCAGACATACCATTTACTAATCTTGTTTCTTTGAAACAATTTTTAGAATATTCTTCCAAAAATTCCGAACGTATGGATGAAGAGTCTATAGATCTTCCATTAACATTCGATGCATGTTTAATTATTCCTACTGCTCCTCTTGAGATATGTTTCTTTAATTCATCACATTCAACTGGCAAAAAATTTCTAGCATTGAGTACCTCATTTAATGCATTGCACATATCTACAGAGGTATCGGCAAGCGTCCCATCTAAATCAAATAA
>TARA_B100001057_G_scaffold385040_1_pt1 | contig 13297 bp, 9 predicted proteins | sample TARA_B100001057 | Tara Oceans TARA_B100001057 (sample SAMEA2621839) | marine metagenome | biome: marine biome (ENVO:00000447); feature: surface water layer (ENVO:00002042); material: "saline water (ENVO:00002010), including plankton (ENVO:xxxxxxxx)" | depth 5 m
GATATGATACATGGGAAGGGCAGTAATGATTGTTTCTTGTCCGTCCTCGAACTTATGACCAATCCATGCTTCAACCTGTTGAACATTGGCACAAATGTTTCCATGAGAAAGTGTTGCCCCTTTTGAAACACCTGTGGTTCCTCCCGTATACTGAAGGAAGGCATGGTCTTCTTTACCTAAGGCAACAGCCTTACCTTTTTTACCCATGCAATCTTTGAAAATTTGTTTTAATGGCGTGGTGTCATTGAGCTTGAACGGCGGGACCATTCTCTTTACATTCCGCACCACAAAATTTGTCATTGCCCCCTTAAATCCACCAAGCATATCTCCAATAGTCGTCGTAATTACAGTTTCTATCTCCGTTTCATGAAGAATTTCTTGTAAGTTGAACGCAAAATTCTCCAGTATAATAATCGCTTTAGCTCCGGAATCTTTGTATTGGTGACGCATTTCCTCCGCAGTATACAGTGGATTTGTATTTACAATCACGAGGCCTGCTTTTAGGCAGGCAAAAATGGTAATTGGGAACTGAAGAAGGTTGGGCATTTGTAAAGCAATACGGTCTCCTTTTTTCAATTTTGTATTGTTTTGAAGGTGCCAAACTAAGGCATCTACATGTGAAGAAACCTGATTGAAGCTTATTTCTACCCCCATATTTTTATATGCGGTTTTGTCTCCAAAGTTTTTGACAGATTGATCGAAAATTTCAACAAGATTGTTGTAACGGGTAAGTTCTATTGTTTTTGGTACTTCTGAAGGGTAGGATTTAAACCATGGAAAATCACTCATATTTTAATTTTTTATTATCGATAAGTCTCTCTAAAACATATTAAAAAGTATAATTTAAATATACGTAAAAAAGAGAATGACTACCTAATATTTTCTATCCTTAAGGGATAAAATGCGGTTAAATAAGGATATTTATTTAAGGAAATAAATTGTCTTTTTTGATTTTGTTTCTTTGGATGAAGTCATTTAAATTTGACACTAACTAAAAACCAAAGCGGGCAATGAAGCAATATCTTTTCCTATTTCTTTTCTTTAAAATCATATTTTTCGGTTTTTCGCAAGTACAGAGTGTTCAAGATGATTTTGAGGGAAATGGAACAATCACAACTTGGTATGGAGATGATTGCGGTGTAGATTTATCTTTCGCTAACCCTTTTGTTCAAAGTGAGAATACTTCGTCCACGGTCATGCGATATGACGACTATGGGGGTCAGTACGCAAATGTTGGTTTTGACGTAGGTGAGAATTTAGACTTGTCAAACCAAAACACGTTTAGCTTAAAAATTTATATTGAGTCTAGCAGCTTGACAGGAACTCAAAGTAATCAAATTTCCCTAAAACTTCAAGATGGCACAGTCCCTGCCCCCTGGCAAACTCAATGTGAAATAATTAAAAACGTCTCTTTGAATCAATGGGTGGAGGTCTCTTTCGATTTTGATAATGACCCTTATATTAACCTGAATCCAGGTTCAGCTGACCCAATCACAAGAACAGATTTTAACCGCGTCTTACTCCAGGTAAATGGTGAAAACAACAATGATTTGGTTGTAGCCTATATTGATGATGTACAATATGACGGAACGATAGGGACGTGTAATGTTTTTACGAACCTAGTATGGTCGGACGAATTTGATGGAAATGGTGCTGTAGATGAATCAAAATGGTTTCACCAAACACTGCTTCCAAATGGCTGGGGTTGGTTTAATGGAGAGCTTCAGCATTACACGGATCGAGAGGAAAATTCATATGTGGAAGATGGATTTCTGCATATTGTCGCAAAAGACGAAACATATACGGATCAGGGTGTAACCAAGGAGTATACTTCTGCAAGATTAAACTCAAAATTTGCGTTTACTTACGGTCGGGTTGAAGCACGTGCTAAAATGCCTTTTGGTATTGGCACATGGCCAGCTATTTGGATGCTTGGAAAAAACATTAACGAGCCGGGGGCGTATTGGCAAACACAAGGTTTTGGCACCACTGCATGGCCAGCATGTGGCGAGATTGATATTCTGGAGCATTGGGGCTCAAATCAAAACTATGTGCAAAGTGCACTACATACTCCTTCTTCGTCCGGAGCTACAGTGAATCATGGCGGAACAATGGCCTCCGATGTTTCCAACACCTTTCATGTCTATGCTATGGAGTGGACAGAGGATAAAATTGATTTTAGCGTGGACGGTTTTATCTATTATACTTATCAACCAGATCCTCAAAATATGAGTACCTGGCCATTTGTTGCGGATCAATTTATTTTATTAAATGTGGCCATAGAAAACTCTATCGACCCCGCATTTACAGAAAGTGATATGGTGCTTGATTATATTAGGGTTTACCAAGAGGGTTTGGGCACAACTACTACTGATGTGCAGGAGGCTTGTGATGCTTATACCTGGATTGATGGGGTGACCTATTCAGAAAGCAATAATAGTGCGAGTATAACGCTTCCAAATTCTGAGGGATGTGACTCTACAATAGTCTTGGATCTTACAATTAACAATTCTATTTCTCAAACGGATGTTCAGCAGGCTTGTGACAGTTACACTTGGACAGATGGCCTTACTTATACGGAAAGTAACTCATCTGCAACGCAGCTTTTCACAACAACTACTGGTTGTGACTCTACGATTACCTTATCATTAACCTTGAACAATAGTTCTACCTCTGAATTATATGAGACAGCTCTTGACTCGTATACTCTAAACGGAACGACATACAATTCCTCCGGAGTATACACTCAAATCATCACGAATGAAGCGGGCTGTGATAGTACGATAACACTCAACCTTACCATTGATTCGAGCGTTGGAATCGATGAGGAAAATCAAGCTTTAATGATTTACCCCAATCCAACTAACGACAAATTAAATGTTATCGTTCCTGAATTTTTAATCGGTAAAAAAGGAAGGGTCATACATATTTCTGGCAAGAAAGTACTCGAATTTGTTCAAGCCACTACACAAATCGAATTAGATTGTAGTGAGATGGTACCGGGCGAATATATTATTTCTTTTGAGGGTGAAAATAAAGTAGATTATTTCAGTTTTATCAAGAATTGAGTAAAATATGATTTTTAAGTGCCCCCTAAAATTATCTAGTGATGTATAGCCGGGGCAACGTCCTGATTACCTAACTTGTACAGCATCTGTGTGTGATCTTTCAAAGCACCGATGAACGTTTTGTAGGAATGATATGGAACTTCAAATTCTTCAGCTGTCGCCCTTACGATTTCCGAAAGTTTTTTGTAATGGATGTGACAAATATTGGGAAATAAATGGTGCTCTACCTGAAAATTCAACCCTCCAACATACCACGAAAAGAGTCGTGATTTTTGAGCAAAGTTCGCCGTATTATACATTTGATTTACAGCCCAATCTGCATCTACATCCCCAGATTCTGTCGGCAGAGGGTAAGTAGATGTCGGAACAACGTGTGCTGGTTGAAAAATAATTCCCAAAATAAAACCAGTAATGAATTGCATTAAAAGATACCCCACAAGTGTTACGTACCATGGTGCAGGACAAAAAATAAAGGGAAGCGCAATAAAAATTGATGAGTAAACTATCTTATTCACAATAATATTTCTAAGGTGCTTTTTGAGGGTGAGCCCCTGAGTTTTCAAAAGATCCATTTTATTGTATCTCAAGGCTTGTTCATAATCCTTATTAATGAACCAAGTAATGGTCATTAGACCATAAAAAAAGTAAGCATAAAAATGCTGAAATCTGTGAATCTTGTAACGTTTAGTGTGCGGGGAAAACCTCAATATTGCCGGCGGGGGTGCAATGTCCTCATCATAGTTTGATACGTTGGTGTACGTGTGGTGTAATACATTGTGCTGTATTCTCCAATTCGCAGGATTTCCGGCAAGAATAATTAAAATTTTACTAATGAAGTTATTGACTGCTGGATTTTTTGAATAGGCACCATGGTTGGCATCATGCATTACCGACAGACCACAACCAGCCATTCCCATACCCATTAAGGCCCATAGTAAAAGCACTGCCCACGAGCTAATGTTCAAAGTTACGATTAAGATGAAAGGCGCAAGATAAAGCGTAACCATACAAATGGTTTTAAATACCATACTTGCATTGGCATGCCTTGATATATTTTCTTTTTTAAAATACTCGTTTACTCTTTGGCGAAGTACCTTATAAAAAATCGGGTTTTTACTCTTTGCAAATTTGAGCGGTGCGAATGTAGATTGACTTTGCATATGCAAAGGTAACCATAACTAATCTGTTTTGTTCAAATAAATTTTAAATCAGTTGATTTGAAGGTCATACAGCTTCTTATAAAGCCCCTCTTGTTCTAGTAATTCCTTGTGATTGCCGCGTTCTATTATTTTTCCTTTGTCAAGAACTAATATCAGGTCAGATTTTCGAATTGTGCTTAATCTGTGTGCAATTACAATGCAGGTTCTATCTTCCATCACTTGTTCCAAGGCTTCTTGAACTAGCTTTTCTGATTCAAGGTCTAATGCAGATGTGGCCTCGTCTAGAATAAGAATTTCAGGGTTTTTATACATCGCTCTTGCGATACTCAAGCGCTGTTTTTGCCCTCCGGACAATAAACTACCGCGTTCACCAATAAAAGTGTCATACCCATTTTGCATTTTTTCAACAAAGGTATGTGCATTGGCAATCTTTGCAGCTTCAATAATTTTTTCTCTATCGGGTTCTGATTCACCAAAAGCAATATTGTCAGCCACACTTGAGTTGAACAAGATAGGGTCTTGAGACACCAGCGACATCGTTGACCTGAGATCCTTTATGCGAAGCTCATTTATTTTTTGACCATCTATCTCGATCGCTCCTGAACTTACATTGTAAAACCTCGGTATCAAGTTGATTAATGTAGTTTTTCCACTTCCAGACTCTCCAACAAGGGCGATGTTTTGACCTTTAGTAATGGCAAACGAAATATCGTCTAAAACAAGTGCTGTTTCGTATTTAAAGCTGACATTTTGAAAAACAATTTCTTTTTTAAAACCCTTTATTTTTAGGGCATTAGGCACATCAATAACAACTTCATCTAGGGTTAATATTTGATTGATTCGATCTTGAGAGGCCCTTGACTTTATCATATTTGAAATGTTTTTAGAGATATTCTGAACAGGGCGTAAAAACTGCGAAAAAACAATGATAAAGGTCATAAATACTTCACCGGATAACGCATGCTCAGCACCTCCCAAAATCATCCTGCCCCCAAACCAAACCAAGGTTAAGAGAACACCGGCACCAATTGTTTCATTCAACAATGGCGAAAGGTTTTTCTTTCGTGCTGTTCTTGTCACCAGTTTTTGGTGCTTCAAGTTGGTTTTCATAAATCTATGGACAATGAATTTTGCGGCATTAAAGGCCTTGATAATTCGAACCCCCTCAATGCCCTCATCCATCGATGAATACATTACACTGGTTTGTTCTTGGCTTTTTTTAGCTGTACGCTTTAGGCTTTTACCGATTCTTGAAATCACGAAGGCGGATATTGGCATTAATAAAAAAGAAAATAGCGATAAGCTTGGACTCAAATAAATGAGCGTGGCAATATTGATGATTACCGCAAAGGGCTCTCGAAATAAAAGTTCAAGTAGACAGACAACTGCAATTTCAATTTCATTAACATCACTAACCATTCGCGCCATGAGGTCGCCTTTACGCTCATTAGTATGATAGGCCAAAGGTAGGCTCATCGCCTTTGTGAAAAGTCTATTTCTAACATCGCGAACGACAGCCATTCTCAGCTCTGATTGAAACCAAACAGCCCCATATCTAAATAAGTTTTTCAAGAAAAAGGCAAGCATAACCGAAATACAAACAAATAGCAAGGCGTTTAGCGGATTGCTTTTTACCATTGAGGTCATGGTAAAATTGTAGTAGTCCTTGAAGTATAGAAATGTTTCAGGGATACCCCAATTAAATTCGGGCTTAGCTACAAGGGTTATGCTTTCAGGCTTCTTAAAAATAAGTTGTAATACCGGAATAAATAAAACCAAAGAAAGTAGATTGAAAACGACAAAGAGCATATTGCACAATACGACCAAGAAAGTGTGCAGCCTATACTTAATTGTGTATTTAAATATTTCGAGATAAGATTTCATCGCTAGTACAAAGATACATTTTTACTTTTCGGGACATCATGAAATACTATTCTTAAATTTGTCTTATGGCATCAATAAGACAAAGTAAAATAGAATCGGTAATACAGTCAGAAGTTTCAGTCTTTTTACAAAGAAACGCTAGCGTGTGTCTAGGCACAATGGTAACCGTAACCGTCGTGCGAGTAACATCAGACCTGTCTTTGGCAAGATGTTACCTCAGTATTTTTGGTGGAAGGGATAAGCAAGATGTTTTTGAAAATATAGAGTCAAACGCAAGTAGAATTAGAGGAGAGGTCGGCAAAAAGCTAAAAAACTTACGTAAAATACCGGCATTAAAGTTTCATATAGATGATTCTCTCGACTATGCTTCAAAGATTGATGAACTCTTAAAAAAATAAATATCAGAACGGCCTTTTATATCGCAAAGACCTATTTTCGTTCAAAGCGAAAAAAGAATATTATTACTTTGATTACTCGCGTATCTATTTCAGGCATAGCTTGTATTACTTGTGCGTTAGTCGTTCTTCTTTCTGCCTTTAATGGTATGGAAAAACTCATAGACCAAATTTACAGTGAGTTTGATCCATCAATTGTGGCGCGATCTTCTAAAGGAAAAGTCTTTTATGAACGCGATGTTGATTGGGATGCATTGAGGCAAATCGAGGGGGTCTTGTCAGTTTCCTCGGGAGTAGAGGCCTTGGCTGTGGTAGAGTATAACCGTCCCGTTTTGAACGAGAAGACCTTCAGAGTAAAGAGAACGAATGCAAAATTATTTGCAGTTGATTCCTCTTTTTTAGATGTAATATCGATACATAATAATTTTAAAGGGCCTACACCCTCTCTTGGTACAATTGTTCGTCCTGAAGGAATTATGGGTATCTCATTACTTGACAAGCTGGAAGCGCCTCTTGATGGAAATTTTAAGCTGTTTTTACCAAAGCGTAATATCAGTGTCCGAGCGAAACAACCCTTTTTCACGAAAAAGCTAAACCTTTCTTCAGTTTTATTTTATAGAAATAAAGAAGTAAATGAAGAAACACTGATTTGGCCAATTAATGCGTATAGAAAATTGGTGCAAGATACGATGGGAAGGCTCACAAATATTTATTTTTCTGCCTTACCCAAGACAAATCTTATTCAACTTAAAAATGAAATTTCGAATTTTTTAGGACCGGACTACATTGTAAAGACCTACAAAGAGAAAAACGAATTAATTTTCAAGACCAGCAAATCGGAAAAAGCAATCCTAACACTGATTTTGATTTTTGTATTTGTGCTTGCTTCGTTCAATCTTGTTTCATCGCTTACGATGCTTTTTATAGAAAAGAAAGATAATTTTCTTGCTTTTAAAAGTATGGGCTTGTCAGCAAACGCATTATTCAATGTCTTTTTTTACCAAGGGCTTATGATTTGTTTTTTTGGTATTTGTGTTGGTATTTTCGCCGGCTATCTAATTTGTTTTTTTCAGTTGTCTTCTGGGTTTCTACATATTGCGCCTGGACAGCCATATCCTATCGGTTTTTCTGTGAAAGACTTTCTAACAATCATAGGCGCTGTATCTATTTTGAGTCTGTTGTTTTCATATATCACGGTTAAACTTCTGCTAAAGCGATCGAGTGAGATTTAACCCCTGTATTTTTATTCTAAAAAAGTGATTTGTATTTGGAATAAATGGATTATATTTGCACCCAAATTCAAACAGGTATACAATGTCTAGTCTAAAAGGAAAAATATCTCAAGTAATCGGTCCCGTTGTTGACGTTGCTTTTGAGAAAGGTCTTGAACTACCAAATATTTACGATGCCCTTGAGGTATTCAAAACAGATGGAACAAGAGTCGTGCTTGAGGTTCAGGCGCACGTAGGAGAGAACTCGGTTAGAGCCATTTCAATGGACTCTACAGATGGTTTTACAAGAGGTATGGAGGTTGTTTCTACCGGCCTTCCGATTAAAGTTCCGACAGGAGAAAAAATTAAAGGTCGTTTATTTAATGTTGTGGGAGAAGCCATCGACGGGATAAACGAAATTGACAATAAGGATGGGTTGCCAATTCACAGAGAAGCACCAAAATTTGAGGATTTATCGACCTCAACTGAAATCCTATTTACAGGGATCAAAGTAATTGATTTGATTGAGCCTTATGCAAAAGGTGGTAAAATTGGTCTTTTTGGTGGCGCTGGTGTTGGTAAAACAGTTTTGATACAGGAATTGATAAACAATATCGCCAAAGGACACGGAGGTCTTTCAGTGTTTGCTGGAGTTGGTGAGAGAACAAGAGAAGGGAATGACCTTCTTCGGGAAATGCTTGAATCAGGAATTATCAAGTACGGTGAAGACTTTTTGACTTCTATGGAAAATGGAGGTTGGGACCTAAATAAAATTGACCTTGACGAGATGAAGGAATCAAAAGCAACCTTTGTTTTCGGACAAATGAATGAGCCTCCTGGAGCACGTGCAAGAGTTGCGCTCTCAGGTTTGACAATTGCTGAATACTTCAGAGATGGTGACGGAGAAGGTCAAGGTAAAGATATCTTATTCTTTGTTGACAATATATTTAGATTTACGCAGGCCGGTTCTGAGGTTTCTGCGCTTCTTGGAAGAATGCCTTCAGCGGTAGGTTACCAACCAACACTAGCAACGGAGATGGGTGCGATGCAAGAACGAATTACTTCTACCAAAAGTGGTTCTATTACATCTGTTCAAGCGGTATATGTCCCTGCGGATGACTTAACTGACCCCGCCCCTGCGAATACATTTGCTCACCTTGATGCAACTACGGTATTGTCAAGAAAAATTGCTGAGCTTGGTATTTATCCAGCGGTTGACCCATTGGATTCAACGTCAAGAATACTTACTCCGGAAATTGTTGGTGATGAGCATTACGACTGTGCACAGCGAGTTAAGGTAACACTTCAGCGCTACAAAGAGCTTCAAGATATTATCGCAATTCTTGGTATGGATGAGCTTTCAGAGGAGGATAAAATGGTCGTTCACAGAGCAAGAAGAGTCCAAAGATTTTTATCTCAGCCCTTCCACGTTGCCGAACAGTTCACTGGTCTTCCAGGAGTTCTTGTTGACATTCAAGAAACCATTAAAGCATTTAACGACATCCTTGACGGTAAATTTGATCAATACCCAGAAGCAGCCTTTAATTTGAAAGGTGGTATTGAAGATGTTATCGCAGCGGGAGAAAAAATGCTTGCTGAAGCTTAGTATAATGAAGTTAGAAATCATTACTCCAGAATCAAATGTTTTTAGTGGAGAGGCGAAATCCGTTTCGCTCCCTGGTTTAGACGGTATTTTTCAGGTTTTGAATAATCACGCTCCTGTAATTTCCGCGTTAAAAAAAGGCAATCTTGTTGTTGAGTTAGAGGCACCTCTTACTGATGAGCAGAAAAATGATATGATCGTTGTTGACTCCTCAGAGAAAATAAGCGTTGCGATTAATGGTGGTGTAGCGGAGTTAAATAAGAATAAGCTTATTGTATTAGCTGAGTAAGCAGCGCGAAGTATTTTTCGGGGCCTTTGTTAAGACTTGTTAAGCATGATAAGCTATAATGCCCATACAAGAATGTTTACTTATCTTCGTTACTTCTAATAATGAGCAATTTAAATCATATAGATCTTAAATCAGTTCCTGAGCATATTGCCATAATAATGGACGGAAACGGACGTTGGGCAAAAAGTAAGGGTGAGGACAGGTTATATGGGCACTCAAAAGGTGTAGATGCAGTTCGTGAAACACTTAAAGCCGCTGCTGATTTAAAAGTAAAATACCTTACGCTTTATGCATTTTCTACTGAAAACTGGAATCGACCTAAAGAGGAAGTTGAAGGTCTCATGAATTTATTGGTTATGTCTCTTGCCAATGAGTTGGACGAGCTGAATGAAAATGGTGTACGTCTTCAAGCAATAGGAAATATTATTGGATTGCCAGCTTCTTGTCAAGAAAGTCTTTCAGAAGCAATTGAACAGACAAAAGATAATACAAGTATAACTTTGGTTTTGGCTTTGAACTATAGTTCGAAATGGGAAATAGAGCAAATGGTCAAAAATATCTCCTCAAAAGTAAAGCAAGGAGTTCTTTCAGAAGAAAAAATAGACCAAGACTTGATATCAAGCGAGCTTACGACACATCGTATTCCCGATCCGGAGCTTTTGATTCGGACAAGCGGTGAGCATCGGGTAAGCAACTTTCTTCTTTGGCAAATCGCCTACACGGAATTTTATTTTTTAGATATTTTTTGGCCAGATTTTGGTAAAAAACAGCTTCATGATGCGATTTATGATTATCAGAATCGAGAAAGAAGGTTTGGTTTGGTTTCAGAACAAATAAAGAGTGTATAATGCAAAAAATACTCGGTTTGTTCTCCATACTTCTATTTGCCTTGCAGGTTCAGGCACAAGTTGGTTCTAAATCCCTATCCGAATTAGACTTTAGCTATCTCTCACCAAAAGAATACGAGCTCGGCCCCATAAGGGTTTATGGAGCAGACAACTATGACCATCAGGCCATTCGTCTGATTGCAGGGCTCCGGCAAGGACAACCTATCACACTGCCAAGCCAGCAGATAAGTAAGGCCATCAAAAATCTTTGGGCAGAAGGTTTATTTTCTAATATTTCCATCTATGCGGAGAAGGAGATAGCAGGGGTTGTGTATTTAATTATTGACCTTCGTCCGCGGCCAAAACTTTCTCGTTTCAAATTTCAGGGAGTTTCAAAAAGAGAGGCAGATAAGATTCGTGAGGAGATAGCGCTTTTTTCTGGTAAAACAATTACGGAAAATCTAGTTTTTCAAACAAAAAATCAAATTCGCGGATATTTTAGAGATAAAGCATTTTATAACGTAAAAGTGGACATTGATAGAATTAAAGACACCGTGATAAATAATTCTGAACTTTTTTCAATAAATATCAATAAAGGGTCGAAGGTCGGTATTAAAGAGATAAAGATCAATGGAGTTACTCAGCTTCCTTTATGGAAGCTGAAATGGGCGATGAAGGACACAAAAAAGAAGTCGGTATTTAGAATCTTTAAGCGTTCGAAATTTACAGAGTCTTCATATGAAACGGATAAGCTTGCGATGATTGATAAGTTTAACGGCGTAGGGCTTCGAGATGCGGAGATCATGTCGGACACGGTATATCAAATTGACGAAAAAAACCTCGTCATAGAGCTATCGGTGAACGAAGGCGGCAAGTATTACTTTGGAGATATTGAATGGACAGGGAATACAAAGTATCGTTCTTCTTATCTAGACACGATTTTGGGGATAAAAAAAGGAGACCTTTACAATAAGGCTCTTCTTGAGCAGAGAATATTTGGCAACGGTGATGGCAGAGACATTTCATCCTTGTATATGGATAGAGGGTATTTGTTTTTTCAAATTATACCCGTTGAAACGAATGTTACGGATCGTCATATTAATTATCAGGTTCGAATGCTGGAGGGTAAAGAGGCGCGTATAGGCACTGTTACAATTAAAGGAAATAACAAAACCAATGATTATGTAATCTTGCGCGAAATCAGAACCAAACCAGGGGATCTTTTTAATAAAGCTGACATCATGCGGACACAAAGAGAGCTCTCGCAACTTGGTTTTTTTAATGAACAAGCTTTTCAAGTAAACCCTCTGCCAAATCCGGCCAACGGAACCGTTGATATTGAATATGTGGTAGAGGAAAAGTCCTCCGATCAAATCGAGCTTTCCGGAGGCTACGGAGGAGCGGGCCCCACAACCTCAGGTCGTATCATCGGGACACTTGGTTTAACCTTTAATAATTTCTCAACAAAAAACTTTTTCAAAAAATCAGCTTGGTCTCCATTACCTGGAGGGGATGGTCAACGATTGTCGATACGCGCTCAATCCAATGGTAGATTTTATCAAGGTTATAATTTTTCTTTTACAGAGCCATGGCTTGGTGGTAGAAAGCCAAATTCCTTATCCTTTTGGGTGAATAATACATCCTTAAGCTCAAATGGTTTACTAAGAACAAACCCTGATTACAATGGTCTTTCTATTACAGGAGTTGGAATAGGATTAGGGCGTAGAAAAAAATGGCCAGATGATTATTTTACAGCGCGGTACGAGCTGAGCTATCAGTATTACGATGTGGTCAATGATTTTAGATTTCCTTTATTTACAGAAGGTTTTGCAAATGATATCGCTTTTCAATATACCCTTCAAAGAAGTTCGGTGAGCGCACCAATCTACCCTCAGAGCGGTTCAAACTTTAGATTTTTAGTTAAAGCAACCTTACCTTACTCCTTATTTACAGATGTGGACTATTCAAACGCAACAAATCAAGAAAGATACAAGTATCTTGAATACTACCGCTTTAGATTTACGGGGGAATGGTATGTTCCGCTAACTGCGGATAAAAAACTTGTACTTATGCCTAGGTTTGGATTTAGCTATATAGGCGCCTACAATAAGGAAAAGGGTGTTACTCCTTTTGACCGATACTCGATGGGAGGGAGTGGCCTTTCTGGTGTAAACCAGCTTGGAGGTAGAGAAATTATCGCACTTCGTGGATATGAAGATCAATACGTTTCATCAGCAGGGGGAGATCCGATTATTGCAAAATACACATTGGAACTGCGCTATCCCATATCCTTGAACCCGTCTGCGACATTCTATGCGCTCACGTTTGTTGAGGCGGGGAACACCTTTCCAACATTTAATAAGTTCAACCCCTTTAATGTGAAACGTTCTGCAGGAATTGGAATACGTGTGTTTTTACCTATGTTCGGGATGCTAGGGCTAGACTATGGTTTAGGTTTTGATAAATTAGATCCTTGGGCTGACGGTTTTGGAAACTCAACAGATCAGTCTGTAGATCAAAAAGGGTTTTATCCAAAGCTTAGCTTCACGATAGGGATGAATTTAGGTGAGCTTTAGCATAATCTGTCTTTCTGTTTTTTATCTGTCATCTTATTTTCTTACCTTATGTCCCCTAAAAAAAGCGACCATGTTAACCTATCATAAATTTATTGCCTTATTCTCTTCAACTTTACTTTTCGGGTCCGTTCATAGTCAGTATTTTATTTCTTCATCTTTTATAAATACTATTGAACCAATAACCTTACAAGCAATTTCTGGCTTGTCTTTACCTTACTCGGTAGATACCTATAAAATCATTTACAATACCACGGATGTTGATGGGACACAAACAGTTGCTTCAG
>TARA_B100001057_G_scaffold154421_2_pt1 | contig 13282 bp, 10 predicted proteins | sample TARA_B100001057 | Tara Oceans TARA_B100001057 (sample SAMEA2621839) | marine metagenome | biome: marine biome (ENVO:00000447); feature: surface water layer (ENVO:00002042); material: "saline water (ENVO:00002010), including plankton (ENVO:xxxxxxxx)" | depth 5 m
GTCATGAAAGAACTGCTTAGCGCCTGCGTACTTTACTGATGTATTGCTAACACACTCTAACAACCCAATTACGGGCTCTGCATAACAATGGTGTTCATGTAATGCTGCATCTCGCTTTACGGGTTCTTCAAGCGCAGCAAAGCCAATTGCAGCAGGTCTTAAATTAAAGTTACCGTTAAGGGCATCAATTAATTGTTCAAAACTTTTAACTACTTTTTTTGAAGGATATAACCAACTGCCATTTGACGATTTTACCTTAAGGTTTTTAAACAGCTCACTCGGTTTAGTATGTACATGACACCAGTCTATATTTTGATATAACGAAGGTGGATGCATAGTCCCGCCTGCAAACGTAGATGGTAGTGCGGGCTTTATAAGCTGACTATTTAACTTATCTAACAGCTTAATGTTTGGTACGAAAAGCCTAAATACTAAATCGAGTGTTATGTCACATTTAGGTTTATCGATAATTCCTGATCTTATCACATGACTACGGCCAGCAACTTGTTTTAACTTATTTGGTTCAGGTAATGGTTTACCCGTATGTAGTTGATAGTTTTCAATGTAAATGGCACTGCCAATACACTTAATTGAAGGGTCTATAAAGTTTTTTAGCTTACGCTCAAAATTATGAGCATGCCCATTTAAAGCAGTAAGTGACGGCATACCTTGAATATACGGGTTAGCCATTGCCTCGGCATCAAACACTCGCATATCTTGGCAATGTACATACACTATTTGCTCATCATTTAATGTTTCTTGTTCAGTTGTACAATGAGTAAACACATAGTTTAACTGCGTTTTAAACAACCCCATTAAATTAGGGTGATATGCAAAGCGTTTGAGCTTACTTAAAGTACCTAGGCTCTCATTTAGTATGTTACTAAATTGGCTAATACAGTTAGTAATATTCTGATCTAAGTAATGCTTAGCCCACTCAGGATAAGCTTGGTTTTGCGCGTTATTTTTAGCTTCCAGAATGTTATCAAGCCATAACTGCAAACTAACACGTACCTGCCTAATAGCCGCTACTCGCGCTAATCGCTTTTGCCTCAACGTACTAAACTGTTTAATACCAACCAATACCAAAAGCGCCTGTTGAAATTGACTGCTTAATAGCGCACGAATTTTAAATGCTTTCTCTATATCATTATCGGCTACTTTAGAGCGGTTAACAGCCTTTGAATATGTTTTAGGAAAGTAACGCAGGACTCTTATATTACCACCTACTGAGCTTGCTAAATCGCCAACATTGGCAGGTCTTGAATGCTCAACTAAAGCAAAATTTAACTTACGTTCTGTTGTTAATTGCTGAATTTTAGCTAGCATTGCGTGGCTTACTACAGGCGTAACCGCAAGGTAGCTTTGCTGGTATGGCATTTGTAATTGTGGTGAAAAAGAGCTTACTTCTAATGGGAGCTCTACCACTGGCAACTGCTGTTTTATTTTACCCGCGATGTCTAAAACCGCCTTTTTAGTAAACCCGTACCCTCTTATTAAATTAATCCAAACAGGCTCTTCAGTTATTAATAACTTTGCTAAACAAGTCAATTCACCCTGCCAACTAAATGAGGTTAAAAATAACTTTGCATGATTAATTTCAGCACTGTTGTGTGACCAGCCAAAACTTAAAGATAATGATCGGCTGCAAATACCCGCAATATCTTCACTTACTACCTTACTAATTAAACGCTGATGGCTTACTCGTATATCAGGGTATTTTAAATTATGAGTATGAAACCATTTAACTTCGTTAATGCACTTACTCAGTAACACTTCATCGCGTAATACACTTTTAGCGGCTCTTACACTTGTTAAATCATCAATTTCACTTCGCTTATAAACTAGGTTAATGAGCACAGTCAGCGATTGTTCTTCAAAGCCATCTACCGCAACGTGAGGTGTATATGGCGCAAACAACTTTCTAAGTGTTGTGGTTTTTTCTTTTAGTGATTCAATTGCAAATGCATCTTGTAAGTTCATAGGTTACCACGGCGCTATAAATTGTTTTTTTGTTTGAGGCGTTTCAGCTGCGAATGCTTGCTGTAGCTCAATTACCTGGCGTAAATAAAATACATGGCTATCAGCTCTGAGCTGTTCGTGCTTTTTTTGTGGATAAGCACAGTTTAAAAAGCCTTCTTGATGAAGCCTGTAAACTTGCTCTGTGGTGGTGTTTAACAATACTGCGGTATCAAAAGTACAAAGCAGTAAGTCAGCAATATTTGGATGTTTAGCTTTAGGATTACTATCAACTAATTCGACAAAATAACTAATAATCTCATCAATTACTTTGTTTTTACGGTTACTTGTTGCAGCTATTTGACCATCACGGATTAAATCACCATAAACAGAGTTAAACTTAGTTTTATTAAAAGGGTTAAGTTGCTTGAGTCGCGCATTATTTGTGAGTAAATCTAATTCAGTGGTAAGGCTTTCAGGCCAAGTACTAAAGTAATCAACAAAAGCTCGATTAAAGTCAGCATCGCTTACATCAAGTTGCTTAACCTTCGCAAACCACGATATCAACCCCACTATTTTTTGGCTGCTACTACCTGCAAACGCAATTGCAATTGCAATTTTAAAGTCTGCATCGTTTAACTGTTTGCTACTGGTTAATTTGCAATCACAACTGCACTCTAAAAACGCCTCAGAAGCTCTGTAATCAATTAAGTTATGGCATTCTTCACAATGTGTAGTTAATTGTGTTTTATGCTTATGGCATACTTTGTAGTGCTTTAAATGCCAATAAAAAGGAATATATGAAGATTCAACTAAGCATTCAATGCAAACAGGTATGTTATCAGTGCGAAGTAGTTCAAGGGGAATAGTCAGCTCATTACGGCTTACTGCTGCTAAGTTGCCAAATTTAAAGTTACTGCGCCGCCATGCAAGCGCAAGAATATCACCAGCGTTAACATCAGCTAATTGGGCTACTAACTTAAGCGCTCTTATTCTAAAGCTGCTCGCTTGCCTAGCATGATAAACATCAGCTTTACTCAGCTCTAACGGCAACGCACCTTCAAGTTCATGATCTTGCTCTGCAAGCCATTGCCATAAAATATCAGCAAGCTCACTATAACGATCGTATGAGTTATCCCTAGCAAGCCTTAGCAAATAGCTTTCAAGCGCCTCTTCAGGATAAGGTTTTGTTTGAACTAAAAAATGCATCGCCAACCTAAACTAAGAAAATCTTAGTTTAGGTTTAGGCTAAATAAATGCGACCGTCAAAGTATATCCCTAACTTATTTGGTAAAATGTAATCACTTTCTCTTATGGTCTATATTTTACTCTGTAGATTTTTTAGTAATTTCATTATGTCTTCTCCAAACTTTGACATCAATCCACTTAATTGGTCAGGTGATGTAATTTCATTCAAATCATCATCTAAATTGTCGAGCAATGTATTTACTTCTTCTTGTATATTCTCACTTAAAGGCCTAGCTAATAAAAAGTTATCTCTAATAGCATTCGATTTCTCTAAAAAAAACTTTTCATAAAAGTCTGACAAGTGACTAAATTTAGTAAACTCGCTTCTTGCTTCAATTACAAGCTCAGTTACTACTCCCATGCACTTAGGAAAAATAACTTGTCTCATCCAATAGTCATCTATAACTGATCTTTCTCTAGATTTAGAGAATGAATACAGTGCCCAACCGAATGAAAGTACTGACAATATAAAGGCCAATGTAGAAAGTAAGACAGATAATATATCTTTAGTTTCCCAAAGTCGAGGTGATGTACCCTTGGCTTTATTAATATTTATATTAGTAACTGACTGTTTTTTTAATAAATTTAAAGCGTTTTCTTGGGGTGTGATAGCTGCTACATTTTTAAATTTTCGTTCATTTGTCATAGTAGCATGAGGGTTATCAGTAACTAGAATCGTATTATTAGGAGCCGATTGCTCTAAACCCAATTCAATATATTCACTAACATACTTATCATTCTGTTGTATAAAAGCTTTACTACTTAAAGATTTTTCAATTTCAAAACTTCGCTCTGTTATTTTTGCGTCATTTATAGAAACAGTGCTCTGAGTATTTGTAATCTCTTGACTCTGTGCTGATTTGCTCTCTGAAGAAAATGAACTAGTGCAGCCAGTAATAAGAAGAAGCTGTAAAACTAGCTGCATATATAAACTGTACAAATTAATGACCCATCAAAGAGCGAGGCTTAGTAATACTTCTTCTAATTGCTCTAACACATTCATCTTTACTTTTTTCATTAAGTGAACTCAAGTCAACGTGCTTTAAGAGCTCATTGATATTACCATTTTCTTTTTTTGCCAATACGATAAGTACTTCACTTAGTAATCCAAGAAAATATGAGCTAGTAATTAGCTGATCGTCGTTTGCTAACATTATAAAGTTATCTGCATCCTTGATATCAAACCTAGTCCGAGCCCTCTCTCCATTTTTTCTACCTGATAATAAAGTCTCGCCCGTTTTACTTAAATCAATTCTAATTGTTTGCATCATTGTGTTCCTCATCATCTAAAGGAGTTGTACTTCCAGTTAGAGGCACCCTAATATTTAAAAGCATGCCAGGAAAGCTAACTCCTTTCATACATAGTACATGATCAGTAGAAGGTGGCACTTTCAAGTCACCACATTCATTGAAAGGAAAAATAAAATCTTCTTCTCCGGATTCATTTGAAATATTAACCGAATCAAATTTGCCATCAAACTTGAGAACTGTATTACCAGTAATTATATTCATTTGTGCACCTGATTCGCAATAATTACCTCTCAACTGCTCATAGGATTTATAAATTCCTTCGAATGTCTCTATGAGTCTAATAGTTCCTTGTCCTCTAGTACTATCAGAATCCTTTTTTGAACTAATATTGCCTTGCATAGCTGAAACCGTAGTTAGCACATCTTTATTTGCCTTACCTTCATGGTAATTTACATACTCCATCGCGAGGCTTTTAGCCTCACTATCATCCTCTAATGAATTGAAAGTGTCACTGATACTTAAACCAAAATTCATCACTGTCAGGTCAAAAAACCTTTTATCTGCCACAGTTGTATTCAAATAGCTTCTTACAAACCAAATAGGTGCAGTTCCACCACAGTGTTCATGCGCATTGTCTAAAACCTCACCAATACACATTTCAATATCTTTGCCGACATTTTCTCGAAGCTCTAACTCTTGAGTACTTAGACAAGCTTTTAAGTGCTTGACTAAGTTTTTGGCCGTTTCATTTTTCACATCATTAGCTAAACCGCTTGAACTTTCATTCAGGTAATTATCTTTTCTAAAATAAAGAACATCACCTTTGACACATTTTTCAGGAGTATTTTGCTTTAACTCCGCAACAATACCAACACTGTTAAGCATTTCATAATGAGTCCCATCATCATGTATCATACCCTTCACTTTTAAAGGAAAGGTACTATCTCTTGCTGTATTAACCTCATTTGCAACTAAACCCAACATCATCTCACTGGCTACACAGCTATTGACATTATTGTGTTTAACTTCAAGCGTGTTTAGTTTTGGGTTTAAAATAGATCGATAAAACTTACTTACAAAACTAATTACCTTTTCAGGATCTTCATAAATGTTGAAGTCTTTAGGTATTTTTACTTTCAATCTATCTTTTTTTAATCTGAAAGTATTATGATGTGAAGGAGTCAATTTATCAAAATACTTAGCTAATCTTGATTGACTGCTGATATCAATCCTTTCCGAAGCCACTATTTTTTTTAGTCTGATTTGCCTCTGTGCTTTGATGTTTTTTAAAGCTTTAGTACGTTTTGTAAAAGATTTACTTTTTTTTATATGTTTCCTATTCTTTTTTCTCATTAAAAATATAGGAGGGGTACTGCTTTTTCTCATTAATAAAATCCTTTATTACACAGAGTGATATATATTCAAAAAAAATAAATTCAATTACGTTACTCACTTATTTTTTAGTATAGCATTTTGTAGGCTATAGATAAGCTTTTGTCGTCCCTCAAAGCTCATCTTTCCCCATGAACAAATTAACTCAGCTAGATCATCTTCTTCACAATAAAAGTAAGCTACTGGTACACCTAGCTCTTTAGCAATGCGTTTCATGGTTAAAAAATCAGGGGCGTGTTTACCTTTTTCGTATTGGTTCATGCGAGCACTAGCCGTGTTTGGCTCCATTCCTAATGCCATACCTAGCTGTTGCTGAGTAAGGCCTGCTGCTTTTCTTGCAGATTTTAGGCGTGAAGGTGTTGGAGTTTCCATGTGAACCTTAGCTATAAAACATATCTTGCTAAGATTCTCTTAGTATCTAACCTATAAGTGTACTAAGGATATTTTAGTTTTTAAGTAAAGGCAAAAATTCTGCTGTAAAGTTACTTCTTAAAGCCCGCTATGGTTTACATTTAGTATTAAAAGTAAAGCTAACTAAAATCATTATTTTTCAAATATTTCTACAGGAATATCACTAATCACTTGCCCTACTTTCCAATCCATTATTTCAAGCAGCTCAGTTGAGGCCTCAGAAGATACTTCAAAGTAATAACTATAAATCATATCACCAGTAGAGCCTTCTTGAGATATATATTCAATATCTAAACTTTCAAATTCATCCGTAAACTCATCAGGAACTTCCAGATAATCTGTAATTCCCATTCGGCTCTCAATATTCTTTCGTTTCCATGCCACTGAATACTCTGCACTTTTAGATGTCGGCTTAATTGTTGGCTTTTTCATTTTAACAATCATAGGAAAAGGGAAGTCTATTCCTAGGAGCAAAGCTTCGCCTTGACTTAATGTTGGTAAAAACGACGCAGATCTTTGATCCATTGTGCCTACAGCTCTTTTAACGACTTCTTGGTCATGAAAGTTTGTTAGCCTATGGACAATCAGGGAGCCGATCTGACTTAATACATCTTCAGGTATATCTCTCGGTCTCTGAGTTGCGATAACCACATTAAGCCCGTATTTACGACCTTCTTTTGCTATATTGCCAAAAGCATCTAGATTTATAGAATTTGTTTCTTCACCGATTGTTTTGTTCAAGAATTGATGAGCTTCATCTATAAAAACTAGTAATGGGTTGTTGTGCTGAATATCACCACATCTTGCTAAATCCATTAGCTTTCTCCCAATAGCATTTACCAGAATCTCTCTTCCATTTGCCTCAAAAGGCACCGCTGATAAATCTAATCTTAATATTTTAGTTTCCCCTTTTTTCTTAGATAGGGATTCTAAAATTTGCGGAATATCTTTCAAATCTTTTTCTGGATCAAATAGCCATTTTAAATGTTGGCTCGATGAATAAGATTTAATACGTGAAATTAGGCTTATACAATAACCTAGATCACCATCATGGCAGTCTCCAAACAGAGTATCGTTTTTTTTATCTGTCGGCCAAATGCATTCTTGCTCTATTTGGGAGGATAAATTATTAAAGCTCCATCTAGCAGAGCCAGAACTATTTGACTCAAATAGCTTTACTGCATTTTGGTAGTTATATTTGTTCGTCCCTTTTTTAACTAAAGCAAAATCAGCACTGACGTTTAAACCTAGATTCGGTATATCACTCCAGTATTCACATAATATTTTTTGGCTAAGAATTGCGGCAGACAACTTTGGCATTTGTGTCTGTGTTGATGGACGCAAAAAAGCAAATATATCTGATTCAGGGAGCTTCCAATGAGGAAAAGTAACTGAATTGCTAGCATTAGCCCTTACATGATTACCAACATAATATGTATCGCAATCTAAGTTGGAGTACTCTCCTGTAGGATCTAATAATAATGCTTTCCCTCCATGTTGTTGTACTTCTTGAAGCAACCTAGATATTGAATAACTTTTACCTCCACCTGTAGCTCCTAAAACCGCACAATGCCTCGCAAATAGCTTATCAGGAGTAACAGTTATGTTAACGGCGGAATCGTATGGCAGCTCTGCTATATTCAGTTTTACTTCACTTTCTTTCGAGTCTCCTTCAGCTAGGATAGATATTAATTTTGGGTGAGCTGAATATATTTGGCTCCCTAGTCTAGGATGACTTTTGATTCCACGATAAATAACTCCTGTTGCAGGATTAATACTTGTTAATAATTGAATAATTCCTACAGGATTATTCAAACCATTATCAATAGTCATAGCATCTACCGATAGCCTTTCAGCGCCATCAAGCCAAACTTGAACTAACCGGCCTAGTATTGCTGTTTGGCCACAATCAATAAATATAAATTCATTAACCTCACCAGCGCCTACGCGATCTCCTAAGTACCACCTTGCTTCTCCAGAACCAGCATCTGATAGATTGACAGTAATTTCTGCTGGCGAAATATTAATAACACTACCAATTCTTCTATTAGTATCAAAGGGGGAAAACCATTCATTAAAACTCATTATCACCCACCTTCTTGGGGTTAATATTTCCAGCAATTGATTCAAAGGTTTTAAATAACTTTTCTTCTGGAGTCTCTTTTCGACGTTCTTGTAGCAATTCGGAAAATTGCTCGAAAGTACCATCAACTAATGAAATTCTTTTATCCCCTTGCTGAATAGCCTGATCTAACAAATCTCTTATCTCGGGATTAAACGAGCCGCTTTCAATAAATAAATCTTTTGTTGCAACTAGAAGGTTAAATTCCGCATTAGTCCTTAAAGCCATCGTCACAGCATTATTAATATGCTTATCATTAAACCCAAAACCAAGGCATATTAATGCTGTTTTAGGTTGTTGGACGCTATTTAGAAATGACGACATCATATCCAAATAAGGTGAATCATAAGAGGTTTGATATTTAGAGCTACTAGGGTAAATAAAAACAGGCTCATCAATTTTTGCTTTATAGTCTACTTTTTTAACTCGTCCATTTTCACGAGTCCAATTGACAGAACCATGCATTTTATAAAGCTGAATAACATTTGGGATATAAGAATTTGGGCTTTTAGAGTGCCCACTTCTATCAACAATATCATAGCGATACCAGGCAGGGTTAAAATAACTAGGGGATGAAAAATCAAAACCGTCTACAACAACAAAACCTGTATTTGCAGCAGAATGTTCGAATGCCAAATCATAATTAGTTGTAAATAATTTAAGTCTTTGCTGCTTTGGACTTCTTCGACCTAAAGTTCGGATGAATTTATCATGAGGAAACCAATCATTTGAATTTATTTTATCCGTAAAGTTAGTTTCGTTTAAGATAACTGTTTTGGATTGATTTAAGAAAGAAGTAAGCTCTCCGGTTTTTGCTGCATTTGGAAACAAAGCAATATATTGATCACACAATGATAATAATAATTCGATATCATTCCACGGCTCATTTGTTTTTGAATCTCTTTTTTTCTGGTTTTCATCATATTTCACTGCATCAAGAACATCTTGAAATTTATCAGGATCTTGTTCTTTACATTTTTCCCATAGTTGCCCCATACTTGGAGCAATACCTTGAAATGTTAATGAGGTTCCAGAGCCTGCTAAGATAACTAAGTTATCAAAATCAAGTAAGTTACTAATACTTGAAATTAGTGATAAGTAACTTTCATTTTCACCTTTTTCAGGATCATCAATATTAATTAGTTCTGGATTTTTAATTCCATCTGTTCTTTTTATAAATGCCGATAGAAAATTTACTTCACTCATTTATACATCCCTATTCTTATATTTCTATTCAATAAATAACACATGTAACTCCAAATTTCACACACTCGATTCATTTGATAAACCAACACTTCACTTCCTCAACAACTGACTAATAGGCATTCGGTCAGTAAACTTTGTCGCTATAAACGGATCTTCATCTTGGGCGCTTTCAGGTTTGTATAGTGAATAGCGCTCGACTTCGCTGGCTGTAATTTCTGCAACAGGCAAGGTAAATATATTTGGTACATAAGGAAACAGTACCTCAAATGCTTTAACTAAGTGCTTGGTCGTAAGGGTTTTAGCGTTATCTATTAATGCATAAAGTACGGCATCATCTAAAAAGTATTTTAATGTTCTAAAACAGCCTTTTGATAGTGAGAACAAAGCAAATACTGTTGCTTGCTCACTTAAATTTGGTTTTTCGGTAAATGGCATACGGTTGGCTAGGCCAATTATTAACTGCACAAAGTGCTTTGGGTTTTCTGACAACTTAAAATAAGGCAGCTGCCGCCTTACTAATAAACGCGATGACCACTGTGGTTCGTCTGCTATTTTTTCTGCCCACGGCATACCTACCAATACAATTGATACACCCGCTTCGTCGTTAATGTATTTTAATCGGTTGGCAATCTCGCGGCGCTTTTTACCTTGGTTATGCTCAATTAGCTCTTGAAACTCATCAATAATTATAAGCTCTGTGCCACACGTTTTTAGGCATTTTATTAATGATGTCGTTAACCGTGTACCGTTTACTCGCAGTTTGCGCTCTGTGCTGCCTACTTGCCCTAAGTCTTTAAGAAGTTCGGCTAAAGTAGATTCTAGTGTTGGGTTGCTGGGTATGCGGCTTACTAATACGGGGTGATTCATAACACCATTAATAAATTGCGGTAAATGGCGTTCTTTATATTGCTTGATCAGTGCTGTTTTACCTGTGCCTGTATCGCCATTTAAAAGCATGCAGGGCTTTTCGCCCACTAACCCTTTACCAAGCCTTAATCTGTCGAAGTCGTTAAATACCGTGCTTATTATTGGGTATTCAATAAACACATCGCGAAATTCATTCAGCCTTTCTTTTTGTTTATCGGTCAGCATAATTAAAATCCATCTAGATCTGAGATAAAGTCATCCCAACTATCAGCTGGCTGCTCTTTAGGTGTAACCTTTTTGGGTTCTACTGGCTCACTCTGAGCTATTGATTTATGTGAGTTACTATTTACATTTTGATGCTTAGCTAACGCTTTACCACCTTTTACTTTTGAGTTTCTTGGCGCATTTTTTAACTCTTCAAACTCGTTTTGAATTTTATCATGAATAAACATACGCGCTTTTGCTAAGCCTACATTATCGATAGAGCCCGAAATAAAATCGCGATGAATACGTATATTTATTTTGTGCTGATTCAAACTTAAATTTTGGGTGTAACCGTTTGGATCTATGCATGGCACTTTTATGTAATGCTCTAGCTTATCAAGGTACACGTAGATATAAGAGATATCATCTGGGTTTAATTTAATTAAAACTTCTTGAGATACTTTGTGGCTAAATTGCTTCCTGTAGTTGGCTAGTTCAGTACTGTCGTAGCTTAAGTTTTCTAGCCGTATTCCACCTTTACGAAGCACCCGATGCTTTGAAATACTGAGCACAACATCCAATTGTTGAAGATCAGCATCACTCAGCATTGTTGGTGGTAACGTATTAAAGCCTTGATCCCATAATTGGCTTGGTATGTACTTAAAGCGGCTGTCGGCATCTTGATGGTAAACGTCTAATACCCATTTATGAAATAACTGCATAAAGGTCGTAAAACGCATAATTGCATCTTTTTTGGGATTGTATTCATACTTTTGTAAAATGTTAGAAAAGGTTTTACCAGGCACAGGGTCTAATAATTCAGTATTTATTGTGCCGAACATACGTTCTACAAATGGTTTTAACCACGGCTTTGCAACAGGATTATATTGAGTATTAATGCCTATTTCTTCACAAGCAAGCTCAAGGCTGTTACTCCAAAATTCAGCGCCATTATCAACAACAAGTGTTTCAATTTTGCCAGCACACTTCCACTCATTAATCGTATCGGGGTATAGTTTTGCCACTTCACTTTTAGGTTTCATCGCATTTAGCATTGCTCGCCTTACTGCATCATAGCTAGGCTCACTGAAGCTAAAGTAGTAGCCAACAATACAATGGCTATACACATCTACTAACATAGTGAGTGTTGGTCGGCCAAGTGGAATATGCAGCTCATCATCTAATAAAATAAGATCAAGTGGCGTATGGTCAATTTCAACTTTTTCGAGTACTCGGGTAGGCCGTGTGTGCCCTTGCACTTTATTAAAAGCAATATCAGCAAGGCGCTTACCATAACGAGCAATCATTACTTCGTATTGCGGTAAGTTATCTATTCTGTTTTTAAACGCTTTGTATGTTAAAGGCTTTAAAACACTGCCCACAACACTGTCGTTTTCAATAATAACTAAATCTGCATAATACTTATAAGCCGAAGCCACTGATGGTTTTTCTTTTACTAAGTAACGCTCAAGTGCTTTTTCAAAAAACTTATCGGTGGCTGTATCACGCTCTCTGTTACCTTTTTTTTGATGGCTTGGTATTAGCGCCATTATATTTTTATCCGCATTGGTATAAGCGCTATACCATCGTGCTGCTGTTCTCCAACTGGGCTTTTTTTCTCCCTCAACTTCAGGCATTAATTTTAATAAAGGCTCAAGGTTTTTTTGTGTCCAACCGCCTTGAATATTAGCCTCAAGCCATTGAATATATTTAAGCTTAGCAAATATTGTAGTTTTAATTTTTTCAGGAAGGGCTTGTAAATCTTTGGCGTAACTTTGAGGTAGTTTGGTTTCTACTTTTGGTAATGGCTGGTTAAATTCATCTTCAAACAAACCGTCATTAAACATTGTTAGACCAAATTGCTGTTTCTATTGATATTTCATTTGTAGTTAAGTCGGCAAATAACTGCCCTAGTGATAATAAGCGTAGCACCGTAGCAAGTAGCTCACCGGCAGTTACTTTTAAAAAGCTAACTAACTGTCCCACTTTAATAGAGCCGTATTGCTTAACAAGTTCTAGCACCGATGCTTGCAGCTCTGTTAAAGACTGAAAACCAGAGTAGCGATGCAAAAGCTTTAAGTTATTGAGTGTTGGGTATACACGGATTTGTTTATCAGTAACCAGTATTAAATCACGTCCATCTTGCTTAGCGATAGCTTGCTTTTCAATAAAACGTGCACGAAAGTCTTCGTCGGCAATTTTGCTTTGCGGTTTTACTTCTATAAATTTTTGCGTGCCGTCTGTGTGGGTAAGTAAAAAGTCAGGTGTGTAACGGCAAATACGGTTATCAAACTCATATTCGTAACCTAGTGGTTGTGCTTCAAATGCGGCTATTGATGGTGAAAATTCAAAATGGAAACAAGCATCAAATTCTAAAGAGGATTCAACTAAACATGTGGATTTATTTTTTTGACTAGCAAATTTATGGAGATTTTTAACACGGGAGTGTTTGAGTTTTCTTCTGTACATGTGAGTCAACCATCTAACCATTTGGTTAAATACTAGACTATGCCACCTTATACTTCCAATTTATGCCACCTTTTAGTACAAATATGTCAACTTATACTTCAAACAACACCCAAATGAGGAATTTGGGTGGCAGTCTTACCAGCCACATCTCGG